>Ga0214545_1000215_pt1 | contig 78433 bp, 38 predicted proteins | sample CNSS4metaG_FD_160064 | JGI IMG/M metagenome (GOLD analysis project Ga0214545, IMG submission 160064) | Root nodule microbial communities from cowpea collected in UCLA plant growth center, Los Angeles, California, USA - CNSS4 | ecosystem: Host-associated > Plants > Roots > Nodule | place: USA...
AAAAATAAAAAAATATATATATATATATAAATAAATATATATATATATATATATATATATATATAGTCTGGATAAAAAGAAGAGAGATCACATAAAATAATATGAGGATTTTTCAATATATCATTAGTTTTTTTTTCTGCAGTTTTATTCAATCATAGTATATTTCAAATTGATTGCAAAAAGTCTCACTGTCTGCATGTTATGTTTGACTTGTGATCTTAAAAGCACTAACCAGGGAAACAGTACCGTTTGTTTCTAAAATTTTGCTTTTAAATGTATGAAATAAATGTAATTTCTACTATGATTAGTATTCAGGAACTATATTTTCGAATTTCTTATTATTTTGCCGCAACACCAAAAGTTTTATATAAAGAAGTCCATAATAAAAATAATTTGTAAATACTTTTCTTTAATTCTCCGATAATTAAAAAATATCAAATTACAACTTTCCAATTACAAAAAGATATAATTAAAATTACAGAAAAAATATAAAAGAAAATATAAATTAAATTTTTATTTTAATTAAATTAAATTTAATAAAATATATTTTTAATTTTAATTTTAATTAAATTTAAATTAACAAAATATAAATTAATTTTAATTTTTAGCGAATAACAAATATTCACATATTATTAAAATATTTTCTATTCACTACTTTTAAATTTTAAATAATAAATCCTCGTAACTACTAATTATTCAAAATAAATTTTATCCGTAAATATTTGAAAAAAGAAATTGTCATTTACGGTGATTATTGCTGCTAATAATAATCTATTTCTTTAATATAATATTTTTTTTAATAAGACTACCTCACCTCCCCTTGTCTCTATTCTCAAACTTCGTTTTCATGTATGTACAGTGTGAACAAAACAGAAGTGACCCTATCAAACGGTTTCGGCGACGCGATGATTTCGAAGTATCGCCATTTGACACTTTCCCTCCCTGATTATATAAAGGGCTCCTTTCCAATCCCTAACATGGAATATGCTTGCGTCCATTCCATTTCACTCTACATTTTCTTTCGATGAACGTTTCCTTCAGATCTGCTTCCTCTTCAACGTCCTCTCTCTCGCATCGCATCCATGCCTTCTCACTCTCGAATTTTCAACCACCGCCATCTCTCTCTCCCTCTCCATCTCCATCTCTCTCGCAACAAACACCTATCTCTTCCTCCAACCACTTCCCTCGCATGTTCTTCCCGCTCCCGCTTCGGTTGCGCCACTCTCCAGGTACTCTTTCTATCTATCTATCTCTGCGTTTTCGAAATTCGATTGTTTGAATAGTTTGATTTAATTCATTTGTTTATCGTTCAATTCCTTCTATGCAGCTACATCCTTTGATCATTCAGCAGTATGAATGCGGCGCTACGCGTAATGTCGTTCCTACGAGAGCCTTCGACGATGTTCGTTTTCGCTTCTCCAAAAATCAATTTTATTTTATTCCTGTAGTTTTACTGTGGTTTTACTCTTACAACACTTAATAGTATTCTCAGACCTAATAATATGCTCAGTTGAGGTGCGTCCGTTCAGAAAGTCTGACACCGTGGTTTCTGTAATCTTTAGTTTGAGAGATGAGATGATCACTTCGTCCATTTTCAGTTTTGTTTTATTTTTCTGTAGTTTTACCGTTGCTTTACTCTTACCATTCGTAATTGTATTATCAGTCAAGGCCCTTGTTCTTCTGAAAGCCTGAAACCGTAGTATCTTAGTCTCTAATTTTGAGTTTGAGAGATTATTACTCCCGATCATTTTCAATTTTCTTTTATTTTTCTATATTTTTACCATTGCGCTACTCTTACGATTCTTAATAATATACTCAGTCGAGGTGCTTGATGTTCTGACAGTTTGAACCCATATCATCTCTTAGCCTGTAATTTTTAGTGAGAGATAATAGTTTGATAATGTAATGAAACATTTGCACGGGTAATAATTGCAAAATTTGTCGATGTTGAGAATTTGGTGCTTTTGATGCTTAGGTCCTTAAAGCACGTATTATCATGCTAATCTTGAAGGTTTAATTCTAATTCTGACATTACCAAACGACTAAAAGCACCTAAAGAATTGCACCTGAATTTTGTCTTTCGACAAACAAGTGCTCTTGCTTCTTTCACTAATGATTGCTGTGAAACTGATGTGATATAATGTGCGTATTTTCTTATATGCATACAGTTACAAGGCTTTATATCTGGAGTTTAACTTAGCAAGCCCCCTTTGAGGCTCTAGGAGGTCATTTTTTGCCAATTATTGTGATTTAACTAGGCTGATTCAGTGTCATGACATTTATTATCTTTTGCAGGATTCATTTGACATATCAATGCTTGATGATTGGAATTCTGCTGAGGAAAGTTCTGCGTACGTGTTCTCTTCCAGTGATGGGGAAGACAATGATGGTGAAGTTTTTCTCACTCCGGTGAATGACATTGATTTGCCTTCTGTTTCTGCATCAAATGATGATGCTGTAACAGTGGCTACTCATAGGTTTGCAACCCTTGGGAGGGGACAGAAGAAGCCGAGGTGAGTATGTAGAAATTTATGTAATTGGTTGATTTGGATACCTTTTCTTGCCAATCCGAATATTTCATATATTGAAAATATATTTCTATAGCACGACATGGTTTCTAGAAATTAGGCATGATCTGTGTAGCACTGACACTGCATGTTGAAGCGGTGTGCAGGTGTCCAACCCATGTTGGATATTGAGTCATTGAAACTCATACTACACATGTCAGACAATATAATTATAGTGTCGGGATTTTTTAATTTTTGGGTTTTGACATGTTGAGGACACAGCTTGGATATGGCTCCAACACCTAACCAACACTTCCATTTGGAGGGACATGAAAGGGAACACCACTGACAACAAAATTTTCAATTTTTAAAAAATAAAGGCGGGCAGATAAAACTCAAGGTTTCCGTATACACAGTCACAAGCATGTTGTGTAGGTTGAAGACGAATGGTTTGAAGGTGAAAGATATTGTTCAGTAGTATAGTGATGTCTCTTTGTGTTTTTTAGACTCATTATCATAAGAAATGCGTTTAAGTATAGTTGGCAACTTAATGCTTGATAGCCTTTCCTGTTATCTATTACTTAAATCTTTACAATTATCCTTCCATTTGTGTGGTGTTATGGTAACCGAGTTCAGGTTTTAATGTGTTTGCAGGGCCAAACTAGGGATTTTCATCACTATGGGGCTTATAATTGTCTTGACATTACTGCTCTTGTATGTGGATTGGTGTGCGTGGAGAATTGTTAGGCTTCCCTTATCACCTTTTTACTTAACCCGCCCATTTCTCGTATCAGCCTTTTTGGTTTCTTTTGCTGGCTATGTGGGCATCCCAATTTTTCGTCTTTTTAAATTTATCCATGTAATCAAGCAACAAGGGCCTGCTAGCCATCGAACCAAAAAGCTTACACCAACATTGGGTGGTTTGCTTTTTGTACCTATTGGTATAATTGTAGCTCATGTCTATGCTAGTTCCTCGTCAACAGCAGTTTCTGGGGCAGCTGGCGCAACTATTGCATTTGCTGCAGTCGGTTTACTTAGTGATATATTAAGCCTCACCAACCATCGGAGAGTTTTGCCTGCATTGACAGAAGTTCTTTTGCAGGTGACGGACTGGTTATACTTGTATTAGAAACATTGCTTTGGAGCCCCGCCCCCCTCCCACCCCACTAAAAAAAACTCAATTAGTCGTTGAATGATATTTTTCTCATCATTTAGTGCTCACATATTCAAATTCCTCAGTAGTACAGATATGCCTCAGTTTTGTTCTTTTGCAACAAAAATGATGTCAGGGACTAGATTGAAAATGAAAATTTAGAACTAAAATAGGGTTTTTGTTCAAACATATTACAGCTATGCTATTTCTTATTAAATCTGCATTTTCTGTGCCACTCAGGTAGCCGTTGGAACGTGGTTTTCATTTTGGTTGGACATCACCAGTATATCTTCACCCTATGGCATGTATACTTTCTTGTAACTATTCTGATCAGCATTTTTCTGATGGTAACTCACATATCTGTTCTCATAAAATGCATTTCACAAACAGTTGAAAACATTATTTCTTGCCCCGTTTGTGCTTGAGCTAAAAACTAATTAAAAATGTGAAGATTTTCATTTTGGTTTTCGTAAAATTACATAAACAAAATTTAACATTATCTGAAATGTTTAAGTTGAAATCAAATGTGACAATCTTGCTGTGATAATACACTTGTTAAGTCATAATTATTATTAGTGTGTTTGGTAAAGTCAATAAGTTAGTTAATAGCTTGTTAAGTCTAATATAAAAAATATACAATCTTTAAAAAGTAATAAGGCACTAAAAAGTTTGATTAGAATTTAATTACTTTTAAAAAAAATATCTAAAATTGTAATTACATACAAATGTTTTATATAATAAAACTTTAGTTATGTTGTTTGTTTATTATTTTAGATTCACCAACTAATTTATTAGTAAAATAAAAAGAATTTGTTCATTTTGTTTACTACTAATATACTTATTTATAATGTATTTGTATTTTGAACTTAAGTCATGATACTGATTAATATAATGTACTTAGCAGAGATACCGAAAAGAGAGAATGGAACGTCTTTTATCATGTTGATGCTTCGTGATTTTTCTGTTTTCTATTATTTGTTGGACTACGAACAAGTCATTGGTTATTTGGAAAATGCTACTTCTTATTAGAACTGAAACTAGAAAATTTGTCGAGCTAGCCTTCTTTAAAATTTTAACAGAGGGAGAGGGATGAGAAAAATTGATTTTATGGCGGGGCAGATCTAAGAAACTGTGTATGAAGATCTTTTTTGGATGCATGCCTATTTTTACACACAGGTTCATCCTTGCTTGACATTAACGACAAAAAGGATCTTTAAAACACTTGGAAAACTAAAAATTTGAAGTCTCGTGATAATATGTGTACGTTGTATAAACAGCAAATTGCAGATGACGATGCTCATCAGTGAGACTATAAGTTTGTTTGTTTATCTGTTTAATTGGCTGGTAACAAATTACACAATCTTCCTCCTTCTCATTTCCTTTACGACATGCAGGAAGATGCTGGTTCCTCTGCCATTGGGCCTCGTGTACTTGGGAAGATGTTACCAACTCTTGACATCATTTAGTTTTGTTTCCATGGGACATGGTGTTAAATTAGCGGATGCTATTGACGGATTAGCTGGAGGTACCGCTGCACTGGCGTTTACTGGAATGTCAATAGCTGTTCTTCCAGTATGTTCTGGTTAGTAGCGTGTTTGTTAATCAATGTGGACTTTGAAAATATCTTTAAGCCAGATTTTCTTAAATCAATGCAGTTGTATAATCAATAAAAGGAGTTAAAAAAAGAACAGTATGCATTAGAGCAACAACAATAGCAAAGACCTATTTCAGTAGGTGAGGTAGGTTATGAGGATCATATGATGCCCTTGGTTCAGTGACCGGATCTTCAAATATTATTTACCGTGAGATCTTTTTTAACAACTTTCGACGATGTCTGTCTTGGACTCCTTTTCCCCTTTTCACATTTCTAAAAACCATGCAATCTACTGTCACAGTTCTTTACTCTGACCTTTATATCAGTTCAAACTACTATAACCGTTATTATCATTTTTTCCTTAATCAGCTAACACCAATATCAACATGTCTATAATAATTTTATATCTTGCCCTGTCTTGTGTAGTCAAATATTCATCTTTCAAACCATGCATTATGACCAAACTTACTTGAGCCTGGTGACAGTTACTTTGTGATATCTTTCTCTATTTTAGCCATTCACTTGTATCTTGTTCATGTCATCTTCTCATTAATTGTCATCATTATCTTATTCCTATTTAAGGGAAAACTTTTGTTTTCAAAGCTTAATTGCTTTCCTTGATTCTTCAATTAAAACTATAAATATTTTTCGTGTGTCCTTGGTAAGCATATCAAAGCGTGTAGATTAAACTAGTAAGGGTTGCAATCCTATCCCTGATTAAAGTCATCCTTCGTCTTTCCGCCTACTGTTCTAATATTTGTAGTTACCCGATCATGCATGTCTTTTATAGCTTGGAAGTTAGCATTGCGAACACCTTTCTCTTCCATAGTCTTTTTCAATACTTTCCTTATGGAGTCATGTTTAATAAATTAACTCTCAAATTTAGAAGGAATAATGTTTTTTCCATATATTAATAATGAGGCCACTGGACCTATAAGTACATGAGTCTGCTGGTTATTGTAGGAAATATGGAGGGCTAATTGAATAATTCTAAGGAAGCAAATCCCAATAATTATAGTATTGTTTCTAAATACATAATCCTAGTATTAATTGCAACATACAACTTTAATAAAAAAATAAAATTATAACAAGGATAAAATATATCACTTCAAAGAATACATCGTGAGCAGCACAGTTGGGACATTCACTAATTTTGAGTTGGCTACTGAAGATCGAATACTCTCTTCTCCCTCTACACAGGCTTGGGAGTGGCTATAAAATTGTAGGCAGATTTAATAAACGATAATTATGGACATATGATATGAACAATATCATTTTGGCTATTTTATTGTTGCCTTGCAGCCTTGCACAGAGCTGGTAGGTATCCTTTAGGTGATTGCAATTCTTCTGAAAACTTTAGGAGAGCCGTATCCTTATTTGATATTATTTTTGCCGCAGTTTCTCTATACTTCATCTTTCTAATGACAATAATGTCCTTCGTGGCCAATTCATGAGTTAATCTTGTTCATTTAGTTATTTTTAACATCATGATACCCGCTTCGGCTTTCACTGATCAGAAGGGCAAATCTCAGTTCTCTTTAGGTGTCTTCAATTGTCAATTAATGATGGCCTTGCTTCTTTCTGTTCTTAATACTCATAGATCTTATTTCCAGTACAGAAAGGAAAGTCTCAGTCAGTTAGTTCTCTTAAGACCTAGTGATGTTGGCGTAGCAACTTTGCTATTTGTATGATGATACAAAAAATGGTCATTTTTATACTATGTAGAATGAATATTTCCTTATATCATAGACTTACTTCATGTATATCTTTTCTTTTTCTTTTGTAAACATGCCAAACCAGATCTTGCTATATTTGGGGCTTCAATGGCTGGATCTTGTGTTGGATTTCTTCTACACAACAGATACAGGGCGTCTATAATTATGGGTCACACAGGATCTTTGGCACTTGGTGGTGGGTTAGCTGCAATGGCTTCATGTACTGGAATGTTCTTCCCGCTACTCATTTCTTCCGGAATTTTCGTTGTTGAGTCATTATCAGTTATCATCCAGGTCTGTCCCAAGCTTGAAATGCTTCCTTACGTTATTGGTTTGTTTAAATTTTCTTGTTCTTTTTATGAGTGAAACACGCCCATTAATTTGCTCAAAGCATTCCTCTTGTTTTTTTCCAAAGAATTATGCCCATCATTTCCGCTTTGTTTAAATTTTCTTGTTCTTTTTATGAGTGAAACACGCCCATTAAATTTGCTCAAAGCATTCCTGTTGTTTTTTCCCAAAGAATTATGCCCATCATTTCCGCTGCATGTGACGCTTATCATGCTAGGAAAATTAAGATGGAGTGGCAATGGGTATTTCAACTTCCACAATAAAGTGAATGTGTTATCACATTGAGTTCAAATTTACTTATTGTTGTACGTCTCAAATTTACATGGGTTATTGGTAAAAAGCGTGTGAGAAGGAAGAAAACATATTTATTAACTTCAGGGTGATGGGGCCATTACAAATTTCTAAATCCACATATTTTAAATATTTTAAAAGATGGAGGAAGACTAAATTGATGTAAAGTTTCAAAATGGATTAATTTTAAAATTCATTTAAAGTTAAGGGATAAAAATATATTTAATTCAATTATAAATTTTCTATTTCGGTTGTTTTCTATATCTTAGGTATAGAAGATCACATTTAAATTGTTTTTTATGTGGAATTGCATATGATTTAAGTCAACTATTTTCTGTTAATAAAATGCCATTTAAAATTAGTGGATTATCTTTTGATTGTACATATCATTACATTTTCTCCATACCATATGGGAGGGAACTATTATTTTCAATTACTTTTGTACATAACAGTTACGGGATGTTTGATACGTAAAATGCGACGATACCTTCTAGCTTTACTTATGTAGTATCCTGTTTCGTTCCTTTCAATCTTTTTAGTAGTGTTTTTAATTTGCTTGTCTGAAAGGTTTTTACCTCGACATCATTTTCGCTTGAGGTCACTCTTTTGCCAAGCACTTTTGGAAGCACTTTTGGAATGTGTTTATTTTCTCTTAGGAAAACATTATTCAATTATTTTTATTAGAATCTGGATCATTCATTAGTTGGTTACCATCGTGTTGCTTATTCTAACACGCCATGTGTTTCTTCTTTATATTTGTCCATATATGTAAAATTTATATACCATCTTTCGACACCAGCAAAGCCCGCCATAATAATTTGATATTTGGTTTGGCTGTTTGCTAAGGAATACACTTGGCGCACACCTTCCCACATCGTATTAAGCTTGTTTAATTTCGCTGTTCCTGTTCCTGTTCCTTCAATGTATATCATATTTATTTTTTTTCTATACATTAATTTGTTAGACCATAGTTAGAAGTAGTTAATGCATTCCAGCATTTGTCTCTCCTCTCCCCTCTCCTCCAAAAAATATTGTATTGCATATGCAGTGATTCCTTTTTTTTTATGCACGAAGTTGGACTCAAATGACCAATTGTTTTCCCTTTTCTCTGGGCGTGGTTTCCCTGTTTCACTGGCTGCCTGACATTGAGAAGTTAGTTTGATCATAATTAAACAAAATGGAAGGAATGAATATGGAGGATGGGCAAAAGATCCTGCATAGTCATAGAAGGGGTGGTTAGCGATTGGGTGGCTTGACTTGTGGGTAGCACACACTCGAAACTAGGGGAAAAAGTAGTGTTCCATGTAGACAAAGTTAAAATCTCAACCGTAATAAGTAAAAGTGCTTACTTTAATGTCTATGTTTTTTTTTATAACAGGTATTATACTTGAAGATAACTAAGAGCTTCCGAGGAGCAGGTTGGCGCGTTTTGAGGATTCCTCCCTTTCATTACCGCCTCCAATTACGTGGGTTCAGAGAACCAAATATTGTATTAGGTGCTTATCTTATATCATCTATTTTGGCTTTGCTTGGCGGCTATGTAGGTCTAGTTTCAGCATAACATTTCATAGGGATTGTTAAACAAATGAGACAATTGAACAGTTTCGAGTTTTGATGTCTGACCTTAGAAGATGGGAAAATATAAAAGTGATAGAGTTGCAATCCGTACCTTCGGTTTCAGAATACATACATCACGCCATCTTAACCATTGCTTGATATCAGTCTTAAAAAAGGATTATTGCTTGTTATCATTCCAACAAATGCCAACTACTTCATTGCATAAACAATATTCTTATAATATTATTGACACCTATCCCCACTGTTACAGCATTACTCACATGTCATATCAAATTCTCTTCTAACCATGATCATAAAGGTCTCAATCCTTAGATATAGACATATATGTATCCCATGCGGGCCTTGTACATAGGCGCCCTTGTGAAAATCATGGGTCTAACATGACAATAGTATTTTTATCATTTTCTTCATCAGAAGTGTCTTTGTTTTGAGTCATGCTAACATGCCATTTTCCATCGAAGCAAGGGAGAATATTAGAAGAAACTTCCTGAGCCATATTCAACTGACAACTGATGTCCAATGCGTTGTCCTGCTATACTAGTGTTAACAACGAATAGGCTTTAAATACTCTATTGTAGTGTAGTACAGTGGGACACATCTTCATGCTCACCATTTGACGAAATGCTCGTCATAGAATATCTATGCAAGAGAAATTTCTGTCTTCAGATTTCCTTCTGTGCTAGCATTCTTTCTATGATTCTGTGTTCATTTTTTAACACGTTGCAGTTAAGTTTAGAAAAAATATTTTATTTTTTTTCTTTTATGAGAAAGAGACAAGGCATCCTTCACATGGTCGGCAATCATTTTTCAATCTAAGTAATCATATATGATGCCATTATTTTTAAATCATCAGCTTCTATATTTTTTTCTTCCATCTCTTTCTATTACATCATAGTAATTATAGAATTTTTATTTTCTCTCTCTATATGTGTCATTAGGGTATTATTACTGTTATGGGTGTTATAGAATTTGTTGTCTCATAATTTTTCTTCACACACAAGATTAAAACGAGTACTTAACTTAAGGGTATCAAACATGTATTACATAGATTAATTACCTGTTAAATATTATTTCATATTAATTTATTTTAAAACTGTATTTCAGTGATTGTAATGAAAAAAACAATTTAAATAGATTTAAATCTAGTTTAACAAAGTTACAGAAATAGTTGTTTATAATTTTGAAAGCCTAAGAACATTGTACAATGTTTCAACAATCATGCATTGAAACAAATTTTTATATGGTACTTTTGATAATAATTGTTATCCATAATTTGTGTACTGTTATGTAAAATAGTCATCAATATATTGACTTAGTAGATGATTCTTCTTTCTATTGGTGTCTATTACCATAATAGTAATACGGATGATTGGTGTCTATTGGTGATCTATCAATATAGTTTATTTTGATCTCAAAGTGATATTAAGATTTGAAAAGAAATTATATTTATGTGCATGAATTGCTGCATAATTAGGGTTTTCTTTCGTTTCTGACATCGTTAATTACGAAATAAATCGACATTGCCATAAACTCTCATGTGAAACAACTTAACTTATGCAACACCACTTTTGTAACATTTAAACCAACTTATGCAAAGAGTAAACTTCTCCATGAATATCATTTTAGCAATAAAATCTTCCCCAAAAAATGTTTCCTACTTAAAAATTGCACTTCTTTTTTCTCAGGTACACCTTTGTTGAAATCAGAATCTTCCTAATTGAACAAGATGTTTTAAAAAAATTAATATAATTTTATAAATAAGCAAAAAATAATACGTTTTTTAAGTTATTTCAAAAATTAAAATTTATAAATTATAAATGTTACATTACATTTATATTTTTTATATTTTAAAATAAATTTTTATTTAAATTAAAAATAAAATTAATTAGATGAAGTAATTTTAATTATAAATTTTAAAATATTATTATAATATATATAAATTTTAATTAGGTTAAATGATTAATTTAAAGAGATTTAAATAACATTGTTTTATTTTTAAAAGAATAGAATTCAATTAAATTAATTTTAAATATTATGATTGAATTAAACATAGGCGGTGATACATGACATTGATACTATCATGACGCAGATACACAATTTTTTACACCGACACGGTTGAAATAACCACTATAAAGAAATTAAAAATTAAAAGAAAAAAAGTCAAAAATACTACATCACTTACACAAAAACAATGTTAACATCGTATACCGAAGAAAAAAAAATAGAAAACAAAAATTAAGAGAGGAGGTAACATAAATCAGACACAAGACACATTTGAATTTGTTGAATAACTCAAAGGACCAACGATTTATTAATTATACTAAAAAGTATTCTATTTTCGCATCTCAGTTCAACCACAATAGTTATCCTCCAATAAAATCTAAAAACTTTTTCATAATATTACATGCAAATTTTTCTTATATATAATTAAATAGTTTAGAGCTCAAACATAAATTAAATTTAATAAACTTTTTAATATATTTACATTAAGATAAAAAAGTAAATAGATGCGCAAAAATTAATAATATTACTGTCTCTTGTATTGACCAAAAACACAAAGTTTGTTAAATTTATACTTTCCTAAATATATAAACATTTTGTATATGTCGTAAATAGCATAATAAAACAAAAAGGATATACCCTTTTAACCTAAAAATGGTGTCTGGCATGGGTTTTGGTTCCACATGTGTGGGGTGTAGTAGGGAAGAAGCCAAACAAGGGTTAAAGGGAAAGCTGCAAATGATAAGACACTTCATACAATCCCTCTGACAAGAATGCATGAAAACATAATAATCCCAATTCCATGAGCTTAACAATGGTGTCTCTGCAACCAACATGGGATAACATACCATGTGCATGTGATGTGACTCAGATCACTTTTAACACTTTCCATATCGTACTATTTAATTCACACTTTCCAAATAATTAGAAAAAAAAAAGTGAAAAATAAAATAGAAATTTAAATGGACAGGTGAATAATCCAATGAAAATTTAATGCCTATAGATAGACAGTACAGAATGTTCTACAGAAGTCCAATGTAATAGAATGTTCACTAGAAAGGTAGCTAGAAGAATCTTTCATTCTGTTAATTGTGTGAATGTATGGCAGCTGCCTAAACTCTAATATTCTATGTCTTATGTTTTGTATATTCTTTCTTTGTTTCTTAATTATATGACACATTTTATTTATTATAAAAATATATAAGAGATTTTAATAAAAAATTCACGTTTGATTAAGTTTAAGATAAATTTAAACATGTGATTGAATTGGATCGAGTAAATACATGATGTTTGATAAATTAAATTAAGTAAAATGACTAATTATAATTGAGTTTCGAATGCCAACCTAACTAAAAATTATCTTTCAATATTTATTATTTTATAGATATATTTCATATTTTAAATTTTATTTTTAGTATGATTTTTTTATTAAAATTAATAATAAATTATATAAATCATGAATTATTATAATTCTTATTAAAATCACTGGTGTATTTTTTTAATTAAGGAATTTTATATTAATTTTATTTATTTAAAATAAAAATAAATTAATATAAATTTTAAATTCAAATAATTTGACTAAATAAAATAAATATATATATATATATATATATATATATATATATATATATATATATATATATATATATGATCTAAATCCAATCCAATTGATGTCCAGGCAGACCTAGTATGTAAATATTAATAAGGTTTATAAAATTAAATTTAAATTTATTATTAAATACCTTTATTTAGAATTTTTTGTAAATACTCTTTATACTTTTCCTCATTAAATTTAGCTTAAATAACATGCTATTTTGAAAGGATTCATTAACGAAGAAATTTACATAGCATTTGTTTTGGATTTTTTTGCAACAAAAATGCCCTTGCAGATCCTAAGCTTCTGTATTGCTTATTGTGAGATATTTTTACTACTTTCCAATTTAGATGCTGCTATTAATCTTCATTTTCGTGCTACTAAAAACTGCATTTTGTTTTATACATTATGATTAATAAATACTGTAAGAAGATATTAATGTTTAAAATTTATTTTTTACATTATTGTTGAATGAAAATTAGTTTATACAATTTTTTTAAAGTAGAAAAATTAATTTTTTTTTTATATAACAACGGTCAAATATATGATAATGGATTCATTAATTTCTATCTCCTTTGTAAATGCATAATATATGACATTCAATAATACAATTTTCTATGTTATTAGCAGTCAAATTTAACAACATTTTTTTAATGTGATATATTCCTTATTTATATTGTAGGTGCCTATGATGCTTCAAATTATTATTTTTGAATACTTTTGAAATGTAAAACTGAAATATATACATTATGATGTATAAACTTATTAAAATTTGTCTCTTAATTCTTTTCCATTAATAATCTGACTGGATATTGTTTAGTAATGCAATATTTAATATTTTTATCAGTGAAAATTATTGTAATGTATTAATTATGATCTTTATCCAACATGAATTTAAATAAAATAAAATTAGTGTAAAAAATAATACTGAAATTAATACATATCTATCTGTCCATTAATAGATGTTAAAACATACATAAAAACAATATTTTAAAAATAATTAGTTTATAAAGGGATATGTTAAAGTATAAAATTTAAACATGTAATAATGTGATATGAAATAAATTAAAAAATATGAGTAATTTGTCTTTTAATAGTTATACCTTTTTCCTTGTTAGTCCGTATTCTAATTATAAAAATTCAAAATTAATTGTAATATTAAATAAGTTTTAATTTTAATAATTATTAATGTAATTTTATTTTATTTAAAGTAAAAAAATACTCATAGATATTATACAATTGTCATTTATATGTCATGTATAATTTTGGAGAATGTTAATTAGTACTCTAAAAATAGGGTTTAAAATGCAGTTAATAAACATTAAATATTGTAAAAGTTTAAGTTATAAATAACTGTAATATTAAATGAATAATAACTTTAATAATTATTAGTCTACTTCTACTTTATTTAGAAAATAAAATTGTCAGATAAATATTATACAACTATAATTTATAATTTATTTATTATATTAAAAAATTAAATATTAAAATAATTATATTTTAATGTTTCTAAAAATTAAAATATAATTAAATGTAAAAAAAAACTTAAATTTACATAAAATAAAAATGTTATTTATTTTTTTAATAAAGAAGACTTAAAATATTTAACATAATATTCCCATTTAAGTAAACAAATAATGTTTTATTTTTTCTAATTAATTTTGTTATGTTTATGTATATTTTAATTTTTAGTAACATTAAAATATAACTATTTTTCTATTTAATTTTTTTATTATTTTTTCATCAAATAAATTATCAATTATAGATGTATAACACTTGTAAATATTTTTGTCATTTAAATAAAATAAAAATACACTAATAATTATTAAGATCATAATTCATCTATTACATTTATTTATTAACTTTTAAAGAATTCAATATTTATTAATTACACATTAAATGGTATCTTTAAGAGTCTTCACAGGACACGATTAACAAGATTCTATAACTTTTATGACATAAAAAAATTAAAAAATAACTAAATAAAAAATAATTTTAATATAATTATACTGTTCACATAATAAAATTAATGTCATCAGAAATTAATTTTCTGTTTTACTTTTAATTACATAATAATTTAATATTTTTATATTATTTAATATGATAGTGCACTAGTCATTTTTGTTATATAAATTAATGTATAAAATTATAAATTTAATTTAAATATTGTTGTACTATATTTCATTAAATCAAAATAGTGTTATAATACTTATTTTTAATATAATTTTATTTAAGTACATTACAACTATATTAACATTATTCTATCATTTAATTATTTTAACTTTTAATTTTATAAATCAAATAAAGTAGCAATTATTATAATACTTATAAATATTTTTATCATTTAAATAAAATCAACTACAGGTTTAAAATTTATTAATAGCACTTAATTATAAATTTTATTATTATTAACTATACGTGAACCACCGATGCTCTAAAGACAACTTGTGCTCTAAAGACATTTTTCTGCGAATTCAGATTTTCTATTTTTTTTTATTTTTTTATTGTTTTCTATTAAACATTAAAAATATATTATGTTAATTTGCATTTTAAATATTTTTTTAATATATTTTTTTAACACAATTTTTTAAATGAACCTTTAAATATTTAAATCATTTTCATTTTGTATGTTTTGTACGATGTGGAGAGAGTAAAGAGTGAAATAGGTAGTTTCGCGAATATTAGATTTCTTAGTCTCTAAAGCAACTTTAAAGACCCACAAAATAAAAGGAATAGGGAAATATCTTTTGTAAAACTAAATGTTTTTATAAGCACGTAATTATAAATTTATAATTTTCTATTAATAAATAAATTATTTTGATAATGTACTTTTATATTATGTATTTTAATATTTCATCTTGTGCTATTTGTCAAATACTTTTCGACCAAATTTCATATTTAAATTAAAGTAAAATATCATACTTTTAAATAGATATCATATTTATATTATTATAATGAAAATAACGTGTCATGAAAAACTATCTTTTATTAATATCAATACTTTTAAGTTTAATATTAAAATGATAAAACATACGGTATAATGGCTAAAATGATAAAAAAGTGTATTCTGAGTCAAAGCAGAGAAATATATTTTATAATATTCTATTTAAAATTACTTAAATAAACATTCACAATTGATATCTTCTTTATCATGATCCACATAATTGATTAACAAAATTAATTAAAATGAAATTTATGCATTTAATTTCAATAAAGAAAAAAAAAAATATATATATATATATATATATATATATATATATATATATATATATATATATTCGATGCTATGATTTAAAACTTTTTTCGAACTTATATTATTTCTTCTTTTATATAAACGTATAACGATTATAGTTACAAAACAAATAAAGCAAATAAGTATAAAGATATAAAATATTAACAATTTTGTAAAGTTCCAAGCAAGGTCATAAATAGATAATGATTTTATAAATAAATATAAGAATTGTATTCGTGTCTCAAAAATGTTAAAATATCAAACAAAATCTGCGACAACAACTGAATAACTTCTAAAAAATAACGTTGAATATTTTTTTCCTTAAACTACTAACACATTACTGATAGTAGAGAACAAGCGAAAAGAAAAGACAAATAAAGAAGGGTGGTGGTTTTCTAGTTTATAACCGGACAAAGAGATTTATAAGATTATTATCGAAACTTCAAGTTTACTAAGCTCACACCTACTTATTTTTAGTGCTATTTTACCCACTCCAAAGCTATTTGCTTCTTCCATTTCAAGAATTTCAATTCTAAACCCTCACTTAACTATTTTTGTTTCTTAATATGAAAGGTGAGACAAGTTTTTTCATATTTGGAAGTTGCAAAAATCTATTCAAACATACGCTTTTTTTGGTAAACGATTACGTAACATAATCCACTCCCCAAAATTGATTACGTAACATAATCCACTCCCCAAAATTGATTATGCAACCTAAACTCGATTATACACTACATTAACCAAAGTAGATCTGTTGTCCCCTTCTCAGACAAATTCAATCACGGATTTATAATAACAATGATGATATTAATATTTACTAATATTTTTCTCTTTTCAAAACCAATCAAACACCGTTTTTATTCTATTCTCACTTCTTTCTACTTTTCTCATTTACCCATTTCCTTATTTTTGAGTTTTCCACAAATGGAAGAAATATGAGTTTGAAGGTGGTGAAAAACTAGGTAGTAGAATCACGATCTATTATTGCAATAATAAGTGGCAGTAATAATATGAGAATAGTTCACAGGGACATATCAATTCAATAAATTTTGGCATCTTTCTTTCTTCAGTACATAATTTTATTCACTGCTAAAAACCACCAATCATCCACCATCCAATCACCTCTTACATTCACATACACAAACTCTAGCAAGAATAACCATAATTCCAACATTTCACAAACCCAACCCAACAGATAAAAAACAAAAAACAAAAGTCAACACAATTTTTTTTTTCTGGCGGCTAAACACCAAACACCAACGATTTTTTTTTTTTATCATAAAATATATTCAAGGTCTCCTAATTTTCGGTCCAAATGGAATTAAATTTAAAAAAAAATGGTAAAAAAGAACCTGCATGCGATGAATGAGAAGGAAAAGCGAAGGCTGTGAAAGGGTATTAGGGTCATTTCACGAGGTCTTCGACCGCAGGGAAGGAGGGATATCGTGTGCAGCGTTGGGAGAGAAACACCCTGCAATCGTCTCTAGGGCATATGGTGGGCACGTACGCGATCTCATCACAACCGTCCGTCCTGTCCCTCTTGAAATCGATCAACGTGGCGAACAACGCGATGAAGAGAACAAGATGATTCAATGCGTACCTTTGACCCACACACTGGTGGGGCCCGGCACCGAAGGCCAGAAAGTTTCTTTTAAATACTTGGTCCTCCTGTCTCTCCTCCGAGAACCGCTCCGGGTCGAACCGCTCCGGTTCACTGAACCCCTGAAACGAAGACTCGAATGCCGACGGGAACACGATCGTCCCCTTGGGTATCGTGTACGACTCCGTCAGCGCGAACCTCTCCGCCGCGATATGCGGCACCAGCGTCGCCGGCGGCCGGAACCTCACTACCTCACGGGCCACCGCCTGCGTGTACTTCATCTCCCGGAGCATCTCCGCGGTAATCAGCTCGTCCGACTCCGGCGACCAGACTCCTGCCACCTCTGCCCTAACCTTCGCCAACACCTCCGGGTGCGAATCCAGCAGCGCCACCGCCCACAGCAGCGACGACGTGGACGCGTCCTGCGCCGCAAAGAGAAAATCAAAGAGGTAACCACCAATCTCGGCGTCGGTGGAGAACGGTGCCGCCGGCTCTCCGGTGAGCTTGGCCTCCTGGATTTCCCTGAGCGTTTCCTGCATCCAGTAATCAATCAGACACGAAGGCTCTTCCCCTTTCTGCATCCTGGCTTTGCTCATCTCGGTGCAGGTGGCTAGAGTTTCGATGAGCCGGTCCACGGCGAGCCTGGCGTTTCGAAACGCGGTGCCGGGGAAATCAAACGGAAGCTTCATAAGGCCAACGTTGAATAGAAAGTAATCCCTCTCGAAGCGCTCCCTGGCTTTGAGGCCCAAGTAGGGGCCCACGAAGACGGTCTGGGAGGTGTCGAGATTCATGTCACGGGCCAGGATACGGAGCGGAATGGAATCGGTATGGGCTCGGGCTTTGGCAACCCAGGACTTGAGGTGATCGAGGATGATAATCTGCTGGAGCGCGGTGTAGGTGGAGAGGGCTTTGGGGGTGAAGTTGGGGGCGATGCGACGGCGGAGATTCTTGTGTTCTTGGCCCATCATGTAGATGAGGTTGTGTTCGCCGAATAGCTTCTTCCCGAAGGGGTGACCGACGAGGTGGAAAGCGTCGGGCCTGACATTGGCGAAGACCTTGTGGGAGAGTTCGGTGTCTCTGATGAAAACGATGAAGTTGCCGATTATGTAGTTTGCGGAGAAGCCTAAAGGGGTGGACTTTGCGAGAGAGGACTGAAGGTCCCAGAAGCTGGTTGGATTGCGGACCAATGGGATTGCGTTTCCTAAGAAAGGCACGACGAAGGAGGGTCCTGGGATGGAACCCTTCTTGGCAAGGTAGGAGATCTGTTCGAGGAGAATGAGGAGGAGGATGAAGCATACGAGGTAGGATGCTATGTCGGTGAGGGAGAAAGAGGATAAGAGAGGTGTCATGTTGATGGTGTTGTTGAGCGTGCAATGGTGAGGGAGGAGATTTATTTATTTAGACTAAAACTGAGAATGTGGGAAAAGGGTGAAGAGGGAGAGAAGTAAAAAATGGTGAGATTTAATTTAAGGTCAAAATTAGAGTTTGGAGAAGAGAACAGAAGAGAAGAGGGTGTGAAGAAGTAGTTGTGGATTGGAGTAAGAATGGAGAAGAATAGAAGAGAAATAAAGAGAAAAAGAGAAGGATTGGGGAGAAGAAGAGGTGGTGGGAGTAGGAGAAGGTGGGTCAATGGTGGGGCTGACATCCAGCTAGGTAAGGCCACCCTATGACGTGGGAAACATCAAACATCGTTTACGACAACCCAGCACACATTTTTTCCTTTTCATTTCAAATTTCACCTCTCTCTCTCTCTCCCCCCTGCTCTCAACTTCTATTGCATTCCACACTACACAAAATAACGTCTTTTTATCAATTTTAATATATCAAATAACTTTTTATTATGTTTATAAAAAAACCATTATAACAGTATCTAAAACTATATATACCAAATAAATAAATAAAAATTAATAGAATAATCGATGGAGTTTTGTAGAGTTACCCGCTCTGTATAATGTACACGTGTGTCCTTTTTGTAAAGCTTTCGGTTGTTTTTGTTTTGAATTATGGTTGGACCATTCTGTTTTGTCACTACCGCTATTAAATTATCCAAATCATACAACAACAGTTACACATACTTCATTATACTCATCATTCACATAATTCTATTCATATTTATTTTAAATATACTTCTTTATATTGGATATTCATTATTTTGCTGTCGGATTTGTACCAAATATTCTTCATCCAAAATAATGATTAACTTTTTATTTAAATAGACTTCACCAATATATGAAGACAAAATATTTTTTTACAACCCATTTTCATTAAGAAAATTATCTAGCAGTAAAAGATAATTTGTAATTATATTTTAAAAAATAACCAAATAATATATAATAATAATAATAAATTAATTAAGATTTTTTTAAAAGATGTAAAACTATCCATATACAAGTTCTCCATTAATAAAAACATATCACTGTGTATACACTTATTTTAACTTATTAATAAAATAAATGCGAGGATCGAACCCACAGTTTAATCTGCCACGTCCTTGTTAAGGCGAAAAGAATATGTCACATTGCTCATTTATACAAATAAATTAAAATATGCCTCTTGTTTTTTAGTTTTCCTTTTTTATCTAATTTTTAATTCTATTAATTATTCGATTATATATTATTTTCTATTTTTAATTAAAAAGAAGCTTCTAAAATAAAAATCCCATCTTAAAGAGAAAATATATTCACTTTAAATGTTACCCATTTAAATTTCATAATTTAGCTTTCTTAGAAATATATTATTATGATAACAAAAATACAACTCTGCTTATTAAGTGTATTATTAATTAATTTAATAATATTATACCAAAAATTCAAAACATTTAACATGCCGTTTAAATGCAGTAAATTTTATTGCCGCGCTACATCAATGAAATAGAATGATGAGATGTTTGCTAAAGGTTTTTCCTTTAATCATATAAAATATTTTTAAATTTATATATTTACGTGTTAAGTTATTTTATAATTAATAATTGAAACTTGTAAATTTTAATGATTTAAATTATAATATTATTATATATTTATATTATTAAAAAAATAAGATATTAAGAAATTATTTTTTATTTTAATTTTTAATTTTGTTTAAGTGTTAACGGGCGGGATAGGTTAATCTGAATTTTGACCATCAAATTAATGAGTTAGATAGATTAGGTCAAAACGGTTTGACAAGTTGGTCTATCGGACTCAATCCATTTTGTCACCTCTAATAGAGAGATGAAACTTAGGTTGTTTGTTTGAAGGCATGGAGATGTGAAAGTGAAAGGATTTGGAGTTTGTAATGATTTGATAAATGTGATAGATAAAAAAACATGTTTTAAGAAATAAATTTGTTAGATTACAATTTTACTCTTATGGTTAAAATTGTGTTGAATTTTTATTTTGGTCAATGTTTTTGTCTAAAAATATTAAGTTAGTCCTCCAGTCTTTTTTAATCTAAATTTAGTTTCGATTTTTAAAAAATTAATGAAATTTGGTCCTTTAAGTTAAATTTTAAATTTTTTAAAAGGGTTGAAGTTTTTTCATTAAAAATTGACACTATGATTATGTTAATTACACCAACAACTCATCCTTATTCATAGCTTCAATTTTGATGAAAAAACATTAATCCATTCTAAAAAAGTTTTACGAAAATAACTAAACTATATCAATTTTTCAAAACTCACGATCAAACTGACACTCAACAAAATTTGGAGGACCAACTTAATATTTTTAAATGAAGTAAGGACAAAAAAAGTAGTTAAATCTTAAAATTAATATAAAACTAAATGTTATTATTATTAGAATAGTTATTATTATCATTATTAATATTATTAATTTTATTAATTTTAATATTACTATTATCATTATTATTATTTGTAATTATACAGAGGATTTAATATTATTAATAATTATAATTTAATTATTTTTCATGTATTTTAATTTCACAATCAAAAACATTAGTACTTTTATACTGTCATTGTTCTTTATCATTAATATTTTATTATTATTCATAAAAACTATATTATTATGATTAGCCTTATTATTAATAAAATTTATATTATTATTATTGTTAATTATTACTACAGGTTATTAAAATTAATTATTATACATTATTATTATTATTATTATTATTATTATTATTATCATAATCTATACTAGTTTAATTTATTACTTGTAAATATTGAAGTATTTCACATATTTTATAATTCAAATGTGTAAACAAGATTATAATAACAAACCGATTATTAAATAAAAGTTATGGACAAATTGGTAAATTAGCATGTGATGATGTAGTTTTCTTTACAAATTTATGTAAATCTCATCTATTACGAGGAAATGGATTTTATCCCCTCTCTTCTAAATTTATCCTTACATATTTTTGTAATTCTTTTAAAACAAATAAAAATTATCTCTCATTCCCTTAATTTTAAAGAATACATCCATAGAAAACAAACAAACCTTAGATGTGTGAGAAAACAAACAAACCTTATACATTATAATTTTTAAACTTAAAAAATAATAATTATAATCATTTTAATCAAAAGATATTAACCTTTTTTTAAGTATTAAATCGTGTTATAGATTGACATTTGTTGTTGAATATATTAAATAGGGTAAAAGTTAAAAAATTAACCTAAAATATCATTTAACACATAAAAACACTTCAAATACTTAAATTTCAAAAATTTCTTCGTTTTTAAAATTTGAAAATTAGACTCTATCAAAGATTCTGACATATTTTCAAAAGAAAAAAAAAGGGAAGGCCAACATCTTGCTAAAGCAATTTAAGAGATTGAAAAACAAACTTTTTAAATTTAATGTATTTCAATATACACTAATTTGAATTACTACAACATGTTTTCAAATATTTAAAATTAATTTTTTAACTAATTGAAACAAACTCTGTATTTGAAATTAAAAAGACGCATTTTACTTGTTTTTTAGAAATATTTAAATATGCTTATCACGTGCATTTTTATTATCTTGCGCGCGTTAGTAGGTTGGAATTTTATTTCCATCTCCAAATATCTAAACAGTGATTGCTGTGTTTTGGTGATTACATCCACAACTTCCACGAATATCATTCCTGTCTATTTCAAATTGAAGTTTTGGACTTGCCAAGTAAGGAATAAAATTTGAAGAAAAAACAAAGAAAAAGACTGAGTATATTTTATATACTATTTAAATTTAAAAAATAAAAATAAACGAGTTTTCTGCCTTAATTATTATTCAAATAATTGAGTTAAGGGTTATACCCTTGAATTTTACGATGATTTAATTAGGAACCGTAATTAATAAAGTTTTCTTCTGTTGCTCAACTGCTATTGTTGAATTAATGGGAAAAGGACTTTCTGGAATTTCTCCATTGCATTTGATCTTCCATCGGACTTTGAAATGTATCGAGTCAAATACTTGGGCTACGTTATTCAGTTTCCATTTGAAGTTTCAAAGCTGACAAAGACTTAAAATTCTAATGGCTCTTTCCATGACGAACCGTTGCTAATGAGAAGAGAACCGTAAGCAAAAGTGGGTTGACAATTCGATATTATATGAAAAAAGAAGTGAAATTCTTTTTTAATATTGCTTCTGGCGACTATGATCGATGCCTTTCCCATGTTGATATTTGACAATTAAAACACTGTTTCATGTTCCACAAGACAAAGTTATATGAACAAAATAAAGTAATTATTTATTCAGGATTTTTATTGGATTGAGCTTACTTTCCCAATGTTTGACTTTTTTTCCCCTTGTTTATAGATATCAACATGGTTGCTTGCAATGTTTTACTTTAACTATCGGGGGACTAATAATAGTTGCTGATATCTACTTAAAAGTTTTCATCTGGAAGAGATGACTTTGATACTATGTTAGAAATAAACTTTAAACCTAACTCAACCCCACCAAAATCGATTTGTAAGGTGGGGTTTGCACCTCACTTATATGTTATGAAATTGCTTTATCTCTAGTTAATGTGGGACTTCCAACATCTCTAGTCACTTGCTCAAAGGTCTCAAGTCCCTATTGAGAGGTCCTTGGTCCATATTGAGAGCTCTCTAGTCACTTGTTGAGAGGTCTTTGGTCGTTTTTGAGTGGTCTCTGGTCACTTACTGAGAATTCCTTGGTCACTAGCTAACATGTCTCTAGTCTTTGTTGAAAGATCCATGGTCACTTGCTGAGAGATCCCTAGTCACTCATTGAGAGTTCCTTGGTCACTCGCTGAGAGTTCTCTGTTCACTTGTTGGGAGGTCCCTGGTCACTTGTTGAGAGGTCCCTTGTCTTCGTTGAGAGGTCCATGGAGGTCCTTACTTACCTACTGAGAGGTCTCTGGTCTCTTCTGCCAGGTCCCTCGTCTCTACTAAGAGATCCCTTGTCACTTTTTGAGAGGTCTCCAGTCTTTATTGAGAGGTCTCTGGTGACTTCCTGAGAGGTCATATGTCCTTGTGACATCCTTGGTCAATTGCTAAGAGGTCCTTGGTCACTTGCTTATAGGTGCCTGATCATTTATTAAGAGGTCCCTGGTTACTTGCTGAGAGGTCCATGGTCACTTATTGAGATGTCCTTAATCTTTGCTAAGAGATCCATGGTCTCTTTTGAGAGTTCTATGGTTACTTGCTGAGAGGTCCTAGTGCTTGTTGAGAGGTCTTTGATCTCTATTGAGAGGTCCATGGTGTCTGCTGAGAGGTCTCTAGTCACTTGTTGAGAGGTTCCTAGTGGCTTGCTGAGAGTTTCCTTGTCTTTGTTGAGAGATCCATGGTCACTTGCTGAGAGGACTGTGATCACTTGCTAATAGAGTTTGGTCACTTGCTAAGAGATCCCTGGTAACTTATGCAACACTTTTTAATAATATTTTGTGTACTTGTATGACCAAAATATTTCTATATATTCACATTCTTTATCTCTTAAAATCAATGTCTCCTTAATTTAAATATTTTAATTTAAAATTTATGGAGATGTATAAGAGGTAAGATGTGTCTGAAGACTCCCCAATTTAAGTTAACAAGACATTATATAATCGTAACAAATATAATAATTAATTAATAGTATGTGACTATAATTAGTGTTCTATTTATAAAATTTAAATAGACTCTTCCATGTATGAGTATATTTTATCTTAACATCTTATTAATACATCTCATCTTATTTTAATAATAAGTTAAGTTATTTCGAGATTATATCATTTCACATAGATAACAAATGTCAAAAATATCTGTACCCGCGGGTATCCGTGGATAAAACCCGCAATTGGTAGAAAACAGATATTAAAAATGGATACCCGCTACCTTCGGGTACGGGTATTTTTGATACCCGCATGTTAACGGGGCGGGTACGGGTATCATAGTATCCGTACCCGTGGATACCTGTACCCGCTAAACTTTAATTCACAATAAATACTCATATATATATATATATATATATATATATATATATATATATATATATTAATAAAAAACATTCTGATCTAATATTTTCGAAGCTGGACATCTTAGCTTCTTTTGTTTTCATTCTTTCAGTTTCAAGTATTGGTACGTTGTCTTCTTCCAAGTACACCCCTTGACATTCTTCTTTTTCCCTTCTTTGAAATTGGACATATACACCAAACCCTATATAGACCGTGACGTTTATGGTATGTTTGTTGTCAAATGATGGAATCAAAATAATAATACTTGACACGTGACAGTTGGGGTTATTTATTTGATTATTTTTCAGGAATCAATCGGAGAAACTGAGCTTGTTGATCCAAACACTAATTAAAGAATTTTCATTATGTTGAACGTCATTTATATTTATTTTTATAATTATTTGCACTTGTATGGACTTGAGTTTGTTTGAATTTTATTTAAAATTTATGACAGTGATGTATTTTATTTTATTTGAATTTATGATTAAATATTTATTTTGTAAATATCTGCGGGTACCCGTGGATACCCGCAGATATGGAAAAAGTAGACGGGTACCCACATAACGGATACCCGACGGATATGGGTACGGATACGGAACGAATATTTATCCAACGGGTAGGGTACGGGGGAGCTACTACCTGTACCTTACCCGTCCCGTTGACATCCCTAGATAACATCATATCTATCTTGTACAAATAAGGTCAAAAGTAGTCAAAAGTATATGTTTCATTACTAAAAATTTTCATATTATATGAAAATTTTATTGCAAATTTGTTATAAACATTTGTAGGAAATGAATTTTCCTGCTATTTTTTCTAACAACCTTAATTGATAGATAATTCATTCGTGAATAATTATTTTTTACAAAATTATAAAATTCGTAAATATTTCTTACAAAATTTGTTGCGAAAAGTGTTTTATACAAAATAGTTTACAAAAAAAAATTGACAACAATTTCTTACATTTTTTTCATAACAAAATTTAATAAGTATTTTCTAAAAAAAATTCAAAACAAAATTAATAGAAAATATGAATTTTTTAGCCGTGTTTTGAAAAATAAAGTTTTCATTTCTTTAATTTAGATACTCTAAATCTGTCTGATTAGCCTATATATTTTTTAGTGTAATTTAGATTATACTATATTATGAAACATAACTTTTTTTGCTATAAGTCATGGAGTAGTAATATAAAACAAATTTAGTAAGGATAATCCGTAACTGCTTATATGTAGTTATTTTATTCATCTTTATAAAATATAAAATTTCCACCTTATATTAAATTCTTAATAAGATAATAATTGTTAATTGATAACATAATCAATAAATTTATTTTAAAACACTATAAAAAAAACTAATTAGCCATCATTGTGATATAAATCACCCTCTTTATTTTGTAAGTTATGTTAGTATTTAGCGAAAGCTAACGAATAACAAGTGGAAAAACTATAAAATTATGATAAAATTTTTATCGTTTCTGCATGATAAAGAAGTGTTTATGTATACGCCAGTACAAAAAAATGTCATTCAATTGAGAAAATATATTATTTTATAAATTAACATAACTTTAATATATATTTTTCATTCGAAATAATTTTAATTTGATTTTTTTTACTGTACATCTCAGGATTTAAGATCGCACAACACAAACATACCTTTCTCTATCGCGGGGTTTGAACGATAGACCATGTTTCAAAAGCAAGAGTAACAGTTTCATTTAGAATGCGACGTTTATACTTTCAAAGGGATGAACTAATTTATAGTCATAGTCATAATTATTCGTGCTTAAAAACAATATTTTAAATAAAATCAGTAATGTTAGGATAACATTTTTTCATATCTTATGGCTTAATAGAAGTAATTATTCAACGAGAATAATTTCTTTTAAAATTATTTCATCTTATTAGAATACAACTTTAGAAAGAAACGCACAAAAAAAAAAAGTAAGGGATTTATACATAAACTAACTAACTCTTAAAATTGTAAAAAACTTCAACTCTGAAATGTGATTAAGGAGGGTTCCTGACTAGAATAAAATAAATAATAAACATATCTAAGAGGCAGAATTTCATAACATAACCGAGATTTGTTTTTCAATTTATTGGACCAACTCATATTTTCAGCTAACTATTTTATTTAAAAAAATATAACACGTGTATCACATTGGTGAATTGCATTGAGATAAACCCCATGTGTGGGTTGTGTGGTGTGATAAATATTGAAAGACATATTCTGAGGATGAGAAGATTCAACATGTCATTTTTTTCAAAATTTTCAAAGGTACTACTAATAATTTGCAATTCCACGAGGATTTTCTTACAACATGTTTCGGTACATTATTTAAAAAAAAAAAAAATATATATATATATATATATATATATATATATATATATAATTTTTATTTTTTAACTCTTAAAACACGTCCGAACAAAATAAAAAATAGAAGTCATATATAAATTTTTTTCTTTTCAAAATAAAATTAAATCAATGCTCACAATTTTAGAGACAGGTAGCCAAAACATGAACGTGACTACTCCAAAAGAAAGTTTTTATTTATATAAAATCATTTAGTAAAGGTTTTCACATGCGAAATTAGTAGGTGGTCCTATACAATACATATTATGATTGTGTGCCACCACATTCTGTTACCACAAAACAACAATTCAATTACTTAAAATATTGTGACATATAAGATTTTCTTTTTGTTGATAATTATCTGTTCAATCATTTATCAAACTTTTATGGATTAACTGAAATATTATTTTATAAGTAACAATGCTCGAAGCGAAAGATCAAAGATCTTACAATGTAAGAAGAATATACATTAACGTTTTTAAAATTTTGAAAGGTTAAAAGAGCACAATTGTGATTAATATTTATTTAACAAGTTGAAATGCAACTTCACCAAGTTATTCAATGGCATGAATAGATTTTCTATTCATCATCATGTCCTAATAAGATATTTTCTTTCGTAGTTTTATAATATAATAGTTAAAAAAGTTTCACCCAGGTGAAAAATATAATTTTAAAGAAGCTACCTATTATACCTATTATTTTGTTCCCTCAAAACATATTTGGTGTATGATGAAAATGAAAAATAAAAGTATAATTCAAATAAAAATGATGTTAGCTTGAAACTTTTAAAAATAATAATAGACATGGTTCGTATATGCTTCGTAAAAATAATAAATAAAAACTAGTTTTTCTTTTCTTTATAAAAACACACGAAAGGATAGAAGGAGTAATCAGTATGATTCAAACAAATAAATGTATGTAATGATATGTTTGGTGAACTTAAATTTTAATTTCCTAACTCATGTTTAATTATACTATTTAAAAAAACAATTCATTATCAATTAAATCTCCATTTTTAATAAATATAAATGAAGTTAAATTATGAATATTAGATGAGTGTAACTATAATTAATGTAAAAATAGTAATTTTATTTATAATTAATGATAAAATTGAAATTAATTAAAAATCATTAATTTTGATGAATTAATCTATTAGACCGTCTTTATCTACACTCTCCTTGTATTGGAAATATGTATTTTTATCAAAAATCAAATAATACATCAGCCATGTGTGTACATACTGTTGCATTTGAAAAAAAAAACATAAACAAAAAAAAAATACTAAAAGTGATATAATTGTTGAATTTACAAAAATTAAAAAGTTAAGATATATTTTTTATTCTTGGATATTATATTTTATCTTTAAATTAAATATATATCTAATTTATCTATACACTTTTATAACAACCGGAGTTTTACACAGTGCTGTTATTTGTTGAAAGAACGTTTTACATGTATTGAATTATAAATAAAATATATATAATTTAGTTTACAAAGTAAAGACAAATTTTAAAATAATTAAAAAAAATTAGCACAAAATTAAATTAAGACATTGAACAAAAATTTCAGTAAATATAACATGAAAAAGTTCCTATTAATTGTTCTTGAGCGTTTATCAACATTAATTTATTTATATTCTTTTATAATAAATATATTTTATTTAGATTTTATGAAGTCTAATTTTTATAATGAGTTTTGTGTAATTCTCCATATTTTATATTTTTTAATAAACATTTTAATATGATGAGAAATAATTGATAAGCTTTGAAATTAATATAATTAAAATGTTAAAATTTATAATCACACCTAATATCATTTTATTCAGAATCTTTTTTGAAAAAGATATAACTACTTTTTGAAAAGTATTCATAAATGATCATTTGAATAGTTATTACGATTTATTTGTGTTATATAAAAGATACGTAATTTATATTCATTTATCACATTTGTGATCTTTAACAAGTGAAATGTGGTATCGAGATTTTACTTGTCTTTATGACTATTGTTAACAAAATTAATATGAAAAGAAAGTTCAAAATTGAAATTTATTAAAAGTATTTAATCTTTTATTTTCAATCAATATAAATATCTTCTTAAGATGTGATTCAGAATTATAGACATTTAATGAAATAGATAATATCATTTACTTGATGACATTGTGTTTACTTTGTTGAAAGCACAATATTTATTTATCAACATAAATATTTTGTGACGGAAAATAATACCTATATGACTTGTCAATAATTGTAGTGATTTTTACTGAGTGGTACGAGACATAACTGCATACATACTTTTTAATAAAAAAAAAAATTATAAAATTTTATTTAATTATTTAACTATTTTGGTATATTTAATAAATCCTCATTATTCAAAAGTTAAAATCAAACGTAACTTAAATATTTCTTATTTTATTCTTTAACCCTTTAAGTGAACAAAATCATGTTAAATAAAAATCTAAATTTTCTTTGAAAAAACGTTTTCATAAATATCATCTTTTAAAACAACTTTATTCATATAGAATCGTAAGAGAAAAAAATATTATTTTTTTCTTTTAAAAATCATTATGCGAAAAATTATCCAAAAGAATATTTGTTTTATTGGAATTCATGAAGAGAGTTGCTATTTTAATTTGCCACCATCATTCTTCATTCTTACAATTGAAGTTACACGGTGAAGTTGATGAAACGTTAAAGCCTAATGAAAAATATTTGCAAATAATTATTTGTTTTCCACAACTTGGAACCATTGATTAAACAGTGAATAAGATGGAGAATCGTGCGGGTCGCTATCGTTATTTGTCACACGCAATCTCATATTGTACTAAATTTGAGAAATAGTACGATTGGGAAAAATGGATCCCACAAAAACAAATATTCATCACATCAACCCCAAAACATATTTATTTATTACAACACAAAATGTATTTATTTATTACAACACAAAAATACCTTATCACAAACCAGAAAAAAATAAATACGAGTAATGACCACATGTCATGAACAAAAAACAGAAAAATAATTATATTCCTAGAACAATTAACGTAGCTGGTCCTTGCAAACTATGGGCCAATTCAATTCTAGGCACTTTATTTTATTTTTCTTAGTGGATGCATACTTACAAGGAATATCTATCTACTGCCCAATCTGCATGAAATATAAATTAACAAACCCATAATGAGTATAGTTAAAATTGTACTTTAATTACACTTTAAACTAAGAATAGAAATGTAAGATTTAATAAACTATTAAGTATGTAATAATTTTAAGTATTTTCAACTGAAATTTAATTAAAAAAATTTTGTTATGTAAAATATTCAATTTTTTTTTGTGTGTGTAAATATTCCATCACATGATTTTTGTAATTAATGAGATGGTGCGACTGTACAAAAAAATCACATTCATTATTTTTAATAAAAACGAAAATTATATCGAAGTAAAAAATTTTAGATATCACATTAAATAATTATAATACAATTTGAGACGAAAAAACTAGTAAACCTTTTTTACCATATAAAGCATGGAGGATACTCAGTTTTTTCTATTTCAAATTTTGAATCCAGAGTTTTCACTTTCTTTCAATATATTTTGCTTTGAAAAAATATTTATTTTTCCTGATACAAGTTTTTAAATCTTGAAAATATGGAAACAAACATGAAAATTCAAGAATTAAAAATTGAAACAGAAAATAAAAGAATCCAAAGCTTTGCAGAGACAAAAACAGCACTAGTACACCTTCAATGATTATCTAGGTTGAAAGTTAAAGTCAATAATGATTTTTAATTTGTTGAGAATATTAAAAAATGTATCGATAATACATACTCATCAAACCCGTATGGAGATGAGTTGGAGAAGATGTTTTTAAATGACTTGGTACGTTATAATTTAAAAATGATCAAATTTGTTGTCAAAGTTTTTCTATATTCTTTTAGCTTACGTTTAAATGCTGTAATGAAAACTTTTTTAAAAAAAGATAAACTTTAAACTAACTTTGTTTCTTCCTAATATATGAATCTTAAGACAATTTCGCCACGAAAAGAAGTTAGCTTACGCAACGAGTTTATATTCAAACTTTTAAAACAAATGTTATAAAAACAATTGTTCTTAATTGTATAATCTACTGAAAAATAGTATAAAAATATATTATTATGTATTCTGATGAATTTACTTATATTTTTTTTTTCTACAATACACAAAACAATGGAAAAATGAGGTTGATTGAGTGATACAAGGAGAAAAGAGAAAGTATCTTCATGAAAAAATATATTATGATTTGTGATTGTATATAATAGTATGATGTATATTTTAGTGTTAGTAATAAACGTAGGTGATTGGGATAAGAGATTTCATATTTAATACGCAGTTATTGATACATGATTTGGAACGTAATTATTTATAACAAAGATAATTACAAGATCCATGGTTTTGTTTAGAAAAACTAATATTTTACGTATCAGCAAGGATCGATGTTGACCAATTCGCAAGTTTACTGAATAACGGAGTTGATGATAAAGTAGAAAATAGATTTGGACTTTCAGTAATGTTTATAATATTATTGATGCAATTATTGTGCTTAATTATTTTTCTTAAGATCATAATGTGGGATGGTCATCAGGTACAGGTTGGTCAACATATTCCATATAAATTTAAATTAAAAAAAAATATATGTATTTAACAAGCGATGTTTAACATAAATTTATTAAAAAAATAGACAGAAGTGATATCATTTAGAAAAAAAATGCGTGAATTTAACTATGATTAATAATTGACATAATTTATAAGAAAAAAATTGTCATAATTAAAAAAATAATAAAGATTCAAAAAACAAAATTGATATTTTGTTTTAAACAAATGTTTTATTCGTTATATTTAAACTACGTTTTTTTTCTTTTTCTTTAAACACAATGCTAACAACAAAATTTAAGAAAAAAAATCTTATAAAGATTGGTCCATAGGTCAGATATTATGCAGGACAAGAAGAGAAATTACTACATTTTTTACGGAGAGTAAGTCAATAAAAAAATCATTATCCATTTCTTATGTAAGATAAGTGTCGGTCTAATTTACTTTTTGCGGGTTAAATGCAAAACGAGTTAAAATAAGATGAACCGGCTCATGTCGGTTAAAATTACTTATGTAAGTCAAATATAAAACGAGTCAAAAAAAAGACAAATCGGCCTGAAACCACCCTTAGCTTTTCTTTTAATATTTCTCATCTTTTTACTTAGTTTTAAGTTTTGATATGTTTTTTCAGTTGTTTTTTAAGTGTTCTTAAAAAAAGAAGAATATAATAACTTTTTTTAGTTTAAAATACAATATTTATACGATTTTTTCTTACTTTTTTTTCTGCATGACGATATATATGTATAAGAAGACATGTATTATGTTCGCTAAAATCTTAAAAGACTTGAATCTAATTTTGATTCTTATTGTTTTGTGATGCTAGCAATTCTTATTCTTATAAAAAATTAATTACGTATTTGATCATTTAATTTTCTAAAATGAAAAATGTTTGTTCATTATTAACATATTTTTAATAATTTTATAAAAAACGTTATTATATTTTTCAAGTATAACAATATCGGGTGACAAAACGAGCCAGCTTGACCCATTTTGAGCAGGTCCACCAAAAATAGGTCGGGCCAGGCTAGTCCGCCATTAACAAACGGGTTGGATATTGCAACCCATCCCGTCCTAGGTGGACTGACGAACTGGCCCACTACTTCTTTTATTTTATTTTAATTTTTAATTTTGTTTTAACTTTTTTTAAATATAATTTTTTTTGTAGATATAAATTTATTTATATGATATAAAAAGATATTATTTTTTAATTATTTTTATTTTTAAACATAAAAAAAAGGAGTTGGCGGACCAAGGCAGATTGGTCCACCAAATTGACAAGCTAAGCGAGCCAGACTACAACAAATTGATGGACTGGAAACTCTAAATCGACTTATCATTTTCTTGACAAACTGACATACCTAACCGCTTTAACATCTAAATATCAGTTACTAACTTACACATATTATATTCAACTAAAATTGTTTGATTTTGAAAACCTTACATAATCAAATGAACTATTAACAGCATGGAAGGACTTCTAATTATTAACAAAATTTAAACTAAAATATAAATAAATCATTAAATAATTTGCAATAATTAATAGTATATTTTTATATACTTTTTTTACCGAAGTTAAAAGTAATTACAATAATTCATGGTTTTGTGCACGGTAAAAGATAGAGTAAAATTTTGTTCTTCATGTCAACTTTTGAAGATCTGCCTGTGTGACACCAAGGGCAACCACCATCATAGTAACCAACGTCTGTAAATTCAAATACATGATTTAAGTGAGAACATTAAAAGTAAAACCATTTAAATATACACAATTAACATAAATAAAATAATATTTAAAAAAAAACTACACTCATCATCTAAATACTAATTTTCCATTCTACTAATCTTTTCTCATTTTCATTTTCACCAAAATAATCTTTCAAACGAATAATAACACCACAAAGATTCACCATCCTTAAATTTTGTGACATTCTAAAATATTTGGGAGACTAATCCCATATTCTAAAGTTAAACAATGTGGTGACACATTAGTTTTAAAAAGGCATATTTAGAAAAGTTTCTTATAAGGTGTAAGGTATATAAATATTTATTATTACATTTTAATGATAACAAAACAACTATAGTACTTATATCATTTTTTTTATTTCATTTGCCACATAAAATCAAACCTTACATAGTAAGATATTAGATATGTGCTTTTATAAGGGTGTTCCTTGAAGGTCCTTTTAACATAGAAGGTCGTGTTTTAACTTTCAACCATTACTTGATGAATCTCTAGCGTATATGACATGTTTTTATTGGTTAAATGGGAAAGGGTATCAAAATCCTCTCTTTTAAAAGGTACCAAAGAATGTTCAGCAAATTTTAGAGACATGTCATTGAATTTATGTCATTGCTCATGTATTGTTACAATGCATGAATCAAGTAACATTATGAGAAAACAAAATGAAGAATTGGATTTACCCATTGCAATAAAAATAAATATAATAATTTGTGATTGATGCATTGAAGAAACCTAAAGCAATTGTAAATTGAACAGTCTGCAATAAAACTTACAGCCACTGCACATGCAATTAGTCCAGGTTTTTCTCGATGATCCATTTGCACAAATACTAAAACAAAAGCTCCAAGGTACCAAGGAACACCACCAAGAAACCAACCAATTATGAACCTTGCAATACAAAGAAAAGAAAAAAATAAATATTGAAATAAATATCAACAAGTTAAGGATACTGGTTTCTAACTCTTCCTTGTGATATTTTCTGGATTCAAGTAAAAAATTGAAAAATCAAAATGCCAAGAATTATAATAAGAGGGAAAGAAAACTCACAAAACCCAACCTACACCAAGTCCACAAAAGGGAAGTCTATGTTTTCTTTCAGGAAGGGCATAAACTTGCACAACATAAAAATAAATTGTCAAAAAATTCCATTCCATAAACATGCTCATGCATTAAAAAATAAAAATAAAAAAAGAGACAGAACATTTGCATTAATCTGATTTGTTTTTAACACACGAACATTACAAGATGTAAATTAAGAATGCATGTACCTGGAACAACATGATACTCTTGCTGTTGGTGATGAGAGGAGGAAGAAGACGAAGGGTATTGAGGAGGATAATAATTTGTGACGCCTTGGAAGAAGACGAAGGGTATTGAGGAAGAACACGAACATTAAATAATAAAAAAATAAAAAAAGAGACAGAAAATTTGCAAATTAATCTGATTTGTTTTTAATACACGAACATTAGAAGATGTAAATAAGTATGCATGTACCTGGAAAACCATGATAGCCTTGCTGTTGGTGATGAGAGGAGGAAGAAGACGAAGGGTATTGAGGAGGATAATAATTTGTGACGCCTTGGAATGTGCCATAATAAGGGTTGTCGCTCACAATTTCCTTGTTTTCCCCCTTCTCGCCCATCGTAGATACACTCTCACCTTCACCAAACCCTAATAATCAGATGTTGTTGGTGTGGATGAAATATACAAATTCATTGATTGGCAATTATATTAAAAAAATAATAACAGATATTGAAGAGTAAAAATATTTATTTTAAGGCTTAAATTCCTTTTTAGTCTTCATTTTCGTAGTGTTTGTTGCAGATGGTCCTCATCTTGACATAATGTTTTAAATGGTCTTCATTTCTACCGAATGTTTAAAATGATTCTCATTTTCGCAATTCATTTGGTCCTTTTTCTGTAACGCCGTTTAAATCATTAACGGAGAGCATTGTACGGATGACACAATTTGTATTAGGGTGTGTTACGTGTATTATACATATGGCTAATTAACGTTAATTTTCCTTAGGTCCTCTTGGTAAGATCTGGTAATATCATTTTATGTGGTGGATGGACGTCAGGATAGAGAGTTCTTTCCCATAAGACTTCACCATTGACTGAAAAGATGATGGATTGATACATTTCTTCATAGGTGGATCTCCTGAAGCATATTGGTATGAAGTACTCAGCATTAACATTCATGAAATTCATTGCTGCAATAGCATGGCAGCAAGGGAGCAGAAGCCATTTCCTACAACTGCAATACTGAGGACTTCTTATCAATCTGCTTCAGAAGATCCACCTACAAAGAAATATATTAATTCATCATCTTTTCAGTCAATGGTGTAGTCTTATGGAAAAGAACTCCCTACCCTGACGTCCATCCACTATATCAGAGGATCTTATCAAGAGGACCCAACAAAAATTAATATTAATTAGCCATATGTACAGTACATGTAACACAAAACTGTGCCACCTGTAGAATGCTCTGTTAATGATTTAAATGACGTTACAGAAAATGACCAAATAAAACACGAATTGCGAAAATGAGAATCATTTTAAACATTCGGTAAAAAATGAGAACCATTTTAAACATTCTGTCAAAATTAGGATCATCCACACTACGAAAATGAGGATTAAAAAGGTATTTAAGCCTTATTTTAATAAATATAAAACTAAAATACTTAAATCTAATTTGAGATCTTATAATTTTGTCTATGCAATTTTGGTTTTCATTTATTTGTCTATGCGATTTGGGTTTTCATTTATGATGCGCAACTACCATACGTGCACGTATCTGACACCTTAATACGTTTAGTTTTAAAAAAAATAATAGGATTCGATACGTGATAAATGCGCATGATATGAATATTGAAAAGTGTACAATAATTCATAAAAAAATATAATAAATATATGATTGTCATTATAAAAATATCACTATAAGAAAAACTTTCAAATAATGACCAATTTTAGTAACAAAAAATATCTTAAAGACTAAGCATTTTAGTAGTCAAAATATTGATAGCTAATGTTAGTGATCAATTTAGAAACAAATTCATAATAAAAATTATTTTAATTATCAATTTAGTCACCAATTATAATTTTTTTGAACTATTTTAGTTGCAAATAATTTTTAGTTTTTAAATTGGTACTTAAATTGGTCGCTATATAATGACTAATTATTTTTTGTAACTAAAATTTGTCATTATTCAAAGATTTTCTTGTATTGTACTATGACTTTATAAATTAAATACTTTACTACTTCATAAATAACGATAAAATATCCTAAAGTATCGGACACGGAACTAAGGTAAAATATTGGTGCATCATAGGTTTTCAGGAAAAGTATATTAAAAAATTTTCAGTTTTCTAAAACTGAATATCATTTTTTACTGTTAATAATCCATTCACCGTTATAACAATTTTAGATACATATTTACAAAAAGATATTAACAACCATGCTTAATTATAAGTTTTACCGTGTAAATTATGCTAGTATTTTTTGTTAGTGGGGAGATAATATTAATTTAAATAAAATAATTTGAATAAAAAATATGTTTAATTATTCTCATAGTCTCTTTCTCTTTAAAACTATTAAGTTGGTTATGTAATTTTTTTCCAAATTTCAATTTGATCTCAATTTTTTAAAAATTAATACAATTTTATTATTTTCAATAAATTTTTTAAAGTGATCAATTATTTTTTATTAAAATTGACACTAAAATTATATTTAGTTATATTAACAAAGAAATTATCTTTATTAATCATTTCAATTTTAGTAAAAAATATTAATAATTTCAATTTTAGTAAAAAATTATTGATCCATTTAATGAAATTTAATGAAAATACCAGTTCACATATAAATTTTTTAAAAATTGAAATCAAATTAAAACTAAAAAAATTGAATGATTAATTTGATATTTTTTAAATGAAAATAAAAATTAAAAGAATAATGAAACCTAAGAAAATATTTGTATCTAAAGTAGATTACATTGACCTGTCAAATATTTCATCAAATTAATTTAAGTATCTTTCATTATGCGCGGAGTTTCCCGTAAATGGGTCATGCGTTTGTTATGGCCCAAATAATCCAAGTCCAAGGAAATAATACAAGTCGAACTTCCAAACCCTAAAACTGCCACCATTCTCATTTTTGTGCACAAACAGAAAACCTCCAAACTCTTCAATTATACGACCCAGTTTGAAAAGTCTGAAGTTGAACCATAGATCTTAGTGGATTTTGTTCAATTCCTCCGAAGCATGACGTAGTTAGGGATGACAAATGACGTATTATATGAACCCGTTTTCACATTAACTAAGGATATGAATATAAGCAATACCTAATTTTTTAATTGGGTATGTATAATAATTAAATATTTTTTATCTCATATATTTAAATAATTTTTTTTTAATGAGAATGTTTAACTTTCAATTTAAATCAATAGCAACTCAAATATGAAATTAGTCACCATTTTCGTAGAACAATCAAGCAAACTTAAGACCAAGTTTAGCAAAAGAAGATAATTAGTCACCATTGCAAGCTACGAAGAAACAACCAGAATTTCCAAATATTTGTTATCAATTAAAACACTGTTCAATATGACTAAAGAAAAACACTAGGAGTTCTGATAGCAAAATATCAACATGGCATTTCAGTTTGGTATGGAAAATAAAATATAGCAACTCCAGTACTTAGAGCCTTCTACCTCTCCTGCCACTCTTTCTACGAGTGCTATCCGAAGGAATGGGTGTCACATCCTCTGAACAAAGCAAGAAAAATAATTAATATTTCATCTAACAATCAAATGCAATACAAATGAAATCAATCAGAAAACACAACGACTACAATGAAATATTAAAAGAAAAAACAACAGCAATTCAAAGTGAAGTTGCCCCAGTTGTCAACATACTATTAGAAATATAAGCAGCACAAAATATGAGAATGCTTTTCACTAAGCAGAAATCAGTGGTTTTCATAAAAGGAAAATTACCTATACGACCAATTTTCATTCCTGAACGAGAAAGGGCCCTGAGAGCTGATTGGGCACCAGGACCAGGTGTTTTGGTCTTGTTTCCGCCAGTTGCACGGAGCTTGATATGAAGAGCAGTTATGCCCAGTTCCTGCTCCAGAAAATATGAAAAACTGCATCAATCTTGACGACTTCACATAAATAATACTGTTAATGCAGAGATTTCCCTTTCCATGACCATAACAATAGACTAGTTATACTGGTTGACGAACAAAACGATCGTGTAAGCTATCTCGGTTAATATAAGTAAAAGCGAAGCCTGCGTACCTTGCATCGGGTAGCAACATCCTGTGCTGCAAGCATGGCAGCATATGGAGATGATTCATCTCTGTCAGCTTTAACCTTCATTCCACCTGAGGTTAGAAATCAAAGACATCAATGAAACAATTGTCCAAAATCCACGAAAAAGGTTAAGAACAAGCCAAATTTCATCGAATGTTTTGCTTGGTGGTGAGATAAAAATGGATTCCCAGTTTTTCTCTATATCCACTAAAGAGTTTAATTGAAATAAAATTCATTTAAAGACAAAGATTGTTGGCTTGTTCAAATACAAATGTACCCAGAGTTCCATGAATAGAAAAACTCAAATATCATTAAGTATGATGTAAAATAAAAAAAATTACAAAGGGGCAGGCCCTATCACTAAGCTCACTCCATCGGGGAGTGCGGGCATGCTACCTAAGTTCCATGGATCTAACGACTAGGATATACAAGATGAAACGAAAAGCTAAAGGAATAGAAAAAAAAAAAACATATTTACACAAGCACCGTTGAACCAATGTATGGACTTTTTCAACTTCAGTATCATAGAAAAAGATAAAATTCACTAAAAATTTGGAAACAAAAAGCAGGTAAATGATGCCAACATAAGATTTATGAAAAAAAAGGTCAACAATTTTACTAGTTCATGAAAGTGAAGAGTACCAGTAATGCGGACAAGGGTTTCCCTCCCAGACAGATCAGTGACATGCTGCAATTATGAAATATCAAGAAATTAACATTCAGGGTTCAGCATCTGATAAGTTGAAGCAAAAGAAAGCTGAATGTACTGACAATGAAGGTGTCATTGAAAGAGGCAAAGATGCGAGCGACACCAAAGGCGTGTTCACCGTCTCTAACGGCTGGTCCAAGAGTCACGTTTTCCTCTTTTGGCTCTCTGACCTTTCTCCTCGACTGCACAACAACAAAATTAAAATAAAAAACCCTATTAAAATTGCAATCTTGCATTCCCAAACAAATCTCAGAGTTCTCAATCCTTTGATCAACGAAAATCCATGTGCAACTACAAGACACTTTCCCATATACGTACCATGATGAAGAGCTTCGTAGGTTTTACAGTTGTTACTGCGAAAACGAAGAAGGAGCAGCGTTAGGGGTTCAGAGATAATCCTCAACCTATTGTATTTTAGCTTGGACTTGGGTTGTTTGGGCCAACGCTGCCACTAGGGCCCGTTTATTAGGTGAATCTATTTTATTCATAATTTTTAAACTCTTCACTCTTTTTATATTTTCAATTAAATATTACTTAATGTATAATAGGTTATTCAAATTTATTAGTCTTCTCAAAATTCAGATTCAGATTCAAAATATTATACAATTAATTAGATTTATGCTTGATTATTTAATTATTTTATTTAATAAAAAAATGAGATGGAAAGGGTAACAACATTACTTGAGTTCACATGTTGAATAATAGAGATAACTTGTACAGAATTCATTTTGAATTCCTAACATGTGGAAAAACTCATGGAATCAATTGCAGATGTTTGAATAAATTTAGTAAATGAACTATTAAATTGAAAGAAAATAATGACAGAAAAATATTAAGTTTTATTAAATCATAGTTGTTTTTATTGAAACATATTATAATATTTCTTCATTTGATAATAATAATTTCCAACCCATTTAATTGTCTAATATTATCCAATTGAAAAAGGCTAATAATTTGAAATATCTTAATATTAATAAAGTAATTAAGATGAACAGAATTTATACGAAAAAGGGTTATAAACATCTCCTTTTAATATTAGTTTATATTACAGAAAATTCAAATTGTAAGTTTATAAAAAAAATATTTTTATTTAACTAATTCAACCACAATTCTCAAATGTTATCAAAGACAAGGTAAAATCTTTGGGTCGTTCAGTAGTTAATCCCCTTTGAATTTAAAGGAAATTATGCAGACAAATGAAGTTTAATTAAATCATAATTTGTTAATGGAAATATATGAGAAGAATGGCATGCTAATATTTGGTCATTTAATAGTACTTATTTCCAAACCATTTAATTGTATAATATTTCCAAACTTAAAAACGCTAATAATTTGAAATAACTTAATACTCGTAAAGTAAATAGGATGACTAAATTTTGTTCAAACAAACATATAAACATCTCCTTTTAATATTAATTTATATTATATTACAGATAATTCAAACTTTAAGTTTATTAAAAATTTAAATTCATTTAACTAATTACACCACAATTCTCAAATGTTGTCATAAAGAAGATAAAATCTATGGGCCTTTCAGTAGTTAACCCAAGAAAGGTGAGCCCGAACCCGAGCCCAGTGTCCGAAATTAAAACCTAGGGTTTCAAGCCTCTTTATATGCAAAAAAACCCTACTTTCTTGCTCTTCATCGTAGCGCCAGACTGAGAGGGAGGGAGAGAGAGAGAGTGTGATCTTCGTTTATTGTCTTCTCTCAGAAATGGTTACGTTCAGGGTTTGTATAATCAACACTATTTGGCGTTCGATTTCGTGGAACTATGGTAGTGATTTTCATCGTTTGATGTTTGTTTTGGTTTTTTGCAGTTTCATCAGTACCAGGTCGTTGGGAGGGCTCTCCCAACGGAAACAGATCAGCACCCTAAGATTTACCGCATGAAGCTTTGGGCTACCAACGAGGTTCGCGCAAAATCTAAGTTCTGGTAAACACATTTGGCTTTCGTATATTCTCTGATTTTTATAGATATGTTGTTTCTTTCATTTTTCTTTTGAGTGTTCCTTTGTGCAATGCTCATCTTCCGCTTGATGACTACGGATTTTGTTAGAGGGTATTTGGATTTAGTTAACTTCGTTTATGGATTTTGTAGTTTATGTTCTTTTAATTTTTTAGTTATTTTTCCTTATGGTTAGGTATTTCTTGAGGAAGCTGAAGAAGGTCAAGAAGAGCAATGGTCAAATGCTCGCAATCAATGAGGTAATTTTTCTCTCATACCTTGTTATGCGTTTAATTTTTTTTTATCTTTTTAAATTCGCAATGCTTATAATTGATGTGTTTTTCAAGTGGTCGAAACTTGTGATGAAAAGCCGCGATCTCATGGGCATTTGTTTGTATTAAACTTCTTTTGTTGCCTTAGAGGACATGGAATTTACATATAATATAATGATGATATAATTTGGTAGCATTGGGTGGTTGTTGGTGTTTTCGAAGCAGATTTATTTATGAGTTTTGCCTTATGTTGGTATCAGTATTGCGCAGTGTGTTTGTTTGGCTATGTTGAGATATCTAATTAAGTTATTGTTTTGGTTAGTTGGTTTCTGTAGTCTATGTTCAATGTCAATACATTATAAACATTTTTGTGAAATTTTGAAGTATACCTTAGATTTCTGTTATTCATTTTTGTAATTGAGGACTAAGGTGTATTCAATTTATTTTTCATTCAAATACTTAAAAAATGTATTGGTATGGTTTTATCATTGATACGTTTTTGTTGTTGATCTATTCTGAATACTTTTTACTTGCCAAGTAGATCGTTATTTCGCTTAAGACTGTTTTTTAAAGGCACTGACCTCATTTCAAGCCTTCTTTTGCACAATTTTTCTTACCTCAATTTGGCTTTCAAAGAGCTGGATAGAGTAAGGTTTAATTAAAGTTCTTACTGTTTTGAATACATTCAGTGATGTTGTTTTCTGTTGTGAAATGGGATTTTAGTTTTAACAGTTCATAATGAACGTACAGAAGTATTGTAATGTTTAGGTTAGATGCTTTTGTTGTCAAAACACCATTTTATTTGATATTTAACATTTGTACTGTTTGCTTTCTTTTGGCCTTCTATTTTGACCTTTTACATATGTATGTTCTCTTGTCTACCTATGTTAATATTGTTTTATTTTGCAGATTTTTGAGAAGAACCCAACAAAGATTAAGAACTACGGGATATGGTTGAGGTATCAGAGTAGGACCGGTTACCACAACATGTATAAGGAGTACCGTGATACCACTCTAAATGGTGCAGTTGAGCAAATGTACAATGAAATGGCTTCTCGTCACAGGGTTAGGTGCCCTTGCATCCAAATCATCAAGACTGCCACCATCCCAGCCAAGCTTTGCAAGAGGGAGAGCACCAAACAATTCCATAACTCCAAAATCAAGTTCCCATTGGTGTTCAAGAAGGTTAGGCCACCATCTAGGAAGCTGAAGACCACATACAAGGCCAAGAAGCCCAACTTGTTTATGTAATGTGGTTGTTGATTGAGTGACAGGAAACGTACCAGTTAGTTGTTTACTTTCAGATTTTGTTTGAGGAATTTTGGACTATTGTTTTTGGGTTAATCTGTTATCTTTCTGTTGGATATTTTCTTGGTGATCTTTTTGATATTTGAGTAGAATGAAACAAATTTATATAAGTGTGTATCCAAATCTTATTATTGCTGAGTATCGGCTAGAATGGTTACCCGGTCACAGGAAACAGATTTTTTTCCATCAAATAACTCCAAAATCACAAGCAATCGTGGATGTTGAAAATGTGGACATGTGATTCATTGGGATTTTCTGAATTTTGAATGGTTTTTCGTGTTACAAATTTGTTCTGAGGGAGATATAATCCGAAATCTTCCAATGTGATTGTGTTTTACCTTGGTAGTGTCTTCCGTACAGTAATTCAATTTTAATTAGTGGAAAGCTAGAGATTAAATAAAGTGGTCGACTTCGTGGACAAATTTCTATATTTTTCATTCAATTTAAAATTTTCACTGCTGTTTTGTTTTTCATCCTCTTCTACTTTGCAAACTTATGTTTTTAGCTAGTTATACTTTATTAAGCTTACGTAGTTCATTGGACTGGTTTCGAAGTAACCAATCGGATTGGAATATTTTAAAGAAATAAAAACATCGGGATTTTGTCCAATATAATTTGCATCCTAGTTTTCTGTTTTTTTTTTTAATTATTTTAAGTCAAAATTCCATTTTGGAATTGTCAGATTCCATTAAAATTTTGTGCAAAATTTAGTCCAAGATTCTTGATTATACATTTCTCTATGTAAATAGGTAGGTGAAGAGTTTCAGATATCATTAATATTGTTATATAATCTATTACGTAAGCATATATTAACTATTTATCACTTTTAATCTGCATGAGTTTGAGGCTTGAAATATTAGAGTATACTCTTCCTTTGGGTGCGTCAGACATTTGTAACAAAGATCTCTAACCAGTGGAGATAGTTGCCATCCAAAATTTTTCACTTTATTCTATCTTATCAATATAGGAATTTTGGTAAGTTCATATAGCAGATGGTGACAAGCTAGTTAGTATCAGGTTAAAATTAGTTGAAATATGAAGAGAATAGAGTTGTGCTGTTAAACGACTTCGTTATGCTTCGTTGGCCCCTTTTTAGAAGCATGATATTTGATCAGTTTTGTCCATTTCTTAAATGGGTTTAATTTTATATTTGGATTGTATATTGGTTCAGCACATTATTTTTGCCCACTTTAAAAGATCTTAAAAAGGTTAAATAAAAAATTTAAAATTCAAATTGTATTAATGAAATGAATTTTAATTTTATATGTTGATTTAACGTAAAGGTTAATATAATTTATAATACCATTAAAAAAATAATATTCTGGGATTGAGGTGAGAAAACAAGATAATAATCCATTATATCACAAAGTTAGAGAATCCATTATATCACAAAGTTAGAGAAAACAAAAGAAAGCTTGATAACCGTATGTCTGGGCCCAATAACAAAACTCACACCGGTAGCCTTCATTCAGGCCCAACCCAGTATTTGGTGGAGAAACTTACTTCATCAGCTTAACCATTGTTTAAAAGGTAAAACACTACCGATGCAATATTTGATTTTATGAACTGCCACCTTTTTTATCTTTATCATCTTATTTTTATATTTAGAAATCCCTAAATCCCCCTCAAACTATAAATTATTCTATCTATACTAATTTTTCACAGTATAGATATATTCTTTTCAAAAATATTGAAATAAGAACCATTTGATTAAAACTTATCATTATTTGGTGTAATTTTTAGAGTTAATAAAATTGAAAACAGTGCAATCGAATCCTTATTTTCGTAAAAAAAAAATTCAAATTGTGGCCAATTCATTAAATATGTTTCTACAATTGTAAGTTAATTTTAGTTAAGAAGAAGTCAGCCAAAAAAGAAAAAACAGAAGACTGTCCTCTGGTTGAGACGAATTGAATTGATTATATTTTGTTCCGTGTGCATCTCAATTATTTTGTGTTCATAGTTTCATAAAATGGTTGTGTGGGTTTATATAAATGATTTTGCAGTGTGAAGTGAGTTATAGGACCTTGTACTAGGAACAATAGTTTTAGTTTCTCTTATTTGGTAAATGGAAACGCAACATTTGCATTGTTGACATTAAGAAAAAGCTTTAAAAGGAAAGGGTTTTTGGACTATCCCTTTCGCAGCGAAACAGATTGCTTTCATTGCAATGCTTCCAGGTACGTTTTTTCACAAAATTTGGAATGCATGAAAAAGCAAGAAAGTGATTCTACAAATTAAGTGAGTCAAACGTGTACTTCGCACTCTATTCAAGATATTCCTCGGTGACAAAATCAGAACCCTAACTTCCTCAATCAAAACAGAATAAACACACCACTTGTGTCTCTCCCTCTTCACTTTTCTCTCCACCACCACGTTTCTTTCGTTACAAGTATTCAGTCCCTTTCAAAATTTTTTTCTTCTTTTCACATTGCAAATGAAAGGTGATTTCGTGAAACGTTACACAGAACGCATTAATGAAAAAAATGAACTTTGATTGGTCTATCTCAACCTCGTATATGTTATGTTATGTTCTTTCTAAATGTTTTAGCTTTCTATTTATTAATTATAAAGAAACAACAACCGGCGGGGATAGCTCAGTTGGGAGAGCGTCAGACTGAAGATCTGAAGGTCGCGTGTTCGATCCACGCTCACCGCATTTTAGTTTTATTTTTGCTGTAATGTTTATACATAATGGTAAGAAAAACCCGATTTTAGGCTGTGATAGACATTTATTTGCAACAAATCTGAGAAGAAGAATAAACATGTTGTTATGATGGGGGACAGGGTCGCCATTATAATATGTGCTGTTCTTCGACCAATAAATATTCTTGATACGCACTCAAAGAGGGTTCAGGATTATGTAGTTTTCATCAAACTTGCAAATAACATCGCTTCGTGCAGTTTTTCACTTTCCTACATCCATTAGAAATGACAATTTTAAGGAGACATAAGAAAATGTAAAAAGACAAGGAAAGAGGTTGGTGGGGATGGTTCAGTGTTCCAATAATAAAGCAAGCAAGAAGAGAAGAAGAAAACTGCAGTATTGAATGGACAGAAAATTGGGGCATTTAGGTGTTAACGTGACCCTCTCAAACCCATCATCTGCATAATGGATGTCTAGTAAGTAGGAGCAATACAACTAGTGTCAAAGTTTGTAGCTTTACTCTCATCTTTGGTCAAACTCCACCTTTTATAGATCATTTCCTCTTACTTCCCATGTGCTCTTTCTTTGTGTATTTTTATATCAAATTCCACCTTTTATTTTTATAAATAATCTAATCACAAAAATGACGATTTTACATGTTGTGCGCGATTATATTTTGTTGGTGAAAATTGATAATTCGAGTTACAATCGATTCATAATATTTAAATTTATACGTTCTTAAATAAAAAATATATATATATATATATTAACTAATAATTTTTGACCAAATAATAAATACTCAATCCAAAATTTGAAACAATGATGATGAAAGAATATATACCGAACCATATGTGAAGCTGGGGCAATGTCTACCTTATACGTCAAACAAACACTGAATAAATAAAATCACCGACATTTTTCTCTGACGTGAGTGCGTGAAAATATCACAAAGTTTGAGCACTCACGTGGGACCCACTGTCTACCTGCATACCGCTTCTCCCGGTTTCTCAACCACGCTTTCCACCGGCTGCATCCGGTCATTTTACTGAAAGCCCAAGCATGATCCTCTGATGAAGAAAATTGAAAATTGAAATGTATAAATAAATATTATTATAATATAATAGTAATGCTTTAAAAGGATTATTTTACAAAAAGTTGTTTAGTCACATCTTCCAATTGTACGGACACAGAGATCTTCCACTCAGTTAATTTCACACATCTCATCTAGCCGTTGGAATTTTTTAATTTTCCACAAAAGCTTCTCACGCGCTGCTCCTCTGCGTGTGGTCCACATGCATGCAAGTACATTGTTCAGAAAAGTGGAGAAGTGAGGGAGTTTTCACATTAATATATCAAAATAATATTAGTGAAAATCTATTAATTTTTTTATTGTAGTAAAAAATAATAAAATTAATAATAATATTTTTATTATTGTAGTTGCCAAATTAAATATAAATATTTTTTATTATATAATTATAAAGATTTTTTTAGATAGTTTTTTAATTACAAAATTATTAAGTTTTAAGAAAAGGTTGAATTGAGAAAAATCATTAAATCTTAAAAAATAGTTATTTGAAGAAAAAAGTTGATAAAATAATAATTTTAATATAAAAAATTAATTAAAGAATAAAACAATAAAGAAGATGTGAACATCGAAGAGAGATATTACTAAGGTAAATTCGGATGCGATAATTAAATAATATTATACTAGTAGATAATTAATATTATTAAGTTAATATATAAAATAATATTATATTTATTAAAAATAAAGTAAATTTAATAAAGAAAATGAGATAAAATAAGGTGCCGATGAATGGAAAGAAAAAAATAATTGTTAAGCCAATTATATAAAAAAACATGTAAAAAATAATAATTATGTCTTAAAAAAAATAATTCATAATAAAGGATGAAGAATAATAATTGTGGCAAAGAGAATTCTCTTTATAGATGATCAGCAGACATAAAAGTGTAGTTGCCCTATATGTATGATTTTTTAAAATTTAAGAAAAAAATTAAAAATAATAATAAGAAAAATATAAATGATAGGATAAAAACTATATATATAATAAAATAAAAATAAAATAAAATGAAATTCATGAATTTTTTAAAATCAATATAACAATTACTGGATCAATAATATTATAAAAAGTGAAATTAAATTTATGAAATGTGTACGAAATTCTCTCATATATATATATATATATATATATATATTTATTATTAAAAATTCTCGTATAATAACAAAATTTTCTTGCAAATTTGTTAAAAATATTAGTAAGAAAAAATTCTCTTAATATAGATATATATTTATTATTAAAAATTTTCATATTAAATGAAAATTTTCTTACGAATTTGTTAAAAAGATTTGTAAGAAAAGATTGTTTCCTGCTATCTTTTATAAGAATTTTAATTGGTAAGTAATTCCTTCGTGGATAATTATTTCTTACAAAATTATAAAATTCGCAAGTATTTCTTACAAAATTTGTTGCGGAAAGTGTTTTATACAAAATATTTTACAAAAAAATTGACAGCAATTTTCTGCAAATTTTTTTTCATAACAAAATTTAGAAGTATTTTTTACAAAAAAAAATTCAAAACAAAATTGACAGAAAATACGAGTGTTTTTTTAGTAATTATAAGTTATAGATACATATAAAAATAAAAATAATATAATATAAATACTGTACAATTCACACTACTAATTAAAATTAAATATAATTTCTCATTTTAAAATAACTTCTCCAGAAAAAAAACTTCTGAAATATTCTATTAAAAATAATATTTTATATAAAAAAATTAAGTTAAAAATTACATTAGAATATTATTGAAAATGTGATCAAATTATAATATATATTATTTTATTATTTCATATTTATAAAATAAAAAAAATATTTATTTTTAAAGTTAATGTTCAATTATAATTTTTTTCAAATTTTTATATATTTTAATTCTAAATTTTAAAAATAAATAAATAAATTTTAAATTTAATTATTTAATTATTTTTTACATGTTAAAAGACATTAGATTAATATCTAAGTAAAAATATGTTAAATACTATAAATAGTTCAAATGTTAAGTATGGTTATCAAATGATTAAATTTTGTGATCAAACTGTATATAATAATATATTTTTAGACATTCTCACTATCACTTGAAAAGATAAAAATCTTCTTTTATGTATTGTTTATAATTTCACCTTGTTATATCTTTTTGTTCGAAGTTTGTGGTAACATATATATTTTGTTAAATTTATCTTTTTAGGAATAAATTAAATGATTTACGAACATTATTAATTACTTATCTTTCTTAGGAATATATTTTTTAAAAATAAAGTATTTTAAAAAATAATTTTAATTAAAAGGGTTAAATATGTTTTTAATCCTTCAAATTTTAGTGAAATTTTGAATTAACATTTTTTGGAAACCTTTAACCAATTTAATCAATTGTTTTTAGAAATACGTAAATTTAATATTTTTTATCAAATTTTATTAAGTTTATTTAACGTTCAAACATATTTTATTATAACATTTTAGTTTGTTTACACTGTTTGATACACGTTCGTCTTAATATTAACTAAGAAACGCGTTTGAAACATCAAATAAACTTATAAGTACTAAATCCGTATATTTTTAAAAATAAAAAACTAAAATAATTCAGGTTTCCAAAATAAACTAAATCAAATTTTTACTAAAGTTGAAGTAAAAAAACATATTTAATCTTAAATAAAATTATATTTGGATGTTTAGTAAGATTCTACCTAATTAAACGGATGAGAAACTCAATAAAAAATTGATAATTTGGTATTTTAATTGATTTGATTTTTTTTAAAATATAATGATTGAAATTGAGTGAGAGTTTATGAGTTAACACTTAAGTATTGGTTTTAACCAAATTCAAACAAAACTGTTCAAACACTGTTATCTTATCTATCCTTGTTTTATATAATATAATAAATACTATTTATTTTTTACTACTAGATGCCAATGCAAAATTTAATACTATCTTTTTTTATTTTATATTATAGAGTTCGGTTTTTTTCTGAATATATTTTAGATATTTTATTGAACATTAAAAATATAACGCCGTGGTAATATATTTTAAAATTTTGAAATTAATGACGATAAATATGATTTGAAGATACAGTAAAAAAACAATAAGAACAACAGAATAAAATCGGTAGACGGTCCATATAGTTAGAAATGAAAATCCTCTTATATTTTGGAACACAATAACATAAATAAAAAAATAATGCAGCAAATTCAATAAATAATTATTTATACATTTTATTAAACATTATATATTTTCTTTGACTATAAGATAAAACAGTAATTAGGTAGATTAAAGTTACGAGTGAAAGTGAAGAAATTGAAATACTTTTTAAATATAAGATGGAAAAACTAATAATAAATATATATTGATCTAGTTTAAATTAATATTTATATTAAAATCATTTTTAAGAAAGTCAGATATAATTTATTTAATGTTTGATTGAAATATATTGCAATATTAAGTAAAATAAAATCCCTTTCACATGAAGGGAGAAACTAGGTAGAGTTAGTAGGTAGGTGTGGACATATTAACTGTTGTGAAAATTTGTGTAGGGGAAGTAATCCTCTATTGGTGGTCACATAGTAAAACCATGAGACCTTTTACCCCTTTTAAGGAAGATCCTCCTTTTATGCCACGTGGGCCCAATAGCATCTATCTTCTGCTCTTTTCTGCATATGTTGTCATCACTGGTCAGCCATAGCCCACAAACACAAACTCATTTAATTTGACTAATTAATTAACTATTTAATTAATTAACCTTTTAATTAATTAACTTTCGCATTTAGCTTTCTGCATTAGTCTAATACGAAAGGACAACTCTGTCATATTCCATATTCTATTGACTCCCACTATTCCACATGCTGAAATTGAAGGTCATTTTTGTCTTTTCAGAGTTTCAATTCCTCACTCTGATAAAACTCCAACTGCTCCAACCTCAGTTCCAAATCAGCTTCACTCAATTCCTCACATTCTCTCTCTAAACAAAATCTCTCTAAACAAAATTAAATATTCACATTATTTTATTATTTATTATTGTTATTTATTTTGGACAATAATAGTATTAAGGCGAATAAAAACAAAAATAAAGGGAGATTATATATTTGGTAATTTTTGTGGGATGTGTTGGCGGGTGCATATAAATAAAACCAACCAACAAACTCACACAGACCAATAAAAGAAGCCCCTCCCTGTAAGAGAGAGAGAAAGATCAAAAATCAGAACACGCTTTGAAACTGAAAGAGAGAGTGAGAGTGTGTGTTTGTGAAAGAGAGAGAGAGAAGAAAACAGACACAAACGTTGTCTGTGCGAGTTAGAGAGAGAGAGAGAGAGAGAGAAACCCCAGAAAATCAGAAAATCCAACCCCATTTTCTCTCTCTCTACTTTCCATTTGATCGGAGCCTCTCATTGTGCTTTTCCGATTACCATCAAATCAGCTCCGTTCTCCGGTTCGGGTCGGTGCAATGGAGCAGTACGGCCGGTCCAGTGAAGGTTCGCGGTCTGATCCGTCCCCGGAATGGGCCGGGCCCGGAGCCCAAACCGGGCTTGAAGGTATCTCTCTTTCCCTCTATATATTTATTTATTTACCTTTTCTGTTTTCTGCTGTTCGTTTTGTTAGGTTCGGGGATTTTGATTTATGGTTTTGGGGGAATGTGGGGGTTTCTGAACCGGGTTCGATCTTGATTGTGGAAAATGCAGAGCCTATGTGGCAATTGGGGTTGGGTGCTGCGGAGGAATCGTATCCGCAACGCCCCAATGAAGCTGATTGCACTTACTACTTGAGGACCGGTTTCTGTGGCTTCGGTTCGCGGTGTCGGTTCAATCACCCTCGTGACCGTGGCACGGTAATTTTGTTATTGTTCTTGTTGTTGCTTAATTCATTTCACCCGTGAAGGGTTTCTTACTGTGATCGTGTGCTTCTGTGTTTGGAATTTCGTTTGATCTTGCTGAAAATATCCATTGTTTCACTGAGGTTAAGATGTGTGTTTGCATTGTGTACTGTGATTTGGACTTTTGGTGCTTTGTAATTTGACGATGTTTGTGTGTTGTTTAGGTTGTTGGAGCTGAGAGGACTGCGGGGGAGTATCCGGAACGAGTTGGCCAGCCTGTGTGCCAGGTGCTTTTCATTGTTCTAATGAATGACTGCATTTGACTGTTCTGTAATTTGTTGTTTTTGTATAAGATGATGTTGATGATGGATGGAGTGTGGTTATGTTTCTTGTTTTGGTTGTGTGTGAATATACGTTGTGCTGATTTCTATCTGCTGATGATTAAAATGCAGTATTACATGAGGACAAGAACGTGCAAATTTGGTTCGTCTTGCAAGTACCACCACCCGAGGCTGGCAGGAGGTGCTGCTACCCCTGTGTCGCTAAATTATTATGGATATCCATTGCGTCCGGTGTGTTATTTTTGTGTTTGCTGCATAAGACTAACTGTGTTTAGTATTCAGTTTATTTTTCTGATTGTGCAATTTTTTTACGTGAATTTGAATGTTATCAATGATAACAATTAACAGGGTGAAAAGGAGTGCTCGTATTATGTGAAAACGGGGCAATGCAAGTTTGGTGCGACTTGTAAATTCCATCATCCGGTTCCTGCTGGCGTCCAAATTCCAGCACCATCACCTGTTGCTCCAGTTTCGCCTTTGCCTGTTCCAGTGCCTTCTCCGTTATATTCAACCATGCAGCCCCCACCTGGTCCTTCATCACAGCAAATTGGTGTGCTGGTTGCAAGGCCTCCTCTGCTGCCCGGCTCATTCGTCCAGAGTCCCTATGGACCTGTCGTACTGTCACCTGCCATGGTACCTATTTCTGGCTGGGGTCCTTATCAAGTAGGTCAATCATATATATTTTTTTTATTTCAGTCAGTATGTTATGTGCATTTTATGAAGCCGTTAACTTTACCTTTCTTGGTGCAGGCTTCTGGAACAGGTGCTGTACTTCCTTCTGGTACTCCTAATGTTGGTTCAGCACAGATTTACGGGATGACGCAACTATCTTCATCAGCCGCTGCCTATCCTGGACCTTATCAACTTCCTGGTTCCTTAGTTGGTCCTTCAAGCAGTAGTCAGAAGGAGCAGGCATTTCCAGAAAGGTCTAATCAACCAGATTATCAGTATTATCCGAAAACAGGGGAGGTTAAAGTTGGTCCATCCTATAGGTATCACCCTCCACAAGAAATAACTTCACCAAAACCAAATGTGACTCTTAGTCCTGCTGGTCTTCCTTTGCGCCCGGTAATGGTTGCCTCTCAACTTTGTTATTGTGTGGTGTCTCTTATTGAGCTGTTAATTACATATGCGTGGCCATCTCCCGTTTTCCACATAGTCGGAAAAAGCTTTGCTATTGTTGCTTCATCATCCCTCTCCAACAAAATTGTGTAGTTTCTAGAGATCAAAATAGTTATTTGTGAACTATAACCAAATTGATTTCTTACCATTTTGTTTTCAATAGCTTTTTTGAAAATTTGAAACTTGTATGCTGGAAGTCAAACTTATTTTGAAAATCATCATTTAGAACAAAAACAGGCACTGTTGTTTGTTCCTGTGCTGTGATTTTCTTAAGATGCACATATCTGGGATTGTTTGAGGGCATGGAGTTAAAACTGTTGGTTTAATATTGTCACATTGTGCTTGATAGGACCTTTGAGAGTGGAATTCCCACTTTGTCATACATTCATTTTAGTGGGATATCCTGTTCCTTTCTTTCGATGTATTATTTGAAATATTGTGTGATCACTATAACTGCACCAGGGGTAAGTTCAGTCCGAAAGATCTTCAAAATCTGAGTGTGGATATGTTCTCTGCCATAGCAAGGAACTGTACCATAAACAGTTAAAACTCATCACGACTCCTTTTAAAGTTTGTAAGCTAATACTGAAATATCATTAATTATTGTGATTACTTTTATCGTTTTCTGTTGCATTTGATTGGCGTCACCAGGGAATTCTCACATTAATGTAACAATCATAAAGGTTTTTCTTTTTTGGCACCCTAGTCCTGCATGTTGTAGTTACATATGCTACCAATGCTTTTTTTGGTACATGGAAGTCATTTGTTTCATTTTTTATCCTTTTATGGGCATACACACGCATGTATATCTTTCGTACTCCCACATATTTGGAATTTTTCATGTCATTGTTATATGGAATTTCTATGATTGCTCTTTTAGTAGCTTGCTTGTTGTTTCTAATTTTTGTACTCCTGTATGTTAACGTGATATTGATTACTGGATAATGATCTTGTGATACCTATTATCCATGTTACGGTTGTATAATCAACTACTTTGAATCAGAATAACGCTAAGTCACTAACCCCTTTTTTTCGAAATGTCAAGCTTTGGCAATCGTAATTTGTATGTGTCATATGCACATGCAAGGCTTGCAAACTCAGGAGTTGGAAATAAAAATGCTGATCCCAAACTAGGAATGGTTTGGTTCATTTGAGTATTTGATTGAATGATAGGATCATAGGAACAAGGTTGAGAATCTGTGCCTTGTGGCAGTCCATGACCATATTCATAGCTTAGATTTCACTATCAAAAACTAAGTTCATTTGGTACTCACAGATTTTGTAAATGAATATACCTATTTGAGATTCTTAAGCCAATAATTAGTCCTGCATACAATCTGTCTCAGTATTTGGAGATCTCCATTCCCCACAGGGGAGAGGGTGGGGTGAGAGTGGGCAAGTTTGTTAATGGCTGTATAGGTGAAATTGGTTCATGTTACTTAAAATACACATTTGAAAATCGTTGCTCATAGACTTAAGAATGGTTATCATGAATGGCAGGGACTAAAACTGAAGTCTGTGGAAGAATCAAATTAGGGATAAATCAGCCATTGTCTCCTTACATTTTCTCCAGTAGCCAACATCATCAGGTTAGGAATCATATTCCTATATGTAGATCAGCTTGGCATATTAGCAAATTTCTTACTTGAAAATTGATCTATTAAATTCTTGTTGAGTTTAGGAAATGTGTCTAACATTGTTTTAATTTTGATGGTCATTTTTTCTCCATTTTTTTTTATCTTTGCTATAAATTGCTGCTCTTGTCATGGCTTATGCTTGGGACTAGTATGAGTTTTTAGGTTCTTCCGAGATGATGTTTAGCTTAATATAATCAAACCTTCTTAAATTTATGCACTGTCAATACGTGATAGTCTTAAATTTATAGGATTAAAGCATATGGATATTGTCATGAAGTTTTCTAAATAAATGAGCATAATAATAATAATAATAGTAAAAATAATAATTAATGCACCTCACTTGTCAAGGAAAATCTAGGTGCTGACTATTGAGGTTCAATGACCAGGGTGTATTTATTTTGATCTATCTGGGATTCTGGTAAATGCTCATCTGTCATAAAACATCTTGAATTGATAATTTGATAACAGAATTTATTGATTTTTAGCATAGAATGTGCTAGAAGTGGTGTAAGCACTATGGAAGATCTGCTATAACGTCTGGTTTTAGGCTTTCAAAGTTTCATTGCAGGCTGGTAGAGTCTTGTGTTAGTGGTTTGAACAGTTTTCTTTTTGCTCCAGTGTTATCCATTGTGGGTTGCAGATAATCTGCTATATCATACAGCAGACGCGTAGGGGGCAGATAGTGGAAGTCGCATAATGGCTGAAATATGAGATATATGAATTATTTATATATACAAAAATTTAATTTGAATGAAAATTAAATAAAATGAATAAAAATTGGCACAATATTAACTCAAGTTTGTTTGGCTGGAGACTTGACGGAGATGACAAGAGGATGTCGGATGGATGCTACAATCAAGACACCCATCTTGCAAAAGTAGACAGAGTTCCAATCATGATCCAAGGAATTTCACAATGCAATAGTGGGCATAGCACTATAATGCTCCTATAGAGGCTATTTAACAACACTATCTTGTTCATTGCTGTGATTTTAGATTTAGCTCTGCTAGTAAAATATTCTAAGGATCATCGTTTCTCTTTTACTCTTTTTGTTGTTCTCTTTACAACAATTTCAATAATCACTAATATCTCATAACATCATTATTGAATCCAGGGTTTTAAATAGCATGCTGTATTGCCGGTATAGCAGCGGGGCAGCCCCTTCCCACTACAGGGGCTGCCATAATGGAGCAGCTGTATTGGACCAAATAGTGGGCTGAATAGCAGCCGTATCAACTGTCTTGATTCCAAAAATCCCCTACAAACAGAAAAATTAGGGCTTCTTTGGAGTGTTATATTTGGGATATCAATTTCAAAAAATGATAAAGAAGAAGACTTGGATATAGATGTTGATGCTTGATGACTATTATCTAGGAAACTTGTATTTGGCTTTTGTTGGTATTTATTTACTGGTATGTTTTTGCTTAAGACACCTGTGCCTTTTGTTGTTAATTGTGAATGTGATTAATTTTCGGTTACTTTTATCATTTTGGAGAGTTTATATGTATATAGTATGCATTATATGACTATATTAAATATTCCAAAATGGCACCTATCCCACTATCAACAATCTTGCCATTTGGTTTTTGGGTGTGGCACGTTTTTAGGTCTGGCACGTTTTTAGGTCTGGCTCCTATGTGCCACTATCCGAAATTTATAACATTTGATTGAATCAAACTACTTTTATAGAATGTCTTAGATGATCTCTTTGAAATGGTTTTTATCTTTCAATTTTTTCTTATTTAATTAGGATTATGAGTCAACTCAGTCTATTACTAGTATGGTCTCTAGTGTTTTATCTTTTGTGTAAGACCATTGTGCATAAGGAAATATTATTTATAATATTTCTCTTTCCCCCTTCACTACAAAATTCCCTATAATTTCTACAAGGATCAGGTATCCCAAAGTTTTAAATAAGAAGAGAATGTGAATGACTTAATCAAATATTGAGCCCATCTCTTTGCTATTTTAGCGAAACCCCTATTATGGTCTTGGGAATGTGAATAAACGAAAACCTACGGGTTGTGCCACGGAAATGTGGTGAATTTCTAACATTATTGAGAGTTGATGTTGAAGATCCAACTCTTAAGAGCTTAGTTGAAGAGTCTTAGGTAAGCAAGTTAACATCCATTCCCATACCTATCTAAATCTGAGGGAGTTCCATGTTTTCTACATGTTAAAACCCTACAAAAGTCTTATCTCATGGGGTAAAGTTAGTACTAGGTGTTGTGCTATTTCTCTACAAAATTGTGCTCAATTTGATAGGTGATAATTTCATTAAGATCACCTCGTTAGTTGGGGAAAAGTCAACATGAATTAGATCTTTTAAGGAACATGTCAAGAGAATTATATTTGGTTAGACCATTTATGGTTGGTAAACAAGGATTAGTTTTTTGCAAGGTATGAAATATATCATAAACTATTCAATATGATTCCACGAGATCTCTTTCATTCAAGTAGCAAATCCTAGCCAATTGAAAGGGATCTTCTGATTAATCCAAGGATATTTAACTTCCATAAGGAGCCAATATTCGATACATCAATCAAAGGGAGATTCAACCATCGAAAGAAAAATTGGTTCTTTGCTAGGATCATTCCTTTCTCCAGACAAAACAAAGAGTCAGAGCGATTCGTTAAAATCGGTATTCCTCAGTCTGACGGAACACGGAAGCCACTTTTCTTTTTCCTCTGATAGATGGTCAAAACTTAATTTGGGTTCAAATCCTATTAGAGATAAACACTTGATGAAAAAAAGAACAAAAGAAAATCTTGTTATTTCTAGGAGATCTAAAAGGAAAGAATTAATGAATTTACACGATAATTATGGATCAATCAATGCTATTAGGCCACAGTCAAAAGCCTAAATTTTAGTAAAACAAAGATAGAGTCAGAGCGATTCCTTAAAATCGATATTCCTTAAAATCAATATTCCTCAGTCCGACGGAACATGAAAGCCACTAGTTTTTTTTTTTTTTTCCTTTGATAGATGGTCAAAACTTCATTTAGGTTCAAATCCTATTAGAGATAAACACTTGTTGAAAAAAGGAACAAAAGAAACATCTTGTTATTTCTAGGAGATCTAAAAGGAAAGAATTAGTGATTTTACAAGATAATTATGGATCAATCAATGCTATTAGGCTATGGTCAAAAGCCTAAATTTTAGTAAAACCATTTAGCTTTGTTCTCTTAGATGACATTTAGTTACTTGGTTCTTGTGGAAAAGGTGCGCAGGGGATTTGATACCGTGTGACCCATATGGATGTAACTTCCATTATGCCAGTCTGCTGCACAGTTCAAGCATGAAAAAATATCAGCTTATGTTATGTTTTTACGTCTTCTTCTCTTTTGGGTGGGAGGTATATGTCATTAGCTCAATTCCTAATCTTTCTTTTCTGATAACTTTGTGGCTAACTGGCCTTCTTCTTTGAGGCTGTGGGATGGGAACCTCTGATTGAAAAGGAAACGGCCAGTTTTACACCTCAGCCAATTAACTCTTTCTTTTGGGCCTCATTTACTGATTAAATCTCCATCAATAGAGCTCAGGAGCGTAGTCAGATTCTTTTAATCTTATGCATTGACATTGGATTCAATAGTAATAGCAAAGGATTCTAGTGCAGCCTTTTGTCCTACCAACAATATTTTTTTTCACTCTCAAAGGATAAACTCTCATATTATGAGTGGAAATCCCTAGTGATAAGCTTTCTCAGAGCACTAATACTTAAATTTGTTTCCCATAATTGTATTTGATACTTAAATGATATAGATACTCTTGGCTACTTCATCATTTCATATAAATAAAATATCCAAACTTTTGAAGCTCCAATACTTCTATTTATTTCTCGTACCTAATTCAAATGCTTTTTGATACTTCACCGATACATGTCGGTGTCCTGAAGTGTGTAAAGCCCTTAAAACATTATATCCAATAAAAATACATAAAACAGACACGTGTACTGTAGAAATCTGCCCCACAGTTGAAGTGTGAAAAAAGAAGTGTCATTAACCTAGCTTCTTTTAATCTCGAGCTTCGACATTGGATTCAATAGTAATAGCAAGGGATTCTAGTGCAGCCTTTTGTCCTACCAACAACTGATTCATCCACTTTCAAAGGATAAAGTCTCATATTATGAGTGGAAATCCCTAGTGATAAACTTTATGAGAGAAGAAAGAGTGTTCATCTGTGAAGCACTAATACTTAAATTTGCTTCTTGTATTCATATTTGATACTTATGATATAGATACTCTTGGCTACTTCATCATTTCATATAAATATAAATCCAAACTTATGAAGCACTAATACTTCTATTTATTTATTGTACCTAATATCAATGCTTTTTTATACTTCACCCTCATGTGTCGGTGTTTGTGAAGTGTCTAAGCCCTTAAAACATTTACGTTCAATAAAACTACATGAATACATGTGTAGTGTAGAAACCTAGTTTTTAGATATGCCAAAGATGTAAGTTTTTCTCCTTATGAATTATTTAATGTAAATATCAATGCTTTTTTATACTTCACTCACACGTGTCGGTGCTCGTGAAGTGTCTAAGCCCTTAAAGCATTTACATTCAATAAAACTACATGAAAACATACATGTGTAGTGTATAAACATAGTCTCTAGATATACCAAAGATGTAAATTGTTCTCTTTATGAATTATTTAATGTAAGGAATGAGATTGATAGTGCTATTCCTTATGCAAAATATAGGAAGAAATTTATGATGACATTGGTTTATAATTATATTTCTAGTTTGGCATATCAATACTTTTCTATGCTTCACCAATACATGTTTGTGTTGGTGTTGGTGAAGTGTTTATACCCTTAAAACATTTATCTCCAATTAAACTACATGAGAACATACAAGTATATGTAGTAAAGAAACATTGTCTCTCCATAAACCAAAGATGTAAATTGTTCTCTAGGAATTATTTTAAGTCAGGGTTAACGTTGATAGTTCTATTCCTATATGTAAATTATAGGAAGAAATTTATGATGACAATGGTTTATTATTTTATTTTTATTTTGGCAATATCAACACTTTTCAATACTTCACCAGTATGTGTTGGTGTTGGTGAAGTATCTCCGCACATTTATATTCAATAAAACTACATGAAAACATACAAGTATGTGCAATATAGAACCATTGTCTCTCCATAAACCAAAGATATAAATTGTTCTGTTTTTGAATTTTTTTTAAGTAAGGAATGAGAGTGATAGTTCTATATGTAAATTATGGGAAGAATGTATGATGACAATGATTTATAATTTTATTTTTAGTTTGGCAATATCAATAACTTTTGATACTTCACCCATACGTGTTGGTGGTGTTGTTGAAGTGTGTAGGCCCTCAAAACGTTTATATCCAATAAAACTATGTGGAAACATGCATTATGTGTAGTATAGAAACATTGTCTCCCCATAAACCAAAGATGTAAATTGTTCTATTTATGAATTATTTTAAGTAAGATATGAGATTGATAATGGTATTCCTATATATAAATTACAGGAAGAAGCATATGATGACAATGGTTTATAATTTTATTTTTAGTTTGGCAATATCAATACTTGACAACACAACTTCACCCATACGTGTTGGTGTTGATGAAGTGCCTGCGTCCTTGAAACATTTATATCCTATAAAAATACGTGAAAACATACAAGTATGTTTAATATAGAAACATTGTCTCTCCACAAACTGAAGTGGTAACTTGTTCTGTTTCTGGATTATTTTAAGGAATGAGATTGATAGTTCTATTCCTATATGTAAATTTTAAGAAAAAATTTATGATAACAATGGTTTATAATTTTATTATTATTTTGGCAATGTCTAAGAAATATCTTTTTTATTTGGATTTGTAGAATTGTAGTTATATATTTATTTGTTATGTTTTATGAGTTTATGTATATATTTAGTTCATACCATCCTGAATCACAAGAGTATAGCGAGAGCAGAACTCCATTTAAGGAAGCAAGACCTATCAATCAATACCATTTGGCTCTGTCAAAAGCCAAAATTTCAGTAAAAGCATTTAGCTTTTTTCCAGGTTATCAACCGGTTACCTGGTTTTTGTGTAGTAGTTTTTGTGGTTTGTTTTGGGTATGTTTTGATACATTTTTTAGTCATTTTTCAACGTGTTATTCATAGCTCCTTGATATATTTCCCCTTATGACCCCATCTTCCACAGAATCACTGTTTTCCTAATTTTATCTAGATTCTCTTATGTGGCCCTGACAAGCGCCCAAACACTTGGAGAACCTGTCCTTTAAAAGCTTGTTGTTTAGCGGGTAAAACGAACACTTAATATTCCACTGAACATCTCATACTACATGATATGGGACTTAGACACCATATAATACCCAAAACCCTATTAGGCCCCAACATAGTTTCCATATAGGATCTGTTTAGACAAACTTCTTCGTAAGGAATTTTAGGAGAAAAAAATTTGACTTCTTCAAGCTAAGATTAATTTATGTATAAGTTAAAAATAAAATTTTAGCAAAGCTATATGACTAAACTTCTACAGATTAGTTTGTATATAAGATAATTTTAGTTTATGGAGAAACTGATTTCAATTTTTTTTCTCCTAGAAGTACTTATTGAAGAAACTCGTTTACGTAGATCTTTAATTATGCCTGAATGTTAGTTGTGTCATGGAATGCCTTTAACGTCAAGTATTAACCTTTTTATGCATAACTATGCATTATATCTGTGTTTGTGCTGATTTACTTGCCCCATTAGTTGCATTTGCTTCAAATCTTCGAGAATGCTAGGAACATCTTGTTCTGCATGTTTCTTTGTTGCACGTAGGTGCTGCGCTCTGTTATCTATTTGGTCTCTCAATTTATGTTCCATACTACCTTGAGTTGTTCAAACTTTGTTTTCATGGGTAAATAGTATGTTTCCATCATGTGATTTTATACTAGAACTGCTATTCTACATGTTTGGATTACTTAATTTTCTTCAATATATGACTTTTGAAATATGATAAACCAGTCTCTAATATTTTATTTCAGCTGTAATTGTTCTGTCCTCTTCCTGCATCAGTGTTCCTCTTAGGAGTTTGGCTCAAGAAAAGTACCACAATATTTTATAATTTTGTCACCTTATAGGTTTAAAAAGCTACCTAAGTGGCAATGATAACTTTGTCTATCATTTGTATTGCTATTGAAAAATATTTATTGACTGCCTTCTTAATCTTCAATCTAATGGTCGTGTTTGATAATCAGGGGGCCTCACCTTGTACACATTATGCACAACATGGAGTATGTAAGTTTGGTTCTGCATGCAAATTCGATCATTCTATGGGATCACTGAGTTATAGTCCATCTGCTTCTTCCCTGGCTGACATGCCTGTTGCACCCTATCCTGTGGGTTCAACAATTGGTACTCTTGCTCCATCATCATCGTCATCAGAGTTGCGGCTGGAACTTTCCTCTGGATCCAACAAGGAGTCTGTTCCATCCAGAATGTCTTCATCGTCCGGAATGTTGACAGGGTCAATTGGCTTGACTTTGTCAACTGGTGGACCCATTTCTCAATCAAATAGTCAGCCATCTGCTCCAAGTCTGGATCCATTAGCCACTGCCACTAGTACTACAAGTAGCAATGTCTCTCACACCTCAAGCTAAGCAATGTGAATGCATACCTCATCATTACTCCTTTTTTCCATCCCAATTCTTCCACTGGACATAATTATTCAAGGAGGTCCTCCAATAGGTTTTGTTTTCAGTTGTCTCAGTTCCACTTTCAAGTCTAGCACACTTCACACCAATTATCTGTGTTTATATAATCTTTTTGTGGCCATCCCTTTTATCTTGAATAAATCATGGCCATCCTTGAGAATTTTAGCAATCCATACGACCACCTTGCTTTTGAATAACTCAAAGAATCTGCAAGCCCATTGTGCACATGCCCTGTCACATCTCCAAATTTTGGAGCTTGTAATGTTTATCTGTGCTCCAATCTTTTTTGTACGAGAACATTCTGTCCAGACTTTCGTATACCACGTCTTTATGTCTCTTCACCTGAACCCTTTTCTAATTTGGGACCATTTTCCGTTTCTGTTTTGTAAGTGTTGTTTAATACGTTTCCCAACAACTTGTATTTAGGGTTAATCGTGAAGAGAAGTAACCAGGAGGACTACAATGAGGCTTCACATTGCTATCTTATAGGGTTTTAGATACACGGTGATGTTGTGAAATGAAAAGCTTGACTTGCTACTTAAATTTATTACAGAATAGATATATGAAGAAGCAAATCTAAATTATCACATTTGAATGCGTAATAACCTTTATAACCTTGTTTGTTAGTTTATACCTGATCAAGCTTCATTCTGTGATCAGTTATTTTTCAGCTCTTTCTTTGATTATATATATTTCACTATTTCACCTTCCCCTGTGATGAATATGTTTTGTTGAAGGATGCTTGTACTGTAAATAGTACGCATTCGGCACGGAACATTCATTGATAATCACTTTCCCAGTCTTATTATATGCCCTTTGACGGCATAAAACATGAGACCTCTGAAGTGAAATTCCAAGTTTGGTGGATAATGATGCACGTAAAATAATTCTTCAGTTTCATATACCACTTGTCTATCAAACAATTTTTAGCATGATAAAAAATTGTGTTCTACATGAAGACAAGAAAATCAGATAAATGATGTGTGTTTTAGAATTTAAATTTTAAAACTAAATTCGATCATTATTTTAGTTACAATAGGATAGAATAAAGCAAAATTATTTATTCACGACAAGAATGTTATAATATTAAAAAAATTATGATGAAAAAGCACATTGGAAAAGAAACATAATCTCTGTCATGAAGACAATTATTTCTAAAATAATTCTGTTAAGTTTATTTTGATATTTTAAATATGTTTTTTTATTAATATTAAAGTAAAAATATGTTAAATAATGTAAATAACATAAATGTTAAGGTGAAATGAAATATATTTATTTTCATATTTTAAATATATTTTTTTATTAATATTAAAGTAAAAATATGTTAAATAATGTAAATAACTTACTCCTTTTAAATTATGGCTAATATGATCTAAGTAGTTATTAAAAGGTGATAGTCAAAGTTATGATAAGTGAATACTTTCTGCAAGTAATATGACCGTAAAAAAATCATTGAAACTTTTAAGTAAAAAATTACCACGTTATTGTACTGACTGTGATCCCGTTTCAAATCCTCAAAGTTAAAAAAGTCCGTTTAATAATTACGATAGCCGTGATAAAGTTAATTCTATGACTGTTTTTAATTTTTTTTTTCAAGTTAAAAAACGTCCACATAATTACAGTAATGCCTAAATTAAAAGACGCCACGGTCTTAAAAAATTTCTCGTACGTAGCTCAGGAAAAAAATGACCGATTACAGTAAAGAGAAAAAAAAAGATGTAATAATGTGATAAAAAAATTATCATGTTTGATCATTAAAAAATGAAACTAATAATAATGCTATGACTAAAATCTTCACTCACGATCAGCACATTTTCAACTAACGCAAATATTTAATAAAATAGCAATTTTGAACTCATAAATGTCAATTACGTTTGATTCCAACAATAAAAGAAAAAAAAAAAAACAAACGACAGTGTTACCTATCTTACAGAAAAGTGCCTCAGTCTCAGTGTTTCTTTCGGTAATTTATAGTTTATTATCTGACGTTTTGAGCACTGATAATAATATAAGTGTATCAATGAGTTTTTTATCTTAATAACTAGCTAGTCGCTATTATATTTCTTGAACACATTTGTCAATTGTTTTTAAATATTTTTCTTTTTGCGTTTTCCAACGTTTTTCTGAGAGCTGATGTCAACCATATCTTCCTCATTCAGAATAATGAAAGCTGTGAAAATTCTTTAATCAACCACTGACTTTTGCATCAATGTTACGTAGAAAAAAGTGCATAGTATTCAGACAATGAAAATCACATGTCACGAATTGGTCTTAGAGTAACAATAAATAATATTACTATTATAAAACAATATGAGCAAAGACATCACATAAATAATTTTTCATCATATGAAAGAGAGACTAAAGTTTTTTTCAACATCTTAGAACCAAAATGAGCTCACCCGTGTGTGCCATTCAGTAACCACCTTATACAAGAAATTAAAGAACTAATTCAAAACCAAAATTACCTTACACACGTACCCACTGCATGCAAGTAGCACGTGACCATGTACTGATCAATCTTCTTGCAGAACACAGAATCGAATACTTCTGTTTAGGAAGAAGAAGAGTCAATAGAATTTTGTTATGTAACATGTAGAACTCGACCAATACCATGATGTTCTAACACTATATAATAGTTTCTTATAGCACACCCTCTGATAAAAGGTTCCTTAACTCAACTGATAGAGCTCAGAAGCCAACATTCCCAAAGGGAGGAACTGATGGAGAATACGTAGTTGAAGAAACAACCTGAGTCATTAGTTCGTAGTTTGAGCTATCAGTGAAGGGACGCAACGCATTCATGCACCCTTCCTCAACAACCCTTGATGGATTTTTAAACATGGCTGCTAGTTCATTGGAACTGAAATCCCATGATTGATGATTATCCCATAATCCTTCACCAAGATCAGTGGGGCAAGAAAAATCTGCATAGTTAGCAGCCACTGTTGCTTGCATGTTGAAGGCTTCTTGAGTGGTGTCAAAATGTGGCTGAACCTGCATGGAGTTTGAGTTAACGTCGCCAAGGTCACGACCTGAAGCACTGGCATTGCTCTTCTTGAAACAGTTACCGGGAACAATGCATTGAAGGTAACCAGAGTTAGAGTCGGTGGAGAAGAAGAAATTATCATCCTGAGGTGACCCAAAACAAGTATCAGCATATAAGTCAGAAGGGTTTTCAATGTGTGAAGTGAAAGTAGGAACGTGAGATATGGTAGTTTGATTGGTGTGAGTGTTATGTGAAGGTGGCAATGGCAAGAGAGGTTGAGAATTGAAAGGAGTGTGAGCATTGTTGAAAACGTTGGTATCTTTGGAGTATACGAAGTTGGTTTTTGCTTGGCATCCTTTCATGGACAGAGCAGCTCTGTCATAAGCAAGAGCTGCTTCTTCGGCAGTGTCAAATGTTCCAAGCCAATGTCTTTCTTTAGTTAAAGGGTTTCTGATTTCAGCAGCATATCTACCCCAAGGGCGTCTTCTCACACCAAGAAACCTTCCTGGTTCTGTTTGCTTTCCACGCCCTCTTCTCTCACCAGAACTTGATGTGTTACGTTGAAGAACACATAAATTCATTTGGGTTGGGTTAGACTCATATCCTTTGAGGGAAGAAACATTTGAGGTTCTAGAGGTGGACATGGCTTCGAAAATGGAAAGAAAGATATGTTTTTTGTTGAAAGGAAGAGAATTTAAATAGTGTCACCTCAAGGGAGCAAACAAGAGAATGTGAATGAAAAGGGTGAAGTAGTGCCAAGTCTTTTAAAGACAGTGACTTCATCATGGGAGAAGGAAAAGGAGATTTTGCATATGTCATTTTTATGCAAACCGTTTTCCCCTTTTCACCTACCTATAAAATCTTGTTATTATCTCAGTATATCATAAATCTCTCTAATTTTCTGTCACATGTCAATTTTTTAATCAACTTTTTTCCTTTTTCTACCAATGACATCTTGGTTTTCTCTTTTCCTGTGGTTTTGCACGGGACTGATGCCATGCCAGTTTCTTTTAAATCTCTGGCTCTGCATCATATCATGTAGTAGTGTACTTCTTGGTTAAACTGAATGGTGAAAATAAAGATTCCCTTTACTTGCCAAATACTTTAAGTGGAGCTCTACAACCTGCAACAATCATTTTCTTCATTGTTCCAATGATATTCAAAATGGGTTTTGCTGTATCTTAGTAATAAGCATAACAACTGATTTACCGTGGTAAGTTAAAAAATAGATCTACCTTAGCTTTCCAACTTGGTGAACAATGAAAAGTTTAGTGAGCCAATTATTGCATCTGGTCCATGCAAGGTATTGGCATTTGATTAGCATTGGCAAAATTGAATCCTTATGTGTATCAGTTCATGTGTAAAGGCCAGGCTAATCATGAAATTCTTCCAGCTGAAATCTATTATGTTGAATAAACCACCAATTCTCTCAAAAAGTGTTATTCTCTCCTGAGTAGTCTTTAAAGTTATTGAAACTCTCTCTGAAGTATGGAATATTCATCATTTTAAGTTCCTAAGTTGAAGTATTTCAGTACAGTTAAAGTACCCATGTGGGGGATTTTAATTAGTTAGAAGACTACTTCATATGATTTTCTTTACTTTGATAACTAATTAAGTAGTGCCTTTTACTTTAGGATCATTAAAGGGAAAATGTAATAATTTAAGAATGAAATTGATGATTTACTCCTATTTTGTTCTTTTTTTCAGCACAAGAGACAATATTGAAAAACTAATACACATACGCCTCAGAAGAAAAAGGCTTGACCCTATTATAACTTTTATGATATTTGATATATATATATATATATATATATATATATATATATATATATATATGTATATATATATATACTAGAAAGAAATCTATCATAAGATCATAAACTATATGGTTCAGGTAGTGGCATTTATAGAGAACAGAAAATGCAAGCAACTGCATTATTTGTCTGCATACTCCTTGAGAGGCTCCAATCTTTGAATTTGGAGTCACTATATCTTAGCAAGTTGTTCACCAGTTGCATGTAATATACACATGTGAAACCTTCTTATGCATAATAATCAACCAATTACATAGTGAACTCTTGTTTGCTTCATAGTTTTCAAAGGGAGCAGTTAAAATTATCTGACCAGGATCAACATTATTCAATAATTTGATAGGTTGTCTTATGAAAGGCTCACATGTTAAATTCTTAATTTTGTCTGTTTTTTCATCTTTCAATGGTAGAATTTTCAATACTGTTGTGTCATGAATGGTTTACGTATGTTAGGCAGAACCGATGGTAGTAGTTCACAGCACATGCCACAATAATGAAGTTAAGTTGGTAAAGGAATGAGTGTTAAATTACCGAAACCACTCAATATAAAATATCAGATTTTCTTGTAAATGCTTCTTTCATGCCAAAAACGTATGTTTCTAGCAGAGTTCCCTTTCGATTAAACTTTATTCCTATGTTTGTTTGTGTCTTGGATCTTTCAAGCACAAATCAGATATTGCATTCTAGAATGTTCAATAACAGTTTTCGAGTAAACCCCACCATTTTGATTTGTGAAAGTACATAGTAATGTCATATTAGTCATTCAAAATAAGAAAAATTCAGATAAGAATATATGAAATTTGAAGTTGTTTCATCCATGTCCCTAATTTTCACCAGTTACTGCCCTTCTGATTTCTCAATATATATCACTATTACTACACAGTAAGTAATGTGATTAATAAACTGCACTTTCGTGGATTTATGAGAAACTTTATCAGTTCAGGGACTAGTTTTACACTTTCAAATAGTAAAATGGTGGTTTGCTCAAAGTGTTTTTATACTAAACATTTTAACCAAATGTTTTTTATAGTTACGTATAAGGTTTTAAAAAATATATGTGAAATTGTGACAAAACACTAACCACAGTTCAAACTTTGGTCATGCAGAATTTGACAGCAGCATAATGTACCTGCAGTCACGCCGGTATAGATAGTGGGTGACATAATCCATCCAACAAACATAAGTTTTACTAGGATAGGCTCCGACCCATGGTTTTAATATTATGTTAAGAAGTGAATTTTCAATCTAGATCAACCTCATCATAATTCTGATACTATGTTAATAAATAGACTTAAAGCCTACATCAACCCTACAAGAAGATCTGTTTGTAAGATAAGGTTTGCACCCATTTGTATAACATGGGATATCCAAGAAAGTCCTAAGGCAAGTGAGATGTTACAAAATAGATATTGATAAAACATTGCATACACATTTACTCTGCCAATTGTGTTAAGAAATGAATTTTAAGTCTAATCTAATCATACAAAACTGACTTGTAAACTGAAATTTATAGCTATTTATATATTATGAAATTGTTTTATCTCAAATTTGAAGAGAGAGTGCTTAAGGGCAAGTGAAATGTTACAAAATAGATACTGATAAAACATTGGATACACATGTACTCTGCAAATTGTGTTAGATCAATTTTCAATAAAGTCTGATAATGAGAGACATGAGTAGTGATCTGGAAAAGGCAATAGAAAAAGGTTTAGTCAAAAAGGGCAACGAAAAGCTTAAACGAAGCATGCAAATTGAAGTTGACTAAACCGCCCCACAAGACAAAAGCTATAGTGGGCCAGCACTTTATTGATTCACAGCTCTTGTTGCAGTATAATTTTACTCTCTTTAATTAATTAAGCCTGCAAAATCATTCTATGTGGCATTGGAAATAGCATGCCACTAATCATATCAAAAGGGTCAAGCCGTTTTGTTGTTTTTAACATTTTTCCCAATGCTTTGTCATCACTAACACCATGTTGGCTCGATTAAACTTGCACTGATCCCACTCAATTTTTCTAAACAGTGCAAGTTAAAAGTATTCAAACACCAGACCAAAATGAAAGAGATCACAAACGGCTCAATTACAGTTCTTTGATTAAGAAATCATTTGGGTTTTGACTCTAAGAACCCTTGACTCTTCCACTAAAGTTTCAAGCAGCCGAAAGATACTCATATCTTAGCTTCATTTGGGTCCCCTGTGTTGAAGCTAAGATATTATTGGTATCAATGCTCTTACTGTACCAAGACAAACCAAAAATATTGACATGCATAAACTCAAAAACAAAGAAAAAGCAAGAAGTTTCTTTTAGCCATACACTGTTCACTGCATTGCTTTAGTTGTTTCATAGTTCAATGCATAGGAAGAGAAAAATGAGTTTAATCATGAGTGACATTATGACAGAATATGTACTATATTATTATACACAGACACAACACATATGAGGTGTTCATTTGTTAAGACCATGTTTTTATTTTTATTAGAGACACTAATTTTAAACATACAAGCCATGATTATCATAGATTAATAGTCAAGATTACCTGTAAAAGCCAAAAAATGGTGTAATTTTGACTTCAAAATTACCAAAATAGTATAATTTTGACTTCAAAATTACTAAAATGGTATAATTTTGAAGTGGTGACAATTTGATACGATTTTATTTTTTGAAGAAGTTATACCAAACTAGTATGTATTTAGTTTGTTGTGATTTTTTTTTTAATTTTAATCGAAATCGAAATCGTACTAATTTGGTACAACTTTAGTACAATAAAATCATTCCGAGATACGACTTCAAAATTAAACCATTTTGATGATTTTAAAGACAAAATTGCACCATTTTGGTGCTTTTGTCCAAAATGACCGATCACTTTTCTTTTTCCAATATATATAATATGATGATTGGATTAATAGTCTTGGAACTTACCATTTGGTAAGAAGAAAGGTTAGTCAGGGACATCTCAAAAGATGTGTTTTGGTTGGGTTGGCAAATGATGCATTATTTATAAGGGACTCTGCATATCCCTAAAATAGATTGTTTTTTTTTGTTTTCACAATAGTAAAAGTAAGCACAAAAGTACTCTATTTTTCTCATTACTTTTCATTTGTCTACTGTGTTTTAAGTGGTTTTGGAGTTACAATATTTTCCTTGTTTAAGATAATTTAGTGTGTGTGTTACTTCACTTAGGTTCTTGTTGTCTCTTGTCTTTATAGTGTGTTAATATTATAAGCAAAGAAATAGATGTATGTGCAAAACAATATGAAGAGCTTTACTGTTAGAAGAGAATTTTGCACATTCTCCAAAACAAATTACTCATACTTTTTTTTTGTTGTTGTTAAAGGTGATCCGGCATTTAGGGATAATGTTTGGTTGGACTTTGACGAAAAATAGAGAAATGGAGTTGAAGTGAGAAATGTTGTAATAAGCAACTTTTGGTTCAAACTTGTGTCGTGTTTGCTTTAGCAGCTTCAGCTTCAGCTTCTATCTGTTCATAAACACACTTGTGTTGCTTCTTTCCCACTTTGCAACCAAAGTTCAAGACACAATCTGTTTTTTTTTTTTGCTTTTTAAGTTCTTGCTTCTTTTTACCTTTGTTTAGTTAATTATGTGCCGTGGTGTTTTGTTCCTTCCGTGACCACCACAAAATACGTTGAAATGACATCATATTAAATATTAAATATGTATATATCTTTGCTGATGCTAAGCTAGTTAAACAGAATTGACTAATTAGAAATGTGAATATTTTCAGTACTACTCAAATGTTTTTGGCTCAAGTTTTATTGTTTGTCGGTTGTTTTTCAACAAGTTTACCACAACTTTGTTAAGACAAGTTATAGTAAAGTCAATTACTTACTCCACATTTTTAATTTTAATTAAAGATGCTTTAGTTAATTGAAAGAAGGTAATGTAAACTATTAATGTTAGTTTTGACATGGGTGAACACTTATGTTTGAGAAAATGAGAGGTGATCGGTAAGAAAAGTTTAATCTCCCAAATTTGAAGAGAAATATGGAGAAAATCACGTTAGAAAGAGTATAATGTCTAAACTATCCTTGCATGATAATTAATTCTAATTGGGTTTGGATTATATTTGATTATGCTTCAAAATGAAGCACAAAATTTCGAAATCTACTATTTGTTTAATTTTGAAGAATCGATTCTCCACTATTGATATAAATTTACAACTTTGTTTAACAATATTTTAAATTCATTACATCATTACAAATATACTCATTCGTAAATAATTTTATATATATATATATATATATATATATATATATATAAAATAATACAAACAAAATATAATTAAAAGTAAAAATAGTAGTGTACAAATTAAATATCAAAAATAATTATAAATTAATAATAATTATTTTATTTTAAATTACTTTTAATCGATGATATTTTAATATAAAAAAATTCATCAATTGAAGTATCATTTTATAACTCGTAATCACTTAAAGTTTATTTTAAAATTATTTAAATTAATTTTAACTATAGGAACAAAATTATAATCCTATAATTTATCAATTAAAAAATATATATGTATTTTTTTATTTATCACACTCTTTCGATCACTCAAAAATTTTCTTTTATTTATCTTCATTTTTTATCTTTTTTCCCTTAGTCCAATAACTCCACTTTTCTTGTTCTTTTTCTTCATTTTCATCATTTTCGCTCTATCACATGCATAGTGAAAAAAATGAAGAATTGAAGGTCATAAAAGAAGAGTTTTCACAATATATGTCTTACATGTATGTTATTGCAAATAAATGTTGCGCTTCCCTGGAACTTGGTCTTTGTTTTCTTTACTTTAAAATAATTCTATTTAACAACTATACCTGCCAAAAATATGAAATTATCATTCTTTTTATTCACGGTCTAATTCTATTAATTTACTCTCATCCTTATTTCTTTGTCTAACTTAAATTTCAAGTTATTATTATTATTATTATTATTTTATAAATTAAAATTAATGTATACATAGACTGATTTGCAAAACTCAATCATATAATTTATATAAATTTATTTTTAATTTATGCTTTAGTTGTTGTAATTTTTATAAAATTTTATATAATTTTTCTCTTTTTCTCTTTCTCCAAAATATTTACAAAAAACGTTATCCAAATATACCCTAACAGAATGAAATAAATCTTCAAACATCTCTGTTTGGAAGTTCAGGTAACACAAATATAGTTCAGCCGAAACAGTAGGTGTTTGGGTTTACAAGCCACAGCAGTCAGGAAAATAAAACATACCAAACAAGCCCGAGGCAGCAAAATTAAAATAAAAAGCACTACTATCACACATCACAAATGTTAAGATACCAATGAAAGTGTTTGTAAAAAGTAACATCGATTAAAAAAAACACTTATAAGTTATTAATGAGAACATGTCTTAGCCATAATATTAGGCTATTACCTTGTGATGCCACATGTAGACATTGATAATTAAGGGAAGGAAATTGGCTAGCACTACAGATTTTTCCCCAACATCCATTAACAGTTTTATTCTTTTAAGAAACAGGATAGTCTATCAACCATATTTTAGTCAACAAGCCAGTAAACCAAGATACAAACACGTTAGAGATAAAATATAACAATCTCAATCCAGTTGCTTATATGGTGACTTCAAGTGAAACTTGAAATTCAACTGCTTCTTTAGTTTCATCGAAATTTCCAAACCACGTGAAAGTAGTCTCTCAAGAATGAGGATATAATCATGTCATGAATTTTAGATTCTGTACAGAATAATTTATAATACACCATCATAAAATTACATAAGCAATTTATCTGTTCTAAACCAATTTAAGAGAACCAACAATGTTTAATGAGCTCCACAGCTGTCTTACCTCATACATGACTCTTTGTTCATGAAGAGTTCCCTCAAGTCAAAGATAAGAAAATTGAATCGTAAATGCACTCAGCATCATACCATCACTGGGCGAGCATGTAATGGTTTGCATTACCTTTATGCTTCTGATGCAGCTTTTCATGACTTCTATCCTCTTCAATGTCACCTCATTACGATTGAATTTGCTTCCTCCATGCACAGCTGATCATTAACGAGAAGTAAAATTAATTTCAAGATGGATAAAGCCCCAACTGATGATTTCACAAAATCACAAAAAGATAAAATACCATTGTCTGAAAATATTGTCAAATAAACTACAATAACAGTGATGTTGAAGATTATATCCAAAATACACACAAATAAATAAAAATGAAAATGTGATGATATCCTTATCGAGGAAAGGTTAAAGAACCCAAGTTTGTCACCTCTTCAATTGTATGTTATAGGAGCTCATACGCAGAATCCAGGAAAAAAAAAATTATACATGGGATCAAATTAGATTGTTGACAAGATTCTAAGGATAGCATGGATGAAAGTATAAAATCATTACAAGAACATCATTCCCCTTACCTATGGCATAATTGCAATACACATGAATATAGAATCACCAAAATTGAGTGTCATTACTTCCATTCAGCCCATTTTAATGAATCTGAGGACATTTTCCTCATCCTAGCCGCACCAGAATTTCCCGAGGAGTCATGCCATATCATCTTCAACTGATAAGAAGCAGAATAAAAGGTCATTGGGTATTCATATTATGGAAATGGCACAAAAGATTGTAGAAAAGTTTCATGCAGAACTGCGTATGGATCTCTTGAGTTTTTTTTCCAGCTCCACATGTTTCCAGGTTATGTTTTGTCATTCGAAGTAGGGATCAATAATGTTCCACATTTAAGGGTAACTAAATTTCATTTATTAAACCATACGTTAACATCAATCACTGTTCATTGTGTTATCAAGGATTGTAGTGAATAGAAACGCTAAAGAGAAACAAAAGACACACCTCTCCAACAACTACCGTGTCCCCTTCCTTTACACCAAGTTTCATGAGAGATTTGTACACACCACAAGCCTCAAGAACATGTTGGAATCTTCTCTCCGAGTCAACGTACCTGTTAAGAGATCCACATATCTCAATGAAACTAGACACAAACAGGTTTTACAATTTCAAGCATAAGGCTTGTCCTAATACACTTTTTTTCTAACACATCAAGAACTAGTCAAGAGAATGATGGAATTTGAAATGTTTTCACACTATGATTATTGCAAGAGTATTTTTTGTTCTGAAATCTTCACATAAAACATGAAAAGCTGTGCAAGAAGCTTCATATCAGTGATGGTAAATGGTTTTGTAGACACATACAGAATGAATCCAGGGTAATAATTTCAACACAATTTATTCAATGCGATAAGATGGTACACCTCAATAAATATGTGTTTAAGATGAAAGAATCAAAATAAATTGGTGATACAAAAATTTATTGAGGAATGTACTCCCGTCCTCATCACATTTTTAACCTACCTCCAATTTGTCATCTGAATAAATCGTTCTAATCCAGATCCAACTACATGCCAAATATTTGAATCATTCTCATGAAAAATCTCAAAATCACTGATGGATGCATTCCGCTGCCTCTGTACTGCATCGGCTACATGATTCAAGTTTACCATATCTTTTCCATCTGAAACAAGGTCAAATTTGTCCAAACACAAAGAACTTATTAGAGAAAAAAGAGTGTTCAAGTGATCTGACAATAGTATATAAAATAAGTTTAAAAGTAATTGTAACCTTCGTATTCCTCATTTTCTTCTTTACTTTTACGCAAAAGCTCATACGCAGCACAGATAACTTCATGAGTACCTTCCCTTGTAACAGCACTCATACAAAAAGGTGTGATCCCACGAGACTGCAAATTTTCTTTGAAGGATTCCCAGTTTTCATATGCTTCTGGAAGATCCATTTTGTTAAAAGCAACTACATAAGGCTTCTCAGCAAGTTCAGGATTAAATAGTTTTAGCTCTAGACGAACTGCATCAAACTCAAGGTCTGGCTGCAGTGACGAACCATCAACAACATGTACCTGAAACCAATTATATATTGTCTTAAACTAAACAGAAGTTTTCAGGGTGAGAAACATAAGAAGCAGACAAAAAAAATCCAATGATGTCACAGATTGGTTGTTAGAAAAAGAAAAAGAAGTTAAGCAAAGAAAATACTTATAATCTACTCCTGTTCTAGTTTTCTTAACCCCTAGAATCTGTGTGGTAACTCTAAAATTGAACCTACCAGAAAAAAGATTTTGAATTTTAGCTATGTCTACCTATATAAATCAACAAAAAAGCATCTCTACTCAAAAGTGCCTACCAGGGCAGAACACCTCTCAGTGTGGCGTAAAAACTCGTGGCCTAAACCAAAACCTCGGTGTGCCCCTTCGAGAAGACCTGGAAGGTCTGCAACTACCATGGTTGAATCATAGTCAAAGGAAACAACACCGAGATTCGGAAGCAGTGTAGTAAAGGGATAATTAGCCACCTCCGGCTTTGCAGCACTAACAACACTCAAAAGTGTACTTTTCCCCGCATTCGGAGCACCAACTATACCAACATCCGCAACGAGCTTCAGTTCTAACTCCAACCACCTGATCAAAAGAAACCATCATTCTAACATAACTCTCATACGGTTCCAGCAAACTTGTTCTCTCTTTCTAAATGCAAGACACAGATGGTAGCTTTCATGTCTACAAAACAAATTGTACCCTTCACATATTGATAACCCTTTGGTTTGCAACAATGGTTTCTGTTTTATTTCTTAATAACAAAAATGTTGTCTGTTTCACAAAACTAAAGGGTCCTAGCTATGCAGGGTAAAATGACTCACATTTCATGACCCTCTTCCCCATACTCCGCAATCTTGGGGACCTTATTAGCCCCGGACTTGAAAGAAGCATTTCCTCTACCTCCTCTACCACCAGGCAATACCAAAGCTTTCTGTCCCGGATACACCATCTCCAACAACACATCATCTTCTCCACTCATCCGAATCAAGGTTCCAGGTGGCACCTTCACCACCACATCCTCCCCCTTTGCTCCATTCATCATGCTCCCCTGCCCGTGGGACCCTCTCCCTGCCCGGAAATGCACGCTGTTCCGAAACGGAAGCAGCGAGTTCATGGCCCCGTCCACCTCCACGTACACGTCGCCGCCCCTCCCGCCATCGCCCCCCGAAGGCCCCCCCAACGGCACGTACTTCTCCCGCCGGAACGCCACCACACCGTTCCCGCCGTCCCCCGCCTTCACATATATCTTAGCCCGGTCGAAGCATCGCATCACCGCCGGCACCCCCTTCTCCTTTTCGCTCGAAGACTCTTCCTCCACATTCTCGTCTCCCGAATACTCGAAGGCTTCGACCTCGCCGTCGCTTTCAGGTTCGGAATCGGCATTGCCTTCGAAAACGTCGCCTTGTTGCCGCTGAGTTTGCCGTTTTCGATTGCGGAGGAGGTGGTCGATGGGTGGGGTCGCTTCGGAGAGCTTGATTTCGGGAGGTGAGAGAGGGGAAGAAGAGGAATAGTCGTGCTTGAGCGGAAGACGAGTGTAGGTGGTGGCTTCGCCGCCGGGGACAACTGGTTTCTGGAATTTAGGGTTTCGAATTTTGCTGCGATTGGCATTACGCCGAGCGAAGGATTGCGGAGTGAAACACGCAGAGACAGAAGAAGCCATTTTCGCAGAAACCTTACGAAACTCAACATAGTCTCAACTCAAGTAATGCAAAACTCGAATATCCATCGGATAAGACCACACGTGTTACAAACTCAATATATCTACTTTTCTGCATTTTTTTTTTTTTAATTTTTACATTGTATAAAACTAGATTAAGAAAATTGTTATTTTGTAAATCACCATCAATTTTCTTAATTAATTCCACCAATTTTCTTTGATCCATACATTTAATTTATAACTTCAAATTTATTTTAGTTTTTGAAAATAACTAGTTTCACAGCATACCTTATTTCATGCGGCATTTTAGTCCATATCCATGAATAATAATCATCATAAACTTGACAAAAAAAGTGCCATATTTATGGCCTAACTATGATTTTTATTTATTTTTTATTACAAAAGGTGATTAGTTTTGAAAAAAATACCAAAGTACAATTAACACTGTTACGAAAAACTATAGAGTAATTTGTGAACTTGTTGTGTCAAGACGATATGACATAATATTTATCAAAGTTGGTGTTTTAAGTCCTAAATTAAATTTGTGATTCTTGAAATATAGTTTTAGTTTATACATTACGCCATTCTAATTTTAATAGAAACAAGTTTTTAAGGATCAATTGTAAATAAAAAGAACAAGAGACAAAAATTAAATATAATAAAAGTTAGGAAAATGTATTTTAACAGGAATCGTGCTAATAGATAACTTAATTTTAAGGATATTTTAATCACTAAAAAATTTACTTTTATACTTATAAAGAGAGATATAGAAAGATAAAATAGTAAATGTAAAATGTATGTAAAAATTTGTTAGGACATCAAAATATTTAGCTGAAAGTATATTTAAGAATTAAAAGAATTACATTAAGATTATTGATATTTATACATGTTATAAACATATTAGTTTTGTCTGTATTATCTTCTGTTGAACATGAAAAATATAATTTTAAATGTCTTTCTAATATATTTTAAAATATTAAAATTAATAATAATCAATATATTATGGAGATAAATAATACGGAAAAAGAAAAAAAAATTAATTTTAAAATCTTTTAAGTATTTATTTTCAACATCCTTGTGTGACATCATAAAACCTCAACATTATTATAATAAATTATATATGTTAGATTTACCCGGCATGTTCAACATACTTTTATAACATCATTTTTTAATCTATAATCTTTTTGTGCGTTTTTTTTTGGATCTATTAATATACCTTATTAGAGATGGCAAATAAACTCGTCCCCGTGGGTATTGTCCGAACCCGTCCCCGTTTTGACGGGGAATCTCCGCATTGACTGGGTATGGGTATGGGTATGGGGAATCCCCGATTTTTTCAATTGGGTATGGGTATGGGGATGGGGATGAATATATCCCCGCCATATTTCCATCATCGTTTAAATTATTAAAATATTCACAATTAATTAAGTAACCCTATATATTCTTTTTATTTTTTATTTCTTCTAAATATTTGGTTTGTCATGAAACTCATTCTTATCTCCAATATATTTTTTATCTTATCA
>Ga0214545_1000216_pt1 | contig 78410 bp, 26 predicted proteins | sample CNSS4metaG_FD_160064 | JGI IMG/M metagenome (GOLD analysis project Ga0214545, IMG submission 160064) | Root nodule microbial communities from cowpea collected in UCLA plant growth center, Los Angeles, California, USA - CNSS4 | ecosystem: Host-associated > Plants > Roots > Nodule | place: USA...
AAAAAAAAAAAAAAAAAAAAAAATATATATATATATATATATATATATATATATATATATATATATATATATATAACCATGACACCGGTGTGGTAACCGGTGTCGCTCTTTTGAAAACAAGACACAGATTACGTAACCGGTGTCATCCCTCTCTCTCACACAACACCGGTGCCATCCATCTACACCGGTGCCATCCCAATCCCAAAGCCAAACACAGCCTTGCAAAACCTCCAACACCACTCACGGCACCACCACCACACCTCTCACGACCACCACCACACCCCAAACAACCTCATCTTCTTCCCTTCCGCACTCACCAATCACACACCATAACTCACCTGGTTTGAGAAGAAACAAACGCGAGTGCAAGGGCAATATGGTAAACGTGGATGAAATACTCGTTAATCTCTGCTTTATCGGGATGAAATAATTTTTCAATCCCTGAAATCGGCGTTCGCGTATCACTTCATATTACTTAAATGGAACACGTTTTAAAAGTAAATCCGCGCTACCAAATTCATGTAATGAGTGATATTCCCTCGAGAGAACAAGCCCTAAAAGATCCCATATTTTGTTTGTCAATGACAGTATCTTTGTACTACTCACCATCGCTTTCCAGTTCTCATAGCTCATATGCAATTACAAAAAGTATGTAAAGAATGGGTGGAGTGGAAGGGAATATTAGAGGCCCGGAACATGTAATTGACCACACTCATCATGAATTTGGACCAATGCATTCTAGTCCTTTGAATCCCCAGAATTTTTCTACAAAAACCAGATTTCCATGTACCAACAAAATATTGTAAATAAGTTAGTGCACACAACCAAAACTAACACAAATCCAAAATGCATGAAATCTTAAATTAGAAATTTTAAAAATTCCTCCCCACCTGCCATGAAACACCAAATAAGGCCTGCGAAACCTCGTAAGGCAAGAGTGAAAAACCTAGGCAGGATTGAGAGAACGGAAAAGAAGCATGAGTGGGAGAAAGACAAAAGAATGAGAGAAGGGAAGAGAAGTGGAGAGAGTGGGAGAAATTTTTTCTCAAATGAAAACACCAAACAAAGAAAACCAAAATGAAAGAAAAAAAAATGTGAACTGTCACATCAGTGCGTTGAAATGGGGTAGGAGAACCTTTAAATCAAAATATCATTTTGGTTGGAAAGAATGAGGACAAAAACCGAATAACTACGTACGTATCTATTATGATCAGAATCGAAAGAATCGGATATTATTCACCATGCAGAGAATATTAAAAAATAATTATTTATTTATTATCTCTGCTAACCTAACACTCGGTTATAATAATAAGGTTCAAATAAGTTTTTAGTCTTTAAATGTAAACGCAAAATTATAATTTTTCTTTTACTTAAATTTTGATATTTTTAAACTTTAAAATAAATGGATGTAATTCATCTAATCTAAAGTTACGAGACATGTTTTACGTATTAATCTGTATTTAGACCGATGTTTTAAGTGTTTATATATTTTACATGTTTCGTTCAAATATCAGTCTATATATAAAAAAAATTAATATCATTAAGTTAAAAAGATTATATTCATTTATTCTTATAATTTGATGATCAAAATGCTTCAAAGTTTGGAAAAAGATACAAATATAAATAAATAATGCATAAAAATAGAAAAAACAAAAACAACTTGTCTCTAGTTTTCGATCCATCAACTTTTAAGAATCTTTAAAATCATTTGTCCATCTTTTATTCCTTCACATCTTTTATCACAACATTATATCAAAAATTACCCTTATCACCTAAGAATACAAGATCGACCTTTAGAAACAATGATCACTTGATATTAGGTCTACTACCACGTAATCTCCTAGTCTTGGGTTTAAAAGACTAAAAATGTTATAAAATGTGAAGAAATCACTTCAACCAATATTAGGCCTAATGATGTGATCAACATTTAACCTATCACCATAAAACCTCCTAACCTTTAGTCTAAAAGACTAAAAAGCTAAAAAATAAATGTTTAAACCTCATTGAAAAAAAAAACTTTCACTTAAAAGAATTCTAAAACGTCAACCTATCTATTGTCTATTTAACTAACAAGTGATCAAAAATCTCCCCTTACTCACGTTTTAAATATAAGAGATCGATAAAATTGCTTACGTGCATTTTACTAGTAAGTGACAGGAAATTTTCCTTTACTCGCGTTTTACAGGTTATAGATCAGAAAATTTTCTTAAGTGCATTTTACAAGCAAGAAATCGGAATTTTTCCCTAACGCATTTTACAAGTAAGAGATCGATAAAATTGCTTACTTGCATCTTATAAGTGATCGGAATTCTTCTTACTTACATTTTACAAGGAATTGACATTCCTCTTATTTGCATTTTACAAGGGATTGGATTTCATTTTTGCTATTCGTCTTCTCCATCAACTTTATTAAGATTTTGTTCTTTCTTCCACATCTACTCTCACTCTTCTTATCTAGTTTTGCAAGGTCCATTACATTTCCTCATTCATCCTCCTGTACCGCTCTTGGTTTCGTAAGGATTACTCCAATAGGTGCCTCGCCTCTTCATTTTGTTTTCTTATATCCTCAATCACAACCATTATCCAGGTCATGTTCAAGCTATTATATGATTCTACCTCTCTCAACATTTGTGGTATTCTCCTCTCCCTTTTCCTTCCCCTTTTTTTATATATGGAGTAGGATAATTACTTTACATAGATGTCAATTTTCTGACCAAAAGGTACTTCAGCAAGAGAATTCAGTGTGTTCTCCCTTTAAAACTACTCATCTCCATTTTGTTCCTTCATTATGCTCACTATTGGTCTTAAATACAACCTCTTATTGTTTGACTCCCACATCTTTTATCATCATGTCAAACCGAAAATTACCCTAATGACCAATACAAGGTCAGCCTTTAAACTTAATGATCAATCATTATTAGACCTATCACCATACAACCTCTTAACTTTTAATCTAAAAAAGCTATAAAATGTGAAAAAATACTCCTTCATCAGTAGAAATTGGCCCTAAGGATGTTATTAGCAATAGACCCACCACCACAAATAAAAAAGTAAAAATATTTAGTTCTTTTGACACGTTTTCCGTAACTCTTAACTATATTGAACAACTCGAAAAATTTATTTTGATTAAATTAGCATACTCGGTACAAGAAATACAAGAGCGCACAAGATCTCCCGCTCCAATACATAAAAGGTAGAAACTATACAACAAACAAATGTGCAAGAACTGCCTAAGCTGATGTTGGTGACCCACCCCGTTGAAAAAAGCCGTAAAGGGAAGCTTTGCGGGTGCATCAAGGAAAGAAATGTAATGCGAAAGTTTGTAATAATTGATTTGTTCTTGAGAGTAAAGTTACAAAATTTTTAATGGTCTCTTTGCAGCAATCTCAGAGTACCACGATTTCCATGCCTCCATGTAATGGGAAAAGAGATCTCTCAAAGCTGAATCAAAAATAAAACGGACATCACATTAGTTGGCTCTCAATGAACATGTCAATAATCAAACTACTGGACCATAGAAGTGAGTTAAATGAGACTTGGAACATCTGCAACACGGATGGTTCCAGGTTTGTAAGTTTACAACCAATTTTTACACAAGACAACAGGTTGGAGGAAATAGCGTTTTCCATCATTTAAGAATCGCTGTAAAAAAACACACAACCCTGCCTTCCTCTCAGCATGCGCATCACAATTTTATAAAGCTTTGGAAACCACAGGAATGAGGGGCGTAGATGGTTTGAATGAAGGAATAAAAGATTGAAAGGGATATGCTAGCAATTGTAACGATTTTGACCACACTAGTGGCTGGATGGTGATTGTTGGAGACATGAAATTGAGTTTATAACTGATGTGCCCATGAGAATTTTTTGAGATGCATATACGAGTAAAAGGATTTTCCTCACATAGGGGGTAAGTGAATAGTGTGCAAGTGCAAGATGAGCTAAGAAAGAATGAATCACGAAACGATAAATATAAAAAACAAATACCAATAAGATGTCAAAAAGAACAGTTCACCTATCTAATAGATTGAAGATAGAAAGTGTACTTGTCCAATCTATACCAATTTTTTTTTAGGACTATATTTTATGATTCTCTCTTATCCAATGTTCTGTCAACTCAAACCAAAATTATCTCTTTTCTTAAAATTTATAAAACTTTCAAAAAAAAAAACAATATCAAATCAAATAAACTCAATACTTTGAACCGATTTTTTTAAGCTCGATTTCATATGAACCAAATCAAATTAATCGAATACATTTAAAATGAGACTTTTTAAGTCCAGAACAGTATAAAACAAAACATTGAAAAAAAAGTAATTTTCAACGTAATTGATAAAAATACTTTGTTAACATATCATAGCTCTTACTTAAATCGCATTAAATAGTATTTCAACGTAATTTTCAATAATTCAACGAAAATCCAAACAATAATATTAAACCACGTTTTATGTTGGGGGAAATATGAAATATTGATTACCTTCGTTTTGATACTGAGGGCTATGTGCAGTTACTAGACCGTTCCAGTCATGCACCTGTTTTACGTTATTATTCCCAGAGGCTCCAACTCCGGGGACGCACGCTGGAGCGAAAGGACCAAACTGATAGCTCTTCGGAGTTTGTTTGTTGCCTTGTTTTAAATCGTTTTCATCTGCCTGACCCGGCCCTCTATCATTTTCAACTTTTAGCTTCTTAGGATTCGAATTTAAGTCTCCATTTGTGAATAATTCAACCTTATTCCTCTCAAAGCTGATGTTTGTAATATCACTCCCAAACGCCCTTTTTCTAGACTCGTTCTGATTTGATTTGTGAAGCGACTCATTCCATGTCTTCCCTTCAGGACCCAGCCACCTGAACGCCGGTTTTCTTGTATCTGACGTATGGGTCTGTCAATGTGTAAAATCATCGTAAGCTGAGGACTAGAATATGCTAAGTTATGCAATTACGTTAAACAAATCAGCACAGACGAAGATATGCGAACCTCACTCTCTAACAAATTTTAAGACATTCAGCAACAATTTAATTAGAAATGAAAGAATGGCGAGTATCACCTTCTCAATAAGGCTCATGGAGGATAGCACATTTGCGATGTCGTATAGGCGTCTAACTTTTGCTGCAAGGCCAAATCAGAGTCTAAGAGAAAAAAATGCTGGAAGTCTTTATCTTAGCCAACGAATAAAGAACTAACATTAATCATTGCTTAACAATGCGCTTAATATACATTAAAATGTAGTATAAGGAGGAGAACCAAAAACGTGCCAATGGTTTATTCAATTACAAAAAGGTTAGTAATTATGCAATCCTTATGTGTTGCCTCATGATAATTTTTTAAATCAACCATGAAATAGTTATATTCGTATTGTCCAGTATTATAGTTTCAAAGAATAAAACATACTCTTACTTCTCATTATTGAGGTATTATGAGCATCTCCAAGCAATAATTTTGCAGCCTCGTCAAGGGAGATCAACTCAACCTGTAAAGTAGAGTCAACATTGTCATTCTTGACATACCACGCTACACAGCTAAGAAAAAGATACATCAAATCGGACGTCCCAAAAACTAATGGTAATCCTCACATTAGAGCACACAAAGAGCTTGACAAAATTCTGGGTCAGCAGAGCCAGAGATTTTTCCCGTCGATTTTCTGCAACAAAAAAATGTGTAGAAGAATCAAACCTTGCACAAGAGAAATTTCTAAAAGTTAGCTTTCCTGTGCTTGTGAAAATACACGACAAAAAGAGAGGCGCCAACCTATTAAATCTCTAAACTGATCCAAATATGTAAAAAAAAATGTTAAAAAAAATGTTGTATTTCAGAAAATATATAAAATTAATAATAAATGAGAGTTTGAGGATATATGTTATCAATAGTTTGAGTGTATACAGCAAGGCATTCCCCACGTCAAAAGACAAAGCTTAATTCTTCGTGTTTGGAGTCTAATTACCATTTTTTAGTGATCTGGGTTGAGTAGATTTAGGGTTCAACTTGTCATTTTGACTTCCAGTTGCGGCATTGGACTGTGTTTCTTCATCATCTTCGTCATCAGAAACCTACGACACACAGTCAACAAGAAATTATTTGGTGCCACTAATTAATCAATTACTTAATCTAAAAACAATGATATATTTAACTAAAAAGAAAAAAGAACAGCAAGTTGAGGTATTTGGGCAAAACTCACTTTATCCATGTCGTCGTTAGTGGACCCGCGCAAGGAACTGGAATTCTCTCTCAGCCCATCTTCCTATGAAACCATGGCGAGCTAAAAATTAGCACCTAAATATTAAACTTGAAAATCATAAGCTGACACAGATTAAAATTACTTTTAGCTCCCGAAGGGTGAGGGGAATTGCAGCAAAACCTTTCCAGGTATACTGATTTTTGGCTTTCCTCGATAGGACCTAAAACATGCACGAATCGGAATGAATAATCTGAGGTGAAACAGTGATAATAAAAAAATCCAACATGCGAAAATAGAAAGAAAAAAAAATGTACAAACCCCAATGCTCTCCAGAACGTTAACAATGTCGTAGATCCGTCTTCTCTCGACTCCTGGAGAGAAACAAGAATTAGATTGAAAAAGAGAAGAAGATAGGAGGAGAATAGAAAATTAAATACCTAATCGAGTGGCGGCGTCATCAAGGCCAATTAAGTGCACCGTGTCTCGGTTATAGAGACTAAAGAAACTGACACAAGAAAAATAAAAAGAGGAAAAAAAAAAGAATTAGCCATTGAATTGAATTGAAGGAATGGGAGAGGAAGAAAGGAAGAGGAAGTACTTGGTGCACAAAAGTCCTAAGGACTTCTGTTTTCTGTTGTAAGTGTAGTGTTTGGAAGAGATGGGATCTGAAGAAGCCATTGAAGTGTTGGAGAAAAGAGGGGAGAGAGAGATGGAAGCGTTAAATAAGAGGGAGAGAGAGGGGAAAAGAAGGGTGCGTTGGCGGGGCAAAAATTTTTGAAAATTTGGATCTGAAGAGGGAGTGGGAGGGATGTTGTTTTGTTTTTTAAACAAACACAAACAATTAAGCGGGAATTTCTTCATCAACTGCAATTGATTGCGCCCCAACCACGCCTCTCGGAGAAATCTTACTCAACCCTACTTTTAAAAAATATGATGAAATTACTAATATATTTTAATTTCAAAAGGTAATTATTTGAATAATAAAATTAGGAAAAAAAAGTATACATTTAAAAAGATAATATCTAAAATTATAAATTTAAGTTCTACCCAAAAGATAAAAATATAATGTGCTTATAATGTTAAATGGTTTTATATTCTTATCTGATTATAAGCTTTTTGAAAATATTAGATTATTCACTTTTATATTTCTTTTATCAAAACTAGCGTAACACAGGCGCTATTGCGCCTGTGTTTATGTATTTCTTAAATATGCATGATATTATAATGTTATTAAGTTAATATATATATTAAAATTATATTTATTAAAAATTAAAAATAAAGTGAAATATATCAAAACAAATAAAAGAATAATCATTGATAAATAAAGAAAAAGAGAAAAAGTAGAGACATTTGATTTTATAAAAAGTTTGTAAAAGTAACGGTCAATTTTTAAAAATTTAATAAATTGTTATATTTAAAGGGTAAAATCAGTATTTTGAAAAGTGGACACAAAAAGGGAAATCCCCTTTATATATTGTTATAAATAACAATATAATGTATTTTTAATTATTATATCATTCAAAATTTATTTTTATAGGTGGACAAAAAAATTATAAAGTAAACTTAGCTTAGTTATTATAATTGAATAAAAAATACAAAAATAGTTTGAAATGAAGTGAATTTTATACTTATTTAGATGAAATTGATTTAAGTGTATTATTGTTTGAATAAAATGAATCAAATTAAACTTTTCTATATAACTTGATGTATTGAAAATGTATGAAATATTAACTGAATATCTTATTTTAATGCATATCTATTAGTTACACAAGTTATTATTCAATTTAGTTTAAACATATTTATTTTAGAACAGTTCATATTTTTAAAAATAAACTATAATAGAAGTTTCTTTAAAATTAATTCAGTTTTCAAAGCAATTCAGTTTAATCTAAATTTTTTTATTAGCTCTAGTCATTTATAAGATTTTCATATTTTATATGTAGGACTTAAGCACATGTAATAAAAATAAAAAAAACTCACACATTGATTCATCAACAAATTTATTTATATTTAATAAAAAAATTATTTGTGTATTTTTTTAAAAGGATCTAAGACATTATGAATTATAACTAAATTAACACTCCATGTTTTATTTCATCTTTAATTTAAGTATAATTATGCCCGATTCCTTTTAATTACTTCTAAATATTTTAAATTTTAATTTACTTTAATAAATAAAATATTAAATATGATTTTAGTCTCTAAACTTTAACGTGAAAATGAAATCCATCTCTATCTAATGTAAATTATATGATTACCATTTTACTCTCAATATAAATAGAATAAATGATATTAAAATAAAATTAAAAATGTTATTTAAAATTATAAAAATATAATTTATTGATATTATCATTAATAACTTTAGATAATTTATTATTATTGTCAATAATAACCTAAAATAATTTATAATATATATATATATATATATATATATATATATAATTGAATCGATTCGTAATAAATATAAGTTAATATTAAATGGATAAACACAGGGGCAGCGAAGTAATTTTAATGTGATGAGTTATTTTTTTCTGTGTTCCTTTCCATTTTAGAGAGTGTTAAAATTTATAACTCACGAGCAAATACACGATCTCAAATAAGTGCAAATCACTAAAATCAAACACGTTTGTAACTCACTTTTTATCCGCATGAACAGTACTTATGCGGATCCAAACACAACATAAAGTTGTGTTATTTTTATAGATTAATTTAGGAGAGAGGGAGAATAAGATATTGAAAGAAATAGAAAGTAAAATGAGTGTTGTTTCTTTTAAGAAATTTGGAGGTGATTTTTTATTGGATTAGGGAGCGAAATTTGTGAAAGTTTGTGAGTGATTAATAATTTGGACTTGATTGAAGTGATTAATAAAAAAAATATGTAATAGATAAAAAAAATAAAAAATTATTGAATTGCCCTTAATGTTAAGAAATATGAAATGAATGAGTTAATTTTTTTAACATTATTATTTATTAATTTTGAAGAAAAAAAGAATATTTATTTTTAAATAATCCCTTTATTTTATTTAAAGAAAAAATAAATATTTAGATATTAATGATTATTGTGACGAAAGAAACCTATTTTTTATGACATAATTAATATTTAATTAAAAAACATTTTTATCTTCTAAAATTATTGTGAGAAATACATTTTACAAGTAGATTATTTTCTAAATATTGATTACAGAAATTAGAAAAAAAAAACCTAGTGTACATGTGTATAAGAAACATATTTGAGTTCGTTAAAGGAAAAATACAAACAATAGAATAATACAGAGTGGTGATGTCATGATGTACAAGTGATTTTAAATTAGGGTGTTATTGTAAAAATAAATCTTCAATCTCGCAAATTTCTTTGCAGGAGGGCAAAGGCCATGAAGGATGAATCCTAAGTTTCCATTCCCTCGCTCACCAGCCAATTAATTCAAAGAAATAGAAAAATTCCTTTAAATTTGGCTAATTCCTTTCGAATAGTAAATCTCTTAAAAAGAAAACGACATCAGACTTTAAAATATTTTGATTGACAATAATTTAAAAATAAATTAATTAGATTAAATAATTATATTAATTAATTTTTAAAGATTATGACCAAATGTGTAAAGTTTCAAAGAATTGACGTGTTTTTTAATTAAAAATATATTTAATCCATTAATAAATTATGGTTTAATTACTTTAATTACAGACATAAATGTCAAAGGTATATATATTTATTGATTTACACTGATTTCATTAGTTTTTTCTATTGATTTCAATGTTTTGTTTTCCAACAAAGTCAACCATAAACAATCTGTGTGCATGATTTTGTGTTATATGTGCACTTTAAATTAGTGGTCACTTAAATGTTCATTTTTTCAATCAATTATTTAAGATATTTTCATAAATAAGTGAATGATCTACATTTATTTCCAAATTAACTAGATTAAGTTTATATTCGCTCTAAGTTTAGTCATTTCAAAAATCATTTTTTGCATGTACAGAATTAAAATTAAACAGTTTTTGGTAGATAATCATGTAATTTAATTCACCACTTTAAGTTAATCATCCGCTAAAATCTGGAGTAATTCTAATCAATCATTTTTTTTATGTTTGCATAAAAAAAGAAACATCATACTTTACTTCATCTTAAATCCAATTATGATTTTTCACATTTTAAATACAAACATTTGAAAAATTTTACTTCTTTAAATTATTTATACAAGTATTATTAAATAATCCCCCAATACATCAAATTGTAATTTTTAGATAAATAAATTATATATTAAATTGATTAAATAAATAATCTATTAAATATTAAATATATAACTATTGTAAATCATTTATTTAAATTATTTCGTTAATTAAAAAATAAGCATGTAAATATATATTTAATCGGTCTTGTCTTTTAAGCTTCATGATGTTTAATTCATCATGGTGATATGAGAATGAGTTAGAGAGAAGTTGCCTTCTAATATAGTATAAAAAGATGTTTTAATAAGGTGTATTAGTATTACATGTTACCAAACTATTATTGAATTAAAGATCACGCATTTCGAATAGTACCCACTTTAGTATAGGTGTGTCAATCTAGTACTCACTTATAAAAAAATGTGGATTGCATCTCACCTTCTGAAAAAGTGCTTTAATGAGGTCCTTTTCAGAAAGAGTTGACTAACGTCGTTAACGACGTGCCACGTGTTAGTATGTGATTTTATTTTTTTATTTTTTTTTTCTAACTTTTTTTCTAATTTTTTTAATACAGTATATTTGGTATGAAAATAAAATTAACATTTACATATTGAATGTTTAGGTGGGAAATAATTTATTTACATTGATTTTTTAATAGTAATTTTAAAAGTAATATTTTTTTTATTATAACCATAATAATGAAGATTATTAAACATTATTTGTATAATTTATTTTTATTATTGTGTTTTCACATTAAGCATAAATGAATATGAATGAAGTCATTGTAAAAGCAAACATGGGTGTGGCTTTTTAATGTGTTAACACATTAATAATGTCCATCTTTACCTCTTTTTGTGTGTTTATTATCATGAATAAATCAACTATTTTCTAACTTTTATCTTGTTATATCCTCAAGTTTAGTGTGCTTTGTTTTGTTTTGTATTTTAGTTGTTTTATGCTTGTTTTACTCTAATCTCTCTTTTAAATGTGTTAAATAAGTTGATAAGAAACATTTGTGATGGAGGAAAACAAACAACTCAAAGGAGCATGATTTAACAAGAAAATATTTATTTCGAAGCAAAAATTTGCGTCGAGCGCCACTAGAATCACGCTCAGTGCTTCAAATACATAATGTCGTCAAACTGCCTAAGGCTAAGCGATGGAAAGTGGGGTTGAGCGCCATTCAATTCGTAAAACCTGACGTTAAGCGTTGTTGAGACAAGGTTGAGCGGTGGAGTCGCTGACATGTCAAAAAATGGGTTTTTAATCTTGTTTCTCGCGAGAGTTTGGGCCATTCCTCATTTTGCACGCTAGAGAAACACTTTTTGGTGCTTGAAGAGCCTCTTTGAAGTTGCTAGGAGTGTTGGGAATCTTTCCCACTCCTCTTTAGGTCTTCTACTCCATTCATGGTGGTTTTTCCCCTTTTTGGAGTTGGAGAGGAAGATGGGTTGCGAATTGGAGATGGAGACACGGATGGGAGGCGCAATTGGAGCATGGAGCAGCTGCCAATAACCTTGGGAGAGGACTTGCATATTCTCTTTGGTTTCCCTTTCTTCTCTATCTCTTCAATTTGTAAAACCTAGGTTCTCCACCATGGTTATGTGATGTTAATCCATATGATTTTCCATTTCTATGTTAGTATTTGATTTCCATGCTTAATGTTTGCTTTGGTTTGGCCACCCATGCATGATTTGTGGTTCTTAAGGTGTTGGAAATGTCTTTTGAACCTAGAACTGAAATCGAAAATGAACCAAAAAATAAACCTCAAAGGAACATGAATGTTACCTCATATTCCTCGCTTCCTAATCCTTGTGAACATTGAATATGTACAAAAGAACACAATGTTAATCTCCTTTCTTAGCATGTGTTTGTTTCAGGGAATGACTTTGAGAGAGTGTATTTGAGTGAATTTAAGGTGAAAGTTAGGTTGTTTGGATTAACGAAAAGATGTTAAGATTTGAGATAAATGAAAAGAAAGTTTATTAGAATTAGTGAATAGTGATGTGATAGATGTGATAAATTAAAAAAACAGTTTGATTGATAAGAAAATAAGATTACTAGTTTATCTTTGTATATAAAAGTAATTGAAATTAGTGAATGATGTGACATATGTAATAAATTAAAAGAATAGTTTAATTGATAAGAAAATAAGATTACTAGTTTACTCTTGTATATAAAAATAATTTAAATTAAAAATAATATATATTATATTATAATGAAATATCATATATTATTTAAATTAGAAAAAAATATGATAAAAAATATGATATAAATTAGAAATTAAGATGAAATAATTTTTTTGAGATTAGTTAAAAAAAATCAAGTAATAATTTGACATTATGAAATTATTTTAAATTGATATGTGTTGGTTTAAAATTAATATAAATTAAATGGGAGTAATTTTGTTAAAAAAGTTATACATTGATAAAAATAATTTAAATTAAAAATTGTACATTTGACATGAAGTCTAAGTGTAGTAAAAAAGTAAAAAAAAAAAAAAGTGAAAAACGAAAAAGGTATAAGTATAAAATAGTAATTGTACCCAGAGTTATTTCACTTTGTACTCGAATCTTATTTGAAAGAAGATCACTACCTCCCTCAACTATTCCAAATTTGTCTTGGCAAATTAACTATTCCAAATTTGTCTTTGCAAATCAGCTCAAATAAGTAGCTACAAACACAACACTCATCCCAATTCCATCCTTTACTCTGCTACAGTAAATCAGTAGAAACAAACAAAGTTAAATGTTTGTTTTTGTAAATGTGAGAAATATTTAGGATAATTTAATAAATAAATAAATAAATAAAGTATCTACTTGTACTTTTATGAACTATTAATTTTTTGAGTAAATAAGGTTCAGAGATCTTTGATCATACTTGGAGAGATCTTTTCCTGTACTTGATGGACTTGGCAGGTTGTTATTTTGAGAGAGAAAAACATGTTATTTTATTTTGTGAAACCTACTCTCTTTTTAATTCTTTCTTTATTTAAAATTTATTCTATATTATTACTTTTTATTATTAAAATTGTTTGATTTGATCAATATTTTTTTCTCATTGTTATCAGTAAAAACACGTAGTGTGTTATTTTTAGTTATGATAATAAAAAATAATAATAATATTATTATAATTATAAAAATAAATTTATATCATTTTTATAATTTTATTGTGCCTAATTTTTATGTTTTTTATATAATATTTTATTTTAAATAGTTATTTTAGTTTGAAATAATAATTATTTTAGGAAAAAAAATGGTCAAATTGAAAAATATAGTCAAATTTTAAAATATGTCGTAAAATTGATAAAATAATTATTTTAATATAAAAAAATACTCCACGAAAACAAAATGTGGACCCAAATCTTCTTATCTCTTTGTATAATAATAGTATATATTATTATTTAATTTTCTATTTGTAAATGCTTTACTCTACGAATCTACAATGATAAACTTTTTTATATGACATGAGAATGGTCAAATTAATATATATAGTGCACCAGTGGTTTTGGTTGCTGGTTTTTGTTTTGGTAAAAAAGCATTTATCTTTCAATATATCAAACAACATAGTACAAGAATTTAAGCAGTAATTGATACATGGTGAATCTTTAGTCCCAGTGATAATAATGACCTCTTATTTAAAAGCACAACAAATTTGATTAGTACGATAACAGTGGCGGTTCTGAAACGGTGTTGTGGTTATTTGAAGTTAATCGCGATTGGTGTCAGCGAAGAAAGAGTTGATGGAAGGCATAATTTGTGGCTTTTTGTTGCGCACAAACTTCCTCAGAACATGCTCCGCATACCGTTCTCCCTCAGCAGAGTTCTCAAGAACTGCAGTGCTTCTCTTTTCCTTGCTCACCCTGTGTCATTTTCACCCAAAATCAAACAACCATGGGAACAAATATCTCTCTCTCAATGTCCCTTTAACATCCAAATACTTATTATTACACTAAATTACTTCACTTTAAACAAATTCCGCAAACAGAATTCTAACGCACAGAGTGAATAGAGAGAGACCTGACATCAGGGTTGATGCAGATATTGCGAACCAACTGCATGCCACATATCCCAACAACAACTCCAACAGCTGCAAATAATGGGTATACCTACCATGGATACATGCAAACAACGTTCATATTACTCAAAAGAAAAAGGAAAATGACACAAATAAAGAGAGATGCAAAGTGATGAATTATGAACAGGGAATGTACCTCGGGCCTAATCCATCGATTCGCCATCTACAAATCAAACAGAGACCAAAAGTTGTATATAGCTGTCAAATTTCAAGTTTGCAATGGATCAACACAGTGAGTGAGTGGGTGTAAAAGAAGACTCGGCACACCAACTTTATGCGAAACTGTTACAACTCGCAAAATTGCTTTTAGTTATTGTTTTTTGTTGCTGCATGCCTAACTTTACTTTCAAGAAAATGGTCTTGCTCTCCAGGACATGGTATTTCGCCCATAGTTACACCATCTCTCTGTGATTCAGTTTGGTGGCAAAACAACTTAAGATTTCATTCCACGTTCGAATTTGGCTATATATATACATTTAACCATTTATTTACGTTTTCCTGCTAATATTTATGTTTGTTTAATCTTTGTCTCTGTTACTTTTCATAAAATTCAAGTATTTACTTTAGATGAGTAAACGAGTTGTGCTATATTATATGATATCTGCATATATAATTCTGGTTAATTCCGCCTCTGGTATGCAGGTTCCGAACCTAGGTGCTCATATTGAAACGAGTGTTCCAATCTAAACCAACAAACTAGTTAATTGTTAAAAGAAGTATAACCCTACGTAATTACCTTCTATGTTGAACAAATATTCGCTGCATTAAATTCTATTTAATATTTTTAAATTTAATTATGTTTTGAGTTTGAGAATTTCCAATCCAGTCTCTAATAAATTTTTGTAACTTGTTGAATATCTTTTATATAAAAACAATTCTACAATTAAAGTTTTGTATCCAAAATAATTTTAAAGAAGTGAAGAATAAATTAACCTTTTTTAAAATCCAAAACAATCCTAACACTCATTATTATTAATTTTTTAACTATATCTCTTAAACCATATATTTATGATACTTAGACCTACAATCATGTGAATTTAGTCAAAGTCATCTTGTTACATGCAATCACCCAAACTAAACGTAGTAGATATGATTTATTTTTCGACTTAATATTAATAACCTACAAACTACTAATAACCTCAAAATCATACAAGATTTGACCAAGTAATTAGGGGTGTCAAAGTGAATTAACATAGCTGAGAATCATACAAGATTCACCAAGTAACTAGGGGTATCAAAGTGAATCGACCCATCTCACCTTTTGGTGAGTCAAAAATTTTGTAACCCAACTCAACCCACCACGAGTTGGTGTGTTAGTAGGTTGACTCACTTATGAATGTTTCTTTTTTGTAATTTATTTTATATATTTATTGCATTAGAATATAAGTGAATTGACTTTATTTATTTTTTATAATAATTGAATCTAAGTGTTCACCTAATTTTCAAAACATTACTTTACTATAAGATAGTAGTTAAAAATTAAAATGTCAACGATATAACTTAACAAACAAAAAAAATCAAATTTTCAAACTATTTAAATATTATTAAACAACATTCTAGTATTAAAAAATATCAAAGTGTTGACCTATATAATTAGAAGTAGTAAATAATTATAATAAAAAATAAAATAATTGTAAAAAAAATTAATAGTGTTGTTGTTGGTCAACTCACCTTCAACCTAGCTCAAACGTTAGTTAAGTAAGCCGAGTTCAATTCAATTCACTTTTGAAAAAAATAAAATTTTCTCAACCCAACTTGGGTTCAACCTGGCTCGAACCCATTGTGAGCCAAGTTAATTTACAGGTATGAACCCATTTTGACATATATACAAGTAATGACCCACCCCTATTTTTGTGTATTCCCAATCCAAATTTTTTTTAACCCATTGTTCCACCTAAAAAAAACTTAAAAGGCTACTTATAAACCTATAAGGCAGTGGTGGACCTTATATGTGACATAGGAGAGTCATGATTTCCTATTTAACTTTTTATATGTATTTTTAAATTATTTTTATATATTATTAAATTATTTATATTAACTTTTTTTTTCTAAATTTCATGTATGGTTATTTTCAAATTAAAATTGTATAAAGGTGAAATTGAAAAAGTTAAGAAACATTTTGGATCGATCAAATTTTTCTTGTGAATAAATTCAATTTCTACTTTTTTTTATAAAACAATTTGTTTTTTTCTTGTATGTGATAAATTTGTCTATTGTATATCACTCGAATGTGATAAATTTATCTTTTTTTAAATAAATGAATAGTAATAAATTTATATTAGAAAAATTCATAATAATGAGTAAAAGAATTGATTATTTCCTTTTCAAGATAAAGATTTGTGATGAACTTGAACAAAATGCATCTATGTCAATTAAATCTTAAGAATTTAATGTGAATCCAATAATTAAAGACAATGAAAAATAATTTTCTAAAGTTTTTATAATTAGATAAAATGAATTTAAAAAAAATATAATTTGACATCCTTGAATTTTTTGTCTAAGATCCGTTATTGTTAGAAGGTATAAGACAACAATCCAACAATTACCAAATTTACTACATAAATTCTTCTTATCTACTAAGCAAAACTTTTATAAAAAATAAAACTTATTACATATCTTATCAACCAAAGGTCGGAAAAGTCTCATTTTAAGAATCCTAACAAAAGAAGAATAAACATCAACCGTATAAAAGTGGTTTTTAATATGACTTACCCAACAACCAGAGAAAGTGTCAAACTCGTTTAAAAAAGATGCCAAATGTTGCAAAACTACAATATATCCTCTATAAAAAAACAAATATATCATAACATATAGAGTGTGAAAAGAAAATTGCATCTCCTAACATCAACCATGAGAAACATAAGTTTCTTATAAACAAGTTCTAAAATGACCCCACTCAAAACCTCCTTAACAAAATAAAAAGAGATAATGGAGAGAAATTCTCCTATCTAAATTCTCTATTATCACAAGTGAAGTAATAGTAAAATAAAATCATCATTTTGCTATCATCAATACCTATAAACAAAATTGTGAATTTATTATCACTAATTTTGAATACTCATTAATTTATCAATAAAACACAAAACATGTTAGTGAATAATTTATGGAATATATATATATATATATATATATATATATATATATATATATATATATTAATAATTTGTAAAAATTTAAGCCCATCTCAATTGATTGAGTTAAGAAAGTCATAATTAAATTTATATCAAGCACTAAAATTTATGTCGGAAAAGAAAAAACTCTATCCGATCTAATCTTACGAGTCTAGTGGACCAAATTGAGTTCATAAAATATGTGGCTTACTAAAAAAAACATACCTATTTCCCTTCAATTAATAAATTATTTTAATTGTTAAAAGAATGTTTGAAACACACACATAGTAAATATATTTTTTTATTGTGACCCACCTGGTCCAATGACCGAACTTAAGATATATCAAACCATTAATTTGTAGTCCAATGGAAATGTGAGACGTTGCAACCCAACTTGGCAGGTATGGCTCCATTTGTCACGTATATTAAATTATATAAGAAAAATGCACGGCTAAAACTATAGTAAGTCCCAACATTTTTAAAAAAATAAGGTATATCCTACATTTATCTTAAATCTTAACTAATGATTCACAATCAACAATGAGATTAGATTCTATCTGTATTAAACCTTTTCTTCTCTGCTCATGACATTAGATTTTCTTTTGAAATCATATTACAAATAAAGTATTCATAGATAATCGATATATTTTAAAAAAATATATCTTACCATATTTATTACAAAAAATAATTCAAATTAAAGTAACTCTGACAATAGAAAAAAACTAGTTTTTTGTTATGAGACACAAAAATAAATTAATTTTATCCTTATATATTATTTTATGAAGAATTAATTAAATTTTAAGGATTTTATTTGATATTTTACAAATTTTAGTCTTTTTAATTTAATTTATTAAAATATTGTTGTACTATCATAAAATCTTTTCGACCTAATCGATCTTGTATCAAAGTCTTTTCGCCTTGATCGGCTTAAGGGCTAAGGGGGATATATGCTATCGTACAGCTTTTTTTCATTCTGATTTTGGAAATAACCAAAATTAGAAAAAAAAAAATCGATCCTAACAACTTTATTCCCAAAAATTGAAATCAAAAGATTAACTTTTATCCTCTAATTTAACCATCACAATTTTATTTATTTGTTTAAGTAACTTGTTTATTTCTTTTTTTAATTTGCTCTGTTCTAACTTAATAGACGAATCAGATATGAAAAAAAAAAAAACTATATATGTTAATAACAAAATCAAATAATACAGTAGTAAAAAAAAGAAATATACATTTTAAGTACTTGATAGAATAATTATTTTGAATAAAACCAGAATTCAAAATAATGAAATTTACATCTTACTATATATATTTTTTTCTTCTATTAATTTTTTTCCTTTACTAAAGAAATTTGAAAGGAGTAGAAGACAAACACTTTAAATTAAAAGGCTAAACACACCACTGAGAAGCATTTAGGCATATTTATACAAGAGTGTTGATGTCATGGTTCACTTTCTCTCTAATGTGAAAAAACTATGAAAGAATCTGAAAGATAGCGTAAAAGAATCATATCAGCATTGTAAGTAAAATCGGAAATCTGATAAAGGTGTAGAATCCGAGACTTAGAAATCTTGGAGTACTCATATCAAGAATATAGTGCCTACTTTAAAGAGGCAACAATAAAATAAAACGTCATGCTCAATGGAGCACAAAAAATAAGCCACATGAGGTGGATACAACCAGCTAAACTTCAACTACTTTCTTTATAAGCTAAAGTCCATTTATATACATTAAAAATATAAATTTATAAATGATATAAGACGGTTTATTCAAATTAATTTATGTACAAACTAATAAATAATTAAAATTTAAATATTCATTTGTATTCGTGTAAGACCGTTAAAATGATATTCCCATTTGTTTTAGTCTTAATTTTATCTTAATTTATGAGAATGAATGTAATTTAATCATAATTTATGAAAAATTTGATGTAATTATGTCTTTTTTATTACATTTATTAAAATAAATTAATGATTTTTTTCATCAAAATTTAAATTATTAATAAATAAATAAATAAACAAATTTTATCGATTTTTCATAAATCAATATTAAATTATATCAAATTTTCACAAATAATAATCAAATTAAAACTAAAAAGTTTTAGATGACTAATTTAACATATTTTATAAAAACAAGAATTAAATGACTGACTAAACCTAAAATTAAAGTAATGATATCTTAACACTCCTTAACTTAAATACATTGATAACTCAAAGTAAAAATATTCTAATTATATTATTTTATTTTTTGATTTATTTATTTTTAAATAGGTACTTATTATCTACTTGTTCTCTGTCTGTTTCATTAGTGTTCCTCTACCTATCTTATTGTCATATTCGTTTTATTTTTAAATTGCTAAAATATTCAAAGTTTTCAAAATAATCTTATAGAAAAATATTTTTATCATTCTCTTTCGTTACTAATTAATTTGATTTCATCTACAAATCTTTATTTATTTATTTTTGCACATAATTTTCATTTTTTATCTCAACTATTATTTAACTTTTTAATATTTACAAAATTTACTGAGATGTCTAAGGTATACTTTACTTTATCACAATGTTTATTAGACATTTTTTCTTTAGTTGTTCATTTTATAAAATACATAAATCAATTTTATTACATCAATTATGTTAAATTGTAAATAAATCTCTGTAATGTGTGTGTTTTTTATATTAAATAATTGATATTATTATTTTTTATTTACATGATTTTTTTTTATTTTTAAAAAATTGTATTTAATTAATCTTTAAAACAATGGGAAATAAATACATAAAGAGACCAAAAGTTAACATTTACAAAATCTGCAAAAAGAATATAATTTGACAAAGTTTTTCTTAACAAATTTTAATAAATTATTCTTTTCAAGTCACACTAAATTTTTCTTTTCTCTTTTCAAACCACATTAAACATTTCTCTTGTCCAGTGAAGTATTGTTACATGGACACTGTCAAAACAAAAAAAAATCGTTATTAAAAAATAATTTTCCATCTGTAAAATATATGAACAACAAAATAAATATATACAAATCCAGTACCAGAACATGTATAGTGATGAGATTATATATGAAACGTTAAGTTTATTATTTGATATTCAAACTGCAATCATTACACCAAATACATGTCAATCTATAATGCATCGATACTTCAACTTGAGTTACATATTCGTGTCTCACACGTATTTGTATTTGGTATTTAATACTTTAAGATACTTTATTAGTACTTGTCAGTGAAGTATCTAATTTATAAAATCGTAATACACTACAAAAAAATATTTGAATAATGATCAATTTCAGTGATAAAATGTAATTAGTCACTATATAGTGACGAATTTATGTACCAATTTAAAAACTTAAAATTATTGACAACTAAAATAATTTCAAAAAAAATATATTTGGTCTTTAAATTGATAATTAAAATAGTTTTTATTATGATTGATTTCTAAATTGGTCACTAACATTAGATATCAAGGTTTTGACTACCAAAATAATTGATTTATTAATTGGTCAATAACATTAGCTACCAAAGTTTTAATTACCAAAATAGTTTATCTCTAAGTTGTTTTCTAATTATGAAATTGGTCTCTAACATAATTTTGGTTACTAAAATTGGTCATTATTTAAGAATTTTCTTATAGTGTTACTTTTATGACGACAATAATTTATATTATTTTATGTTGACAACTTTAGTACATATAGTTTTAATTTGGATTCACACAATAACAATATATATTTCTTATGTTTTTAAGAATTATTATACACCTTTTAATATTCATATATCACGTATCTATTACGTATCTAGTGGCGGAACTTCAACAAAAATTTTAGGGATGCCAAATTAAATTTTTTATATATAAATTATTTTTTTTAATTAAATAAAAAACTCTTCATTTTTTCTATTTAAATCATTCTCGTAAAGTGATTCTTGTATGCATTTTTCAATTTATAATCTTTCTAATTTATTAAATTAACGTAACAGGGACATTTTAATTTCTATATCAAATACGTGTTAAATCCAATACACGTATCGTGTCCGTGAATTATAAATGTCAATCCATTTCCGTAAATAAAGGAACCACGTATACAAACATATGCTTGGTGCATATTTTCTTTCGTCAAAAGAAATCAACATTTTATTTATATTTCACATTTAGTGCAGGTATGGTGTTGATGATTCGGGTTCATGTTTTATATGCATAAAAATGGAAATTATTTAAAATGTTTTTATTTTCGAGTTTATCACTGACTTCATTTAAGTGTATGCTTGATTTTGCCGCGAAACAAACGAAAATTTAATATCTATATTCAAGTTAAAATTATTTTGAATAACTTCTATTTATTTTTTCACGTATAAAAGATAAATTTAAGATTCCAAACATCGAACCAAACACACACTAACTTCATTTGACACCAAATCATTAATATAAATAATAATTTCGCACCCTTCAAATAAAATACTTATTCTACAATTCTGTACAATAATATAATACTGTATATTAAAATTTGCTTAACAAGTTCAATCTAAGAAACTTGCATAATCCAATTTGCACAATTTAATATATCAAATGATTGAATTTGCTGTATTAATATCTCAGGATTGATCCTTTTATGTCACTAAGTTGAAGTCCACATTTGAAATGAATAAGTAATTTATAATAATTTGATTATATTTTAAATTGTAAAATTTCATAAATATAAGTTTAAAGGTAATTAACATCTTAAACACAAATATGATGAATTTATCTTTTATAATGGTGTCAGAATCTAATAAATATATAAATGATTATATTTTTTAAATTTATGATTAAAAAGTTAAAATATATATAAATGAGATTCCTTACGAAGTAAAATATTTTTCTATCGAATTTCTTTCGTGATTTCCTTTTTTTTTCTCTGTTTTGCTTTTCCTAGAATCTAACTCTTCCTCATCTTTTGAAGATTGAAGTAGAAGTAGTGAAAATAATATTTTGGTAACAAACCATACAATCTCTTATTAACAATCTGTACATATAGGTAAATGCAATTTTCCCATTTTGTTAGGAGTCAATTATAATTTTCAATGCATGCAAAATTTTTGGGTTTGCATATGATTTTTCTGTGTTTCAGATCAATCTTCATCCCTTGGTTGTCATGAAATCGCAATCTAATTTTAATAGAGTTTTGTTGTATATAGGACAAGCTTAAGTAGTGTAGGGTGCCCAAAGAAAACGTTGCTAGGCTCTCCTTTAAGGCAAGGAAATGAAAACTATTTTAATTAAAACAAAACACCTTTCTATCCATTTTTCTTCATTTTCTTTTTTTCTCCACTTTGGTCCTCCTATAATCCAACCCTTCCTCAACTTTTTAAGATTGAAGCAGTGAAAGCAAGATTGGTAAGTGCAATTTGCCCATTTTGTTAGGAGTCAATTCGATTTTCAATGCATGCAAAATTCTTGGATTTGTACGTGATTTTTCTATGTTCTAGATGAATCCTCATCTCTTGGTTGTCATGAAACTGCAATCTAATTTTAGTATGAGTTTGTTGTATATAGGACAAGCTTAAGTAGTTTGAGCGTGCCTAAAGATAACATTGGTAAACTATCCTTTAAGGTAAGGAAAACTAATCTATTTGAAATTTTAAGGTTTTGTTGTTGAATAAAAAAAAAATTGGTATGAATGTTTTCTTTATATGCTAGTTGAAATTTGGAAATAATCCTTATAAGAATGGAGATTGATCTGAATTGTGAAAGTATAAAGTTTGATGAGAAATTACTATTTTGGATAGATGAATGGTTGTTTGTGTTGTTTTTTCTTTTTCTTTTTCTTAATGGAGTGGGTATGAATGTGATTACAGAGAGATTGACCTAAAGAAAAATTGACACTTAAGTGTGTTTGATAATAATGTATTAGAATGAAATATATCATAATCATATATGGAAGAGTCAGCCTATAAGATGAGAAAGGAAAATGTGTGACTTTGATGTTATTATGTATTTGTAGGATTGGATGTTTTTGGTATGATATAATAAATTTTTCTTATAAGTCTTAAAAGTAATTGAACACTTTAGTTTAAAAGAGATTAAAAACATGTGAATATGAAATATTGTTGCAAAAACTATGAATATGTTTGATTGGATGCTGGTATTACAATAATGTAGTATTGAACGTGACATTATATTTTCATTTTTTAGATTTGTGGTATGTCTACATGATTGTTATCAAGTGTGAATTAGTGGTGCCTTATAGTGTTGCTAAATAGTTTCCTTGTATGCTACTTAAGATAATTATGATTGTTTGAATTTATCTTTGCTAGTGTATGTGTATATGTAAAGTTGTAGTATGTGTGGTAGTCAAATTAGTATTTTTAAGGAAAAATAATAATTTCGGTTAAGTCCAAGTGTATTAAAAGGGTATTCCATGAGTGAGACTATCCTGACCCAATTAGTATCTCACTCACATAGAGTCATATGATTGTTTGAATTTATCTTTGCTAGTGTATGTGTATATGTAAAGTTGTAGTATGTGTGGTAGTCAAATTAGTATTTTCAAGGAAAAATAATAATTTTGGTTAAATCCAAGTGTATTGAAAGGGGATTCCGAGAGTGGGACTATCTTGACTCAACTAGTATCTCGCTCACATAGAGTCATATGATTGTTTGAATTTATTTTTGCTAGTGTATGTGTACATGTAAAATTGTAGTATATGTGGTAGTCAAATTAGTATTTTCAAGGAAAAATAATAATTTTAGTTAAGTTTAAGTGTATTGAAAGGAGATTCCGAGAGTGAGACTATCCTGACTCAACTAGTATCTCACTCACATGGAGTCAGATATCTAGGTGTTATGAGTCGAAGGAGACTCCACATGGCATACAATATGATATGAAAGAGGATCATACTTAGGGAGTTAGTGTGGTTAGCCTGTCATGGCTTGATTTGGTGACATTGGTCCTAAGTGTTGGAACATCAATGAAGGATTTGGTAACAAGCATGACAGGTGCAAAGTCTCACGAGTTTATTCAATACACTAGTCTTTCGAGAGTCTGGATTTATCTGTTTGTTTGAGTTATTTTGGGTTGATAGTTGTTTAAGTCATTAGACTGGAATATGTGAGTTGATACCTGGTATTTGATTTGATGTATGTGAAGAATATGTGTTTTTGGGTTGGTTGATATTATGAAATGGTATTACTGAATGAGTTGTTGGGTTGAAGCAATGGATTGGTTTAAATGGGAAAATGAGAAAGATTAAGTTAAGAAGTGATTTCCATCAAAGATTTGTTTTGATAATCTTTACTATAAATTATATTTCCTTTACAAATTTTATTATATTTCAAAGTTTTAGATGGATAACTTTTGTGATAAGATATAATCTCTTTTCTATTTGAGTTTCTTCCTTTGAAAAATTAGTTTACCCTTACAATTTTGTGTCTCTGTTTTTTTTTTCTTATACAATGATTGTATGGTAGCAGAGATAGAAGTTGATGAAAATAATAACTTTGGAGTTGGAACAAGAAACTGGAGAATTAATATAAGAGTATTTTATATCAGGAATTTATCCTGTTGAAAATTTATATTTAATTCCATAGTTAGAAATTGAAATATTCATGACTTTATTTTGAATTGCTTTGAAAGAAAATCCTATCTTGCTATGAACTGCAACATTGTGATGTGAATTAGACTAGTTTTAATAATGTTATAGATAACCTTTTTATAACAAGTAATTCTTAATTGATATTTGTTTATTAAAAAATGTGAGATGTTACAATTGTTCTTTACATATTGTTTAACTTTTCTACTCTTTTCTTTTCTAATGTGATTACAAAGTCATTTTAATAAAATCTTTAGATTTTCTGCTTATTAAATATTGAGTTTCTTTTATATATATATATATATATATATATATATATATATATATATATAATTATTAAGAAAAACTCATAAATAGTGACCAATAATAATTAATAACTATAGTAACAAATTTAGATACTAATTTACAAAACTGATTTACCAAAGCCGATTAGAAAAAAAAATTACTAAAATAAAAATTATTGTTTACTAAAATAGTCACTATTATGAATAAAAATTATAATTGATCACTAAATTGGTCTTTAAAATTAACTACCATGATTTTTGCAACCAAAAGAAATCGGTTGTCAAAATGACTTAATTTCTAAATTAGTCTCTAATTAATTAGTGACCAATTAAGTGATTAATTATAATTTTTTATTTATAATTTGATATTTAAATTGGTCATGACTAATTATAATTTAATTTGTAAAATTAATTTTTAATTAAAAATTTTCTTTATATATATATATATATATATATATATATATATATATATATGTCAAACTTAAATTTAAACTTTAAATCCTAATATCTCCGTTTTTTTCCTTCTTTATGTGTTTCTCCAATTAAATATAAAATTAAAACTATTTTTTTTTATCGTAGAGAGACAACTCAGATCAATTGTAAACTATTTACTATGAAATTAAAACTGTCTACTTCTTCCATTTAAAAATAATATTGTCTTGATTTACAAATTTTATTTTTACACAATATATATATATATATATATATATATATATATATATATATATTATTTCAAATTTAATTCCAAATAAAGTGCGTCAATACTTATTTTAACGTATATAAAAGTTATGTATTAACTAAAAAAGTAAAGCTATTTTACTATAATTATTTCTAATGACAGATCCCTAAATTAATTTGGTAAAACTGAAATAAACGTACACAAATTTTAAATACAAAATATATTAAATATTCCAAAATAAAAAAAAAATTCTAACATATTAATTACGGTGGACGGAGTTAAGTCATTTTGATAACCTAAATAAAAGAATAATTGATTTATAGATTTTCTGTAATTTATGTATATTTTAAAACAAAATCTACTAAAATATGAGTTAAATGTGTTTAATTAAAAGTGAATTATCCTGGTTTGAAGATACGTTGCGAAGTCAAAACTGGGTATTGAGGAGGCGCGGGAAGTACAGGAAGAGTGGACCCAAACAAGATACGGTTGGCCTCCTCTGACCGTGACCAACGTTACTATTATTAATTCATTCAATAATAAAAGAAATAGGTAATAATAAAAGTAAGATTTTGATTTTGACCTCAGAAGAGAAGGGACAAGTGGAGGTGGCATAATCGCTTCTCATGGATTTCTAAAGATCTCTCAGATTTGGATTCTCCGAATCTATCGCCTTTATTATTTTCTTTTACTTTTCATCCATTTCATTTTTCATTTTTCTTATATTTATATTCATCACTCTCTCTCCTTTCCCTTCTAACAATATATAAATAAAATCCACCCATTTTTCTCTCTACTTTCTATTCTCACACCACCCACCTCTGCTCAGCTTTTCAGTTTCATGGCCATCACCGGTGAAATTTTCCGGCAAAACCTAACGGAGTTTCTCGAGGAGTCTCCTTCTGGCTCGCCGGAGCTTCACGTTCTTGCCGTTGATGACAGTCTCGTTGATCGCAAGGTCATTGAGCGGTTGCTCAAGATTTCTTCCTGCAAAGGTGACCTGGTGTTGCGAATGTCGTGTTTATGATTTTCCTTTGCCAAATTGAGTTTATCTTCTGAAGTTTTTTTGCGTGTTTGGAATGGGTGTTTTCAGTGACGGTTGTGGAGAGTGGAACTCGTGCTCTTCAGTATTTGGGCTTGGACGGAGAGGCCGGTTCTCTCGGGTTCGATGTAAGCGAATTTTGCTATTTAGTTTTTGGCGTTGTTTTGACGTTGGTGGTTGAAATGGGTTGTTGCTAACGTATTCTATTTGTTTTTTGTTTATTGGCTGTGGTGACAGAGTGCGAAGGTTAATCTCATAATGACGGATTATTCCATGCCGGGGATGACAGGATACGAATTACTCAAGAAAATCAAGGTGTGTAGTGTGTTTGATTCTTATCCTCTGAAGGGTTTTGTGTTATTAGGATAATTCCTTTGATTTGAGGATTGATAGCTGCTTTTGTGTGTTGTTGAGGATGCTGGATTAGTTAGTTGGACGGACACAAAGTTTTATTGTATATTTGTGTTTTGGGTTGGGAGTTGATTCTTAATGACACTTCCTTCTGTTAAATTCAGCAGGAGTCTTCCGTGTTTAGAGAGATTCCAGTGGTGATCATGTCATCGGAGAATGTTTTGACTCGAATTGATAGGTAAACTCTCCATTAGCTTACACGTCTTTTGGATCTGTCATGGAATTGTACCAATGAACTCTTCAAATAATTTCTATGGTGTTTGTTGTTTGGTCTGAACTGGCATGGTGAAGTAGAAAATGTATATTGCATCTACAATAAGATAGTATTTTAGTGAAAAATATGAGTATTTGGATACGATTGTGGAATCATTTCCATAAGTTGAATTTCAATTGATATCAACGTTTTTCTAACTCTAACCTCACACTGACAAGGATAGTTACTGATATACTACCTCAAAATGTTAGGTCCTTATCCTTGTGTAGATCTGACATACTGAATAGTAATTAAAGTTTCCCCAGAAATCTTTTACAGCCAATAGGTCATATGGTGGCACCGTGATTTGCTTATGCCATGGTTAGCTCAACACTAATTATGCTGGAAACCATCCACTCATAACAAATCATAATAGGGATTGCATTGTCCTTGTGATGATATAAGCTTTCTGGAAATTTATCAACTTGTACTAAAAAACACCTGGCACTAATGCATACTTGTTTTTGTAACCAGAGTATTTTTAGATACATGTATTTGTAACCAGTATTTATTTATAGGCATGTTTCTCAACAGTTGATTGTTACGACATGACAGGTGTATGGAGGAAGGAGCAGAGGAGTTTCTGTTGAAACCTGTAAAACTGTCAGATGTAAGACGTTTGAAAGATTTCATCATGAGAGGGAAAGCGAAGGAGGTTGAGAAAAAATCTCTGAAAAGAATGCGGTCAATTGATTGCAGTCCACCTCTCTCTGCAACATACTCATCCATCTCTCTTCCATGCGATCCATCAACATCATTGCTCTCAACATTATCCTCAAAGAAGGCTAGATTGTGATCACAGATTCACTACTGCCTGTCTCCAATTTTGTCGACACCAGGTGTTATGATCAAAGCATGTGGTGTGTTTTGCATTTGTTCACCAATCTATACCTTAGGAATCACAAAAGCAAATGTCAGAATCGCTATTTTTTTTTTTTTTTGCCTCTTGTTTGTCATTTGATCATGCTCATGTACAGTGGAAAGTCATCAATGTATACCGAAATAGAGAGCTATTCTGCAGCATTTTCTTACCCAAATACCTCCATAACATTTTTGCTGTTTCCTATTCCTAAAAGGCCAAGAGTTGAAGATCTAGGAGTCGAAATTGAATGGTATTATGATTGATTAATAATCAATTGTCATTAATATTTTACAACCTACCAGAGAGCACTTAGAGGACAATATCCTGAAGATGCGGTTTTTGAATAGAATCTCTGTGAGAAGAGCCGACCGTGACAGTACAAGAAATAAGTAGCAATCAAAAGCCCTTCCAAAAAAACTTATTATCCAACGCAGCAGCAACTGCATTATTGTTGCCTCCAAGTTTCAAAGCATTGCATTATTCGAAATAGAAGGGTAATTAATTTTGTTCGTAATTACCACTTGCAATATATTCGAGTTGGTACACTTGGACCATTACACCCACCATAAACAAAGGAGCAATTATAACCAACCATCAATAAATTGTCTGACTGTATCATCTCATTGGCATCAATTATGAATTGACATTTGTGAGGGTAACTTATGCCCTGTTTACCTGGATAGGATTTTTAAATATCCAATTTAGGGATTTGTATTTTGGATATAAATCTATACTTTTTGTTAGACAAGTTAAGATTTTTCAAATATTTGGATTAAATTTTAAATTCAAAAATACAATTTAAAAATTAAGTTTAATTTTTGAAATTTGGTTTAATATAATTTTGTAATAAATGTTTTTTCGAAGTTGATTTTAGTTATAAATTAATAAAAAGTAATACGTATCTTCTAAGTATACTACGAAGTTCTTTTACTTGTTGAAACTGTGGCTCAGTGAAAAAGAAATGGGAACATTGGTAGAATAAAACTTTTGTTAAATTAATATTAATGTCCTTTTAAGAGTGGTCGTCTAAAATGTTTAATTAATAATTTGGTTCTAAAATTTATATCTATGATTTATTTTTATCTTTATAATTTTTTATCTCAATTGAAATTATATATTGTTTAAATTAATTTTGTATGAAACAAGTGTTAGTATCGTTAGGAAGTGATCACGTGTAAATTCAAACTCCATTATCTCTCTAACCTTTTTTATTTTTTGCGACACAATTTTATCAAAATTGTCTCTACTGTTTTCAGATCCAAGATCTTCATTTTTGTCAATTGCATTATCGAGATGGACACATTAACCCAGTTGTGACTTTTGATTTTGTTTCCAAGATTCGTGGAGGACGATGCTAATGAGAAAGAGACCACATTGTTTCCATATAAAAAATAAATGGACTAAATTATTAATTAAGTCTTTTATTTGGTCACCTTCAAACGACCTTAATGCCAATTTAATGGAAGGACAACATTGACTTTATTCAACAAATATTGGGACTTAATTGAGTCAAAAATAAATATAGGAACCAAAACAAATTGAAGGCCTAAATATAAGAATCATGGTCCTCTTTTATTAGTTCATTAAATTAATTGGTTGAAAAAATATAATTTTCAATGTCTACACTTAAAATGAATTTGACTCCAATACAAAATTATAATTAATTCAAATATTTTTAATAGTATCACAAAAATGTAAAATATTTTAAATTGTAATTGGATTCTCAAATATTTTACACTAATTAAAATATATTTACGACATAATCTTTACTATTTGTAACTTAACAAGAAAGTTAAGGCTCAATCCAACTTGTCTGACTGGGCCGACTCAACTTAACTTGAATTTGGCTCGACTCGACTCGACATTGTTCGATTTGGGTTCGATCTTAGTTGGCCCTGTCTCAGGTTGAATCATCCTAACATGATCAGAACTTGACCTGACATCGATCCAATGTGAGTTGAACTTGATTTGACTTGACGTTGATCTCACACAACTCAACCCAATATGGGCCTAACTAAAAGTGGATCTAGTTTAATTCGACTTGGTCTTATGTGAGTCCAACTTAACTTAACATGGACATAACTCTACATGATTTTACGTGGGTTTGACTCGACTAGAGTCAAAATGAACCCAAAAGTAAACTTGACTAAACTCAATCAGAAATAAACCGAACTTAATTTAACACAAGATAAACATAACTTGAGTTAACTTGAAGTAAACTCAATTCAATTCAATACTAAGTGGACTCAATCCTACTCACCAAGAGAAAAAATGTGTTGAAAAAATGATAATGAAGAAAAACTTCTTTTCAAAATGAAGGACAACATGGAAGAGATATCCCAGTGGCCAGTTACTAAAACAAAAGATGAATAAGTTGTTAATAAATAGTAATTAATAATTTTTAATATTTTTTAAATAATTATTCAATCGTTATATATACTTTAGGAATGTTGTTAAATAAATTTTATGAAAGTACTTACTTAAGAGGGCTGAAATCACTCACGGAAGCTTTTTCACATAAAAACTTTTTTTTATCGGTTCATATAACAATTTATAAGTATTTCAAAGTTGAAATCTCTATTTAAGTAAAACTCCGGAATTTTGTAATTGTAATTTACTTAATTTTGTATGTGAATGGGGAGTGCCAAAGACTAATTAATTAAATATTTGAAAATTATACTTAACAGGTTTTTTATGCATATTTTTTTAATAATGTTTTCAATTTCATCAGATAAACAATTTATTCTCAAACAATGTATCATCTCAGTCAATCTTAGATTATATGCTCAACTTAACATACATCACTCATTTGCTTTGATCGAGCATTTATTTTTTATCTTTAACCCATCAAACTTCCTTAAAAATAAAACATTAAAATATGCAACTTGCTTCGAAATTTCAAAACAAGCAGTAATTTTATAAAAAAGTGAATAATAAATAATTTAAAATAATAATAATTAATAATTTTAAAAGAATTAAACACTTAAAAAGTACGTAATTTCTTTATCTATTTTAAGAATGTTACAAGATAAAATATATTCAAAACTTCCCTTCAAAATTGCAAATTAATCGAACTCTGAAAAATAAATGCATCTATTAAATATATGAATACGAAAAATTATAAATTAATTATATTTGAGCATGAATAATATATGATTTTTTATTTTTTAAATTGAGTATGAAAATAAGTATATGTATGTATTATCCCATGTTTTATCTCTATTTTATGTCATTAGTATTTATATTTAATTTATTAAGTAATCCAATAACCTTGTATAAATCTTTATTTTCATAAATTTCTTACGTTTATATGTATATAATCATTTTTTATAATTATTTTGACCTTTATTTAATTCTTATTTGATATTTTTTAATTTTTATATAATTATAATATGTAAATCGTTTTAATATTTAATACTTTTTAATATGTTAAAAGCTCTAATACAAAAACAGGTGTTATGTATATGTTTTGAGAGATGGAAATGGAACGAAACAAATTTATCGCAGAAGCATGGGAATGGGTTGGTTGAGAGTAAGTTTTTACTATAAATGGAGTCTACGGTCACGGAAAGGAATATTTTTAAAATAGCATTGTTCAAAATATAAACTACTCAAATTACATATTATTCGTAATATACTCATAATAACATGATATATTGTTTATTACTAGAATTTGATTTATAAAAAAGAGGTAAATTGACTTTAATATTAATCCATTATACTATAGAAAAGGTTAGAATTCGATTAGTTAGAAATCAAATTTTAACCTAATATTTATATTTTTAGAAAAATGGAAATAATGAAATTTTCTAAAAGTAAAAAAAAAATAGTTAATATTTTACATTGGTAATATTCAAATTTTATTTTATAATAATTCAAATAATTTGTTAAATGTAATTAATGTTAAGAGTTTGTAATAAAAAATAAAAATTTAAATATTGACTTAAATTAATAATTTTAAATTTATTGAATGATTTAATAATATAAAATATAAAATAATATATACATATTTATGAAATTAAATTTAATGTAGTATTTTGTCTCTAATATTTTATTTATCTAAGATACATATTTATGTTAAGTGTAATAAATATCATAGATTTGAATATTGAACTTTTTGTCAAATAATATCAGTAAAATTTGTTTCATTTAATAAAATAATAAATACACTAATATATATATATATATATATATATATATATATATATATATATATATATATATATATATTGTAATATGAAAAATAAATAATAACACAATTAAAATTATTTACATTTTACGAATTTTTAAAATATTGTAACCATTTTAATAAATTTATTAAGTTAATTATGTAATATATGACATGATATGTTAAATTCAGTTTTTGATATTGTTAATAAAATAGTATTGTTGAAAAATATTAATTTTTGCGTATTGAAGTTTTGTAATTTAAAATCAAGAACATTTTAAATTGCTTAATAGTGAGAAAAATAACAAAAATTTAAATTTAAAATTATATTTTAAATTAATAATTCAACTTAATATTGTAAATATTTTTTTATTTATTTTAATGTACTAATAGTTATGTTTTGACATTGAAATATTTCAAGTTAATATTTAAAATGAGTATTAAAAATATCATTCATTAAGATGATATGAAAAATTTACAAATTTAAATTAATATAATAATAAATATTAAGTACAAAATTATTAAATAAATGTATATATTTATTAATAATAAAATTAATAATTATTCAATTAAAAATAGTTAATTTAGGCTATTGATTTATATAAAAAATTTCGAAATATTTCTAAACAAAATTAAATTATAACAATTTTAGATTTAAAAAAAATTAAGATATTTATTTGATAATTATTTCAAGAATAATCACATATTTACATTAATTTTTTATTTAATAAGCACACATAATATAAAACATTAACTGAATTCAAATAAAACTAACAGAATTAAAGTAAACTAATAAAATTACAATTAATATAATAAGATTGTAGATTTTTTTCTTATTAGATTAAAAACTAAATATTAATTACTTATTATACTCAACCATACATCTATCCATTTTTTTATTTTTACAGTTAAATAAAAATCCTTCTTTTGTTCCAAAACCAACGAAACACTCGAAAGGTAAATTCAATAAACTTTTCAACCTATATATTTTATGTCTTGTGAATTTCATCCCGTACATGATCATCTGCAATAGCCCAATAAGACACTTCGAAATTTGAAACATAAATAAGGCTTATTACAAATCCAATGAAGTTGCATCATCGCTGTTCTATCTAAGGTGTCATTGCTAAAAATGTACATAAAGTGAGTCGGCACCAAATACAACCCCAGATGGTGAACACTGCACATAAGAGGTAAAGTCTCTGTATTAACATTGTTCCATCTGCAATCTCTCCCTCCAAAAATTTCATTACGAAACTCACTACAAAAAACATTACACACCCCGCTTGAAAATGATGACAGTTGCACGGTATGATTGCTTAAAGCCACCTCCAAAAATAATTTTACAAAGTGCAAAATTGAAATATATGTAGACATGGTAGAAGCCAAATCCATGTGACATTTTGGCCATCTTTTCTGTCATCATATCAACTTTAAGAGGAAAATTCTAAGCCTGGCGAACCCGATCTCGCCAAGATCCCTTTTGCTTGGCCAGCAACTGAAATCAAATATAACAGGGTTACTTGCATTATTTGTTATACTCATCCATACCATATCCTCTGTTGTATAGAAAAATGCTTACAGTTTCACTTAACAGGCTTGTAACCAGATTTTTTTTATCAATCTCCTTCTCGTTCTCCCTTTCAGGTTCACTATCTGTACTAGTGGGAGGTGGAAGCGCCGGAGTACCAAACATTGCTTCTTCATGAGCAGCTTGTACTTGTTCCTCCCTCCTAGCCTACGTAACAATATGAAATTCAGTTTTCCAAACAATGATCAGACATGTCCATCAAAGAGGAACCAAACTACTATTCAAAGATACCTGAACTGCAGAAAATCTGAAACTTTGACCGATGTGTTTGACTAAGGATGCATCATCTTCAGCAACTGCAGATGGAAGGCGTGTACAATCAGTTCGATTATGTTCAAAAAAATCCATCACTACTAACTTTCATTACAAGCATATATACCTGAAAACACCATCATTCAACAATGGAAAAGTAGGAAGTCTTAACAAAAACATATAAATAACCGACAAACATACAATTAATTACTCAACAATACTGAGAAAGGTGTTCTTTTAATTTCCAATAACAAGATACAGAAAATGTTAACTAGATTAACAGGAGAAGCACAGGGAGACCCGAGAAATGTCTACATAGAAATGAACAATGTAAAAATCTTCTAGTTTTAGTAACTTTTACCAAGAACGGGGAACAACTAGCAGTCAAAGCAAATTGTACTTGTAGCTCCAAAAAGGAATTAAAAACAAAGGATTAAATTGAATAATTCATAGGAACACAACAAATAGAAATCTCACAAATATATTAAGAAACAAGTCTGACCTTCAACTTCTTCATCATCAAGAGGGGCATCCTTGTTAAACTCAAATCGCTCCCAGCCCACGCCCTTTTCTGAATCATGTGCAGCTACATTTAAAAGTATCAAGTATATTAGAAAAGAATTCAATACCATACGGACAAACCATCTCATTTGGCAAGCTAGAGAGCAAATATTTATAATTTATATCAACATTAGAATTTTGGTTTGTAATAGCTAGCTCTATCGATATATATGACTAGATAGTAGCAACCTTAACTAACTAGTAGTTTCTAACCTCAAATGATCATAACTACAAGAAGACCAGAGAAGGCAAAGATACTACTCGTGGCAAAAACTAAGTTTTCCGTGTAAGATTAGCATAATCATTTCATTCTCAAACTAGTCCACTACAGGAAAGATTTTCAGAACATTCAATATCAGTGCATCTAACATCAGAATACATCAACAAAAATAATTCATTTCAAAACATATGGTGAAAATGCATTAAGAACTACCGATAATTTCTGCCTTGGGAGATCTATTGGCTTACCAGTTTCTGAGAGCTGAAGCTTCATCTTGGCTTTAACTCTTTCAGCAGATGACTGTAGACAATAGCAACAAAAGATGTCCATGAATCATGACAAACAAAATCGAGGCAATAGTAGACAGAATTTATAAAAAGAGTGTCCAGACACGAAAGCAACATCTTCACCAGGCCAAGGCGAGAGAAAAAAAAAAAATGGAACGTACCATACGGTCATAACCTTGAATTAGGTTGGAATAATCAGTCCCAACATTCTTTCCCTTTCTCGCTTCACTGACTTTCCCTGTATCATTCGCCTCCTTCTCCGACCTACGCTGTCTGCGAGGAGAAACGCTTCTGCTTCTACTTCTACGCCTCCCTCTCTCCCTATTCCTGTCCCCTTCGGAATCCCTATACCTATATCTGTCTCTACTCCTGCTTCGCCTCCGCGATTCCCTGTATCTGTCTCTGCTCCTGCTTCGTCTTCTACTCCTATCCCTGCTGGAAACCCTAGGCTCGGAAGATGGCTTTTTCTTGAGCTTGTCGTGAATGGATTGCAGTTGCGCTTGCTTCTCCGACTCAGAAGGAGCGGAGGTGGCATTAACTTGCGGTTGCTTGTCGGAGTGGGAGGGGGTGGAGGAGGCTTTGACGAATTTGGAGAGAAAGGAGGAGGAGGAGGCGAGGGCGGAGCCGGGTTTCGGAACGTCGTCGTTTGATGCGGAAGAGGAAAAGCCGAGACCTTGTTTAAATCTTGCGGCCCCCTCGCCCTTCCGGGTCAACTCGTCGTAGTACGCCGCTGCTTTTTCTTCTTCCATATCTATTCTCTATTCTCTCTACTCATCATTTCTCGTTCTTCATCCCACACCTTCACAAAGTACCAATCCCTTTCTGGAAAATGTGGGAGATGTATATAAACTAAATAGAATACAATGAAGGAAATTTTAAGATTTTTATATAATTGCATCAATAACTACTATATTTATTTTACAATTTTCTTATTCCGACCCCTTTTTATTTTATTTTCAAGATATTTATTTTGACAGAGTTCAGATTTGAGGTGTCTAGGTACATTCAATTTTTGTAGATAAAATATAATTAAACATTTTTAAAACGTTAAAAATCAATTGATGTGTTTTTTTTATGGAACTTCTAAGGTTTTGAGCATCAATCATAATTTTAACGAAACTGCAAGAATCAACGTATTTAAAAAATTATCCAAATAATAATATTGTTCGAAAACATTACGTCATATAAAAAAAGACGTATTCATATGAAATATATTAATTTCTTCTCAATTCATAGAAAAAGTCAAATTTGGACATATAACTTGGTTTGCAGTTAATATATATATAAAGTTAGTTTTAACTTCAGAATTAATAGGATAGCTATGTTTTAGTTAAATTGTTAAAGATTTTAAGGTATTTGTTCTTTATAGTAAAAAGGAACCGAACTAATGGGTGTTATTAGTATATTCTATTATTCTTATTCTTATGATTTTCATTTTCTTGTTTAAGTGTCATTCTCCACTAACTTTATAGTTGGGTTAATTACTCATATAATCTATGCTTTGGTAGAAATATATTGAGTTTTTTAAAAATTTTCAATTGTGTCTTAGGTTTGTTTTAAAAAAAAAATACTAATAGCATTAACACTGTACCAAATATTATGTAATTTTTTATTATTTTATTTATATTTTATTTTATGTACTTTTTTATTTTTTTATTATAAAAAATTTTGTTGTCATGTGATAAGACATGAGTCGATGTCAACTTCATTGTCTTTATTTTAATTTAGTCTCTTATAGGTTTTTTTTATTCAATTTAGTAATAAATATATATTTTTAATTCAATTTTGTAATAGTTGTTTAATAATTAAAATATTTTTTTAAAATATATTTTTATAAGATTAAAACTAATTAAGTATAAATATGTTACAAAATTAACTAGTAATTTTTAAAACAAATTTTAGTGGTAAAAGAAATTATTAACAAAACATAGGTTAATAATATAATATTTTGAACAATCATTTATAATAAAAGTATCAATATAACATTTATAAAAATAATAATTTCATTCTCAATAGACAATATTTAATCATCAGTCTCGTTCTACCTTCATTTCTCTTTCTGGTTTTTAACTTTAAAAAAAGGTTATGAAAAGTTATCCTATTAAAATTTGGTTAAAATATTTGTTGGTTTACGTTTTTGTACTAAAATCTTAAATAGATCCCCAGATTTTTGTAGTCTTAATTAGGTTCATATTTTTTAAGATATGTAACAATTATGTCATTTTCGTTAGTAGAGTATTAACAACGTTAAATATGTGTCATTTTTTTTAACTTTTTTTTTTATTATTTATGTCATGTGTACATCAATATCGTTTCACATGTCAATTTAGTATGGTGACATGTGTGAAGTCATTGTTTGGATCTCAATATGATCTATATATTTGTTATTTTGATTTCATCTCTGTCCCAACTTTTTTAAAAATTTTTAATTTCATCCCTTCTAAAATTAAGACCAAATTTAACTTTTATATAAATATTATAATGATATATTTATTATAAGTGATATTTTCATTACATATTTTTAACAATATTAAGTTTATTTACATTTATATTTTACATTAAACTTTGTTTAAATTTTATTTTCAAATTTTAAATATATTTATTTTAACTTGCTAAAAATTGTTTTAAAATTTCATAGTTGAGTTTATAAAATTGATATTTTTAAACAAAGTTTAACATTTGTATAAAACTAATTTAAACAATTTTAAATTAATTTCAAAATTTTCATAAACTTTCTTTTCACTTTTATTTTTTTTCCCTTAATTCAAATAACTTACAGATCATTATTTTTTCCTTCATTTTTTTTCTTTTTCATTTTTTAAAATCTACCCTCTTATCCAAACACACAAATGAGAGAGCTTTATTATGTTTGAAATAGTTATTGGCCTCCCAATTTATTTATAATATATAAAATACTATGTAAATAGAAATAATTTATTTTATTTTGTATATATTTGACACTCAAAAAAAAAATTGTACATCAATTTTAACTAGCGATCACAACGAACAGGTGTGAACGAGTTTCGCTATCCCGTATTCATCCTCATCAAAAAAATTCATCTACATCTCCATATTCAAACCCAAAGGATATCAAACTTTTGTCTCATCCCCATCTCTACCGGGTAACGGATATATACTTGTACTCATAGTGCTTCCTGATTGTTTCAATATTAATGAATTAATTTTTATGAAATAATACAAATTACGGTAAAGAAAATATAATATTATCAAATATTCAATATTAAGAGGATGATTGTTTATTCGATATCAAATATTTTGAAATAAATTATAATTATATACATTTAAACTTAGAATACGAAATAAAATTTCATGAGAATAAAAACATTTATGAAATTTGCAAACATTAATGAAACCTAATTGATAAAATTTAAAAATATTTTAAAAAAATATAAAAGGAAAACAAATATTCAAATTAAAATATATTTTAAAGGTTTGTTTACTTCAACTTTTTAAATTATAATGAATCTTTTTTTATACACTAATAAAAGCTATAATACATCTGATTAAAATCACGCAAATAACAAAGATTAAACTAATAATAATAAAATTTTAACATATATCTTATATCTTTTGAACTTCAATATATGTTGGATGGTGATAAAAAAAATTAATGACAATTACATTAAATTTTTATATTTTAATAGATAAAATTTATTTATACAATTATAATGAATCTCTTTTTTATATGCTAATAAAAGTTATAATACATCACTTGATCAAAATCACGCAAAGAACAAATATTAAACTAATAATAATAAAATTTTAACATAGATTTTATATCTTTTGAACTTCAATATATGTTGGATGGTGATAAAAATAAATTCATGGCAATTACAATAATTTTTTATATTATATTAAATAAAATTTATTTATACAATTATAGTGACAAAATTACAATATGATAATGAGTTATCAAATAAAAAATAATTATATAAAATATATAAAAATAGTATTCTACGTGATAAAAATAAGCAACAAATAAAAATGTTAAAAAAATTATCAAATGTGTCTCTTAAAAACAATTTGAGAGACTATTGAATGAAATCACACAAAGGTAAACAAATGTATAAGTAAAGGTGTGATAAAATGGAAAAATACGTTAACGATGTAAGAAAACTTATCAAATATCAACATAATCAATAGTTGAGAAATAACGAAAATTATTTTAGCAAAACAAAATAATTTTTCAAATGAAAAAAAAAAATAATAGTAGAATATTTTTTTTATATTACCTAGTAAATAAAAGGTTTAAGCTATTAAACACTTAAATTGAGAAAGTTAAACATTCTCATATGAAAGGAAAATATACAACAAATAAAAATATTAAAAAATAAAAGAAATATCCAAATGTGAGACATAAAAAATACTTAATTAATATACATCATTTAAACATAATTGCATAAAGTTTATGATAAGATGAAAAATATATTGAATATGTAAATGAATTTGATGACAAACAAAAAAGAGAAAATGTATAAATATATATATATATATATATATATATATATATATATATATATATATATATATATATATAAAAGTTGACTTAACTGACCATGAATATTTTAATGATTTAAAACAGGGACAGGATATGACGGGGATAGATATTATGACGAGTATGTGGACGAAAATGGGACAAATATGTATATCTCCATACCTATCCTCATACCCAATTGAAAAAGTCGGGTATTTTTCTTACCCATACTCAGTCAATGAGAGAATTTTTCGTCAAGATGTGAATGGGTTCGGACAATACCCACGAGGATGGATGTATTTGTCACATTTAATTTTAACACTCCAAAATATTTTCTAAAAACTCACCGTTGATTATAAATGAATTTTCCACCTATCACCTATCACCTATCATTATTTTGAAGAAAAAAAAATATAAAAATGAGATAATTATAATTTCTTATTATTATATTTTGTGTGAGATAATGCATTGTAATTATGTTATAAGTAAAAATATTTCTCCGAATGTTTTGTGGTGAATTATCAAAAAAACGTAAAATATTATATTTCATATGTCACTTTTAGGTTCGTGGAATAATATATTTTGATACATTTTTAATTTATTACTTTAATTATTCTTAAATTATCATATCATATTATTAAAAAATATATAATAAATAATTGAAAAATAATTAAAATAATGAGTTAAAAATTTGTTAAAATATCACTATCCTCAAGAAATGATACAAGAATGTGTGAATGAATAAATTTGATGGAATTAAAAGTAAAATGTAGTATTATTTGTTTGAAACCACGGAGAGATGGAAGATATTGCAAGATAAACGATTTTATAAATAATAGATAAAAGAAATATCTGAATAGATTAAAATATGTTTTTCTTATGGTTAAGATTAATTTAAGTGTTATTGGCATGACAGTTTAACTTATAATTTTTAAATGTAAATGGAATAAAGTTATCAACAGAGTGATTAATTATTTAAGAGAAGACAATATTAGGAAATGAAACCAATTAGATAATTTTATAAGGACTAATGAGACAACAGCCACATATTTTAGGGATGTGAATTATAATTTGTTCTAGGGTAAGGTGAAAATACAGAAGAAGAAGATGTATTTAAAGAAGATGAGAGAGAAAATCTACAACTTAGGAGAAGTGTGTGCGATGGATCGCAAGTGAAGCTGCTTTGGGGGTTGGTTCCAGTAGAAACACCATGAAACATAGCGTACAAGAGCGGTAGGAGAAGAGTGTTCCACTTCAACAACTCGCCCATAATCATCGGCAAGAGTAGCCACACGGTGAACCACTCTTTCCGACGAAAAACTACGTCCATCACACACCCAACTTTTTCTATCCTTCCACAGTAACCAAACAGTGGCAGTGAATAATACAACATCATCCTTATCATCACATTCAGCTATGGACCAAGGGTGGTGAAGATGGGTGAAGATCCAGTTCCACAGGGAGGAGGAGAAGAAGGCACGTTGGTGTTGAGGGGCAACGAGACGAACCCACACGGTGGTGGCTCGAGGGCAATCACGCAGCACGTGAAGGAGAGTTTCGTGGCCGTGGCAAAAGGGGCACGGGGAAAATGCAAAATCTGCGATGTGAGGAACTGATGTAGGGAGCCTCTCGTTCAATGCCAGCCATAGAAAGATCTTGCACCGATGTGGGATCTGCAGTTGCCAGATCCTCCTCCATTGTGACCCATTTCCCATCATTTTCTTTCTTTCTTTCTTGTGGCGGTCAAGAAACTGATAAGACTGGTGCTTATCATGAACGAGGACTCCCAGAAATGGTCAAAGGATGAATCAACTTCCTCAATAAACGCATCAATTCAGGGTGAGTAAGTAGCCATGTCATTTTCTTGCTTCTAATTAATTCCAAATCACTTACGGTTCTCGTTGCATCGATCTCTCTTTCTTTACCTGGATTTTCATGTTTCAAAATTAATAAAAATGTTCCCTGACTTTTAGAGCGTTGTTGTTTGATACTAAAATTGTTGATATAAGTGTTAAAAGTGAATGAACTTAAAACAACTAGTGACTGTATGTTTTTGGCAACCTTCTTTCTTTTTTTTTCTTCTTAATTTCGTTCTTGTTTGTACTACTCGGTTAGGATTATTATCCGTTATATCTTATACAAATGAAGAAATGTGATCTTACATGCTTATGATGTACTCTCTAAGAAAAATATGATTAGTATCTTCAAAAATCGATGATTATGGGCAGACTAAATATGGAGAAAAGTGATATCTAAAAATGAAATTGATGGTTTATTTATTATTATTATTTTTTTCTAAATTATCTTTCCCTTTCTATGTACCATATCAATCAATGTAGTATCTATATCGCTTTGACTAAGTACCATTTAGCATTTTTAGTTTTTTTTTTTTAAATTATCAGTCAAACCTAACGTATTGTTGGAAGCTAATATAATTTTGATAACGAAATATTATTATCATTTTTGGATAATGATATTCTCATCCATTATTTTCAACTCATTTTTAATTTATCATTTCAATATTTTTAAATTATTACATCATATAATTATAAAAAATCAAAATAAATAAAGATAATTAAAATAATTAATTAAAAATAAAAGAATTTGACAGATACTCACACCAAGGGTATTTCTACATGCTGTCACTTTGTCGCAAACAGTTGGAAACTATAAATCCAATATATTAGAGCAAATTCTATTTAAAACAGTCCTCCAAAGAGGTTTCCAAAACACACCTTCCGGAAGATATTTATGGGAAAAGCATTCCTTCCTAACAGGAATATTGGAACATTATTTTTGAATTTCAGAAAAAGCCTTTCAGAACAGTGTTCCGGAATGACTATTCCGGGGCATGACGGCTACATCACAAGTGGTGAATTAAGTTTAGGAGGTCTTTGAATCGATTCGACGAGGAACAAGGGTGATGCGGCTGAGGCGCTGTCGAGGCAAGTACACTCATTAGTTGAAATCCACTTGCAGTTCTGCTCTTTCGTCGTGGTTAATTGAGGCGAAACTATGAATTTTAGAGGGCTACGCAGAGTGGATTTCACTCTGCATTTTTATTTATTGTTCTTGCAGTGAATTCAACTGTGTATTGGAACTTAGATTCGAGGCCTTCTACACAATTGCTATTCGATAACATTCCGGATTGCTTTTTGCAGGGACTTCTGAAATTTTTTTTTATCCGAATATGTTTTCCAGAATCGTCGTTCTGAAGCATGTATTCCGGAAAAGCTGCTCTCTGAAAGTTTTCCAGTTATTTCGAAATATTCATATTACAGTTTCGCTTTCAGAAATCAAAACTAACGTTCTGCATATTCTAATCAGGAAGGATCCTTTTCCAATAAATATCTTTCAGAAGGTGTGTTACGGAACCTCGAACAAGGTTATGATGAACATTTTTAAAGTTATTGAGGTGCATTTAATGGAGGTACAGGAAGTAAAAGTCCAGTTTTTTTGCTACACTTGACTCGTGCTAAAAGAAACATAGGGCCAAATAAAGAACATACTGTTAACGAAAGGCTGGCGGAATTGAAACTATTTTTTATCATACAAATTGCAGTATGCGAGCTCGACGATTGCGGCAAACCAAATCAACAACCAATTGGTCGTCAATACAGAAAGCAGGCAAAGCACATTATTTTGACCCAGAAAAAGAGCAATCCAGAATATTAAAAACACAAATAACGATAAATGCAGAGATAAGTTAGATTAAGGGAACTAAAAGCACAGAACTCGTTCAAATATTAAATGCATGTTCGGCTTATGGTTTTGGAGAATGTAAACAGAATTCTATCCACAAGTAACTTGTTTGAAAAATCACACGAGTTCTATCCAAATCGTTGATTGAAATAGAAGCGTAAAAACAATTAAGTTAATAATGTGCCAACCACTAGTTTACGAACTGCAAACGAAACACTACTACAGGAAAAGCATATGGCTAAGAACAGCATAAAATTATCATTCAAGATATTAGTTGGCCGTCCATTACAATCTTCAATTTAAAAACCTATCTTTTGCCATAAGCATACGCTTCCTAGCCGCAGAAAACCAGATACAGCATCATCAACTCTTACCCACCTTCCTATTTATAAAACTGAGCAAACTTACCGCAATAACTAATATCTAAAACAATAAAGGGGTACATTACATTTGGTTCTTAGTGTGTACAACATGCAGACTTTTGAGATAAAAGGTCTCGTGATTTCCTTACACATCAACAACTTTACCAATACAGAACAACCAGGCTAGGCAACCAGAAAGTTATAGGGGTACTTCCCAAATCTAATTTACTCACATGTACAGCATGTTCAATTACATTTACAAGAGTAGTTTTTCATGTGCATGTTTCCACTCTCAATGGCCCAAACGTCTTCTGTTTGCAAAGCGACATTCCAGCAACTGCTTTTACTTTATCACACCGGTTAAATAATCATCAGAAGTTCAACTCACTAAAATTTTATCTTAATTTCCAAGGGAATCTTTCGAATTTAGCTTTTCCATGGTTTTTTATTGTTTTGTGTTATCTTCCTGTTTTGCCTCCAAGTTAAACCAATTTTGATATTTTCAAAATTTTTTAATGTATTTTAAAATATTAAAATTAGTGTAAATACATATCAGAAAAACAACACAACATAACCAGTAAAAAAGCTGGACTCGATTCCTATTCTTTAGCTTATTTAAGAACATCGTCAAACAAAAAAAAAAAAGATAGACCTACCACTAGCAGAGCAGCCTGATTATCTCTATGTATTCGTATGTCTCATCATAGTTCTATTTCTCAAATACTCGAAGAATGGTGACATCTGTTTGGGATCAAATTTGTTGAAAAAAGACAACCGGCAAGTATACGAGTCTAGCCCATGAATCAAAGAAAATAATAAGAAAAAAGGTTCATATTTCTCATAAGATCAACTCTTCCCAAATGAAGCATTTAACATAACACAAGTACAGACTGTATAACCAGAGCACACAAGGCATCGACAAATATTTATTAGTACCTTTCACGTGATCAGTTCCATTGTCTACACTACAACAAACCTCAAACCAGTAACTGCAGGAGAGACAGAGAAATTGGTTGTGAAAAGCATGCTACCAAGTATAAAAAGAGACGACAGATGAGAATATTATGACAAGAGAGAAGCAAAAAATATGCAACTGTCAGCCAATTAAATCTCCTGATTTCTCATACTTATATCATACCAACCAAACGAATAATTTTCGTTCACAAATTTCCATCTTTCTTACACTCCATCTTCCCGAATGTCATTCATTTTCATATAAGTAGCCTGCTGATCTTTCAAAAGTTATTGTTCTAAATAACTAACTCACTACTCACATTATAGAATCAACTAGTCATGTAGAAAGAATTTTCGACAAGTCAATTCTATAAATATTTACATAGTCATACAAATAATCCAGTTTCTTTGCTTCATGTAGATATTAAAACTGTGCTAGCTTATTCTGTGGGTTCTCTTGATCATAGGTGGAACGAGAAGGAACGGGCAGAATATAAAAGGAACAATATCAATGCAGAATGACTCAGAAATTGTTGTATACACAGTAAATGGTTGTTTTGCACAAATTACTAGTACAAACAAAAATTAAATTAAGTACCAATTTTGAAAGATTACAAGGAGTCAGGATGATGATCGGATGGTAGTTGATTGAAATCAATGTAGACCAGTCATGTACCATTTATTTGAACCACAAGGAAGCAGGAAGGACAGATTATTCTTTGACCGAAACTGAATCAAACCTATAAGATTAATGCACAACAATGCGGTAAACATGTAAACATATTCGCATACCTTGAAAAACTTGAAAACACTATTGACCTGTCTTCATACTTACATTTAACACCAGTATATTGTCGGTTCCTAAAAGAGAATCAATGGGAGACAACAAAAATAAACGTTTAAATGTCATGAAAAAAGCTGTATTTACAATTTTAACTCATAAAAAATGGATTTCCAAAATCCCTTTCATGTGAGGATAGAACTGGTTATAGGAAAAAGAAGAACCAAGCTATAACAATGGCATTCATCTTATTTATTCAAGATGGTCCAGTAACAAAATGTTGCAGCCATATTAAACAAATTCTAATTTTGCATAAAAGACTTGTCATATGTAGTGAAAGGCTAGAAACAAAGTAGCAAACAATATAAACTACAAGCACTTCTGTGCCATCCTTCATGGACGGAAACAATTCACAAACCAGTTAAATGATTAAAATTAGCTTTTGAAAAACTTTAGTGACTTATAAGCAGAGACAACGTAAGATTAATATTGGTTGGTGAGGAATGGAGGAAAGGAAAATGAGAGGGCCAACATATCACCTTCAAATGCCCTGCAATATTTGGTGGATTTTATTATCCCTTGCTTCCCCCTTCTTTCCCTTTCGTCGTCGCCCCTCCCTTCCCACTTACAAATCAAAATATCATTCAAAGACGATAAAAACTATAGGAAAACCATACAGATTATGACTTGGCTAATGATGATTATTAGCATATAACTTCAACTAATTAATAAATAGCAACAAATATCTTAAAGGAAGATGACAGCATTGTAAGTATCTCAGAGTACAACAAATACAAATGCAATTATGTAAGAGAGAGAAAGGAAGAGAGAAAATATAAACATTACACATTCCAACACCACCAAAAAGTTAACATTATCAGAAATTTAACTTTCTCAATTAAACAGGATGTTTCAAATATAGAGGTAATAGACTTTAGAGAAGGGAAACTGTACACAAAACATGAATAAAACAAATAGAAGCATAAAGGAAATAACCCGCATGATTTCACCATTTTCAATGTATTGAATTTCTATACCACCTTATGTATTCACATACCAACATGAGTACTCTACATTACCACATGCACCATAAGATCAAACGAGAAACAACTTGATTTCAAGGTGCTCAAAAACTCATAACACTAGGCCAACTAGATCTATGAAAATTAGATATCCCCTAAAATACAGACGATGATGCAACAAAAAAAAAACAGAAAAGGACAGACCGCGGGCTTAAGACCTCTCGATCATGCTGCAGGAACGTGCCAACCGAAGAGTGAGGCTGCCTCCATGCACACTCGCCTCTGTCTCAACAGGTTCACACTCATAAGGCTTTCTACACCCGGGGCAACGCCCATCCTCCTCCAGAATCCTCTTGTGGCAAAAGAGGCAAAGCCGAAACCCACAGAAACAAGGCAAGAAACTCGTGTCCGTCAAATCCAGATCCTCACAGCAAATAGGACACGAGGAAGGTGTGGAGACACGAGCCCAGGGGACCCCTCCTACGCAGCGGCGATCAGGGTTCGGCATACTGTGCTGCTTAGACAAATTTGGCAAACTCTGAGGGCGAAAGGCGTCATCGGCCCTCCACGCTCGGCTACTACCAGAGCCCCAAGGAACCAATCTACTACTCTCGGGTTTTGAATTCGGAGACTCTAAATTGGATCCTTCACGAGGCAAAACCACAGGGGGTGAATCAGAACAAGGATTTTCGTGCTTGTCATCGGCGGCTAAAGCATCTGCCATGGCCTCCCAATCATCCAAGCAACCGTCATCATCGTCCTCACCTTCTTCTTCCTCCTCCTCCCCCTCCTCCTCGGTAATGTTCCCGGAACAGCACCCGCCGCTGCTTGAACTGCTGCTGCTGCTGCTGCTCCCACCACTACTGCTTCCGGTGAAATTTGTTCCCGAATCATTGCCGCACAATACGCCGGCAGGACAGTTGGTAGGAGACTCGGAATCGCTGTCATGATGAATCAATCCGTCGTCTTCTTCGCCTTCGCGCCTCGTGTTAAGAGGCTCCAAGGAGTGCTTGCCGTGATTTACCGACGGCGGCGGCGCGTGAACGACGTCATCGTCCACACCGTCCTTGCATCCCTTACTCTTCACCACACCTGAAACTCTCGGATACAAATCGAAAATACATACCAGAATCAAAGAGTGAATGGATCAATGGAGACAAAAGTGCGCACGTGCACCCGTAACGTACCTTGCGATAACCACTGTTCGCGGCGCGCATCGATTTTATACTGCTTCAATTTTGCAGACCTGTTAGTCTGGAACACACAGGCAATTATAATCGATGAGATTGATGAGAATGAAAAACCTAATGCATGTATCATTACAAAATTTAAAAACAAAAATAAATCGAACCCTCTTCTTCTTCCCGGGGTTCTTAGTGTTTGCGGCGGAGGGAATCGGCACGGCAGAGATTGAATCGGAAACCATGGCTTTGATTCGATTACAGACTAACAAGAGATTCGCAAAAACCCTAATTTGTGAGGAAGGACGAGCAGATAGAAAATTCTAGAGAGAGAAATAAAAACTTAAGATAGAGAACAACAATGGATCACGGTAACTCCTCTGATCCTCTTGCCCTTTTTTGCAACAGAAGAGGTCCAGGTTTGAATCTTTATAGCATGTTTAATTACATCACTACCCCTCATTATTTATTAAATTCTAACAACTGGGAGTGACAATTTTTGTAGAGATTTTAAGACAAACAAGGTTATATATGTAACAATCAATATGTGCGATGCAACACGACGTCGTTGATATACTTCCTACGTAAGCATAAATTTACCCGATATTTGTTATTAAAATAAACCGTCTCTTTAATTAATTACAACAATAATTCCCACTTCATTGTTCCTTGGAAAATAATATATATATATATATATATATATATATATATAATTTTATTTTTTAAAACTAATTTACCTTTATAATGGATAAGTTAATTATAATATAAATCATATTTAAAAAAATATTAAATCAATTCACAGATAAGGATAAAAAGTATAGTTTGTAATAATTAAGAAAGAGTACTTTTCGTCGTTAAAATACTCGTCTAAGTAGAACAATATAAATTTAATTCTAGTTTCAATCCTCCATTTAAGTTATGGCATTGGTGTCATTATTATTTTTCTTGATTTTAGTATTTAGATTATAGAAAACTCATAAGTATGATTTAATTTTCACTTTTGCATATTTTATTCTTCCTATTTTAATTGATTGTATTATTTTAATTTAATTTTAATCTAATGAGTTTGAGATTTAGAATTTGTTAAGAAAGGACGCAAATTTGAGAATTGTACAGTTTTTGTGGACTTTCTAAAATTTGGAAACTAGAATTATGGGGAAAAAAAGAAATTCACCAAAATCACGAAATTAAGACGAATTAAAATTACAATGTGAAAAATATTAAAAGTATAATGGATTAATAGAGAAAATGAAGAAAATAAAAATTTCATATTTTAAAACTATGATATATCTTTAAATTATGAAATAAATTTATGTATACATAAACCCCGGAGGAAAGTTGGATGTTTGAGTAACATGTACAAGAACTTATGTTTGACTTTTATTATCATACAATAATAATGTTTACATATATAAAAAATATATATACTTAAAGATAAGTTCATACACTAACATTTTAGTTTGTTCAATGCATACTGCAATTAGTGTATATAAATTAAACAAGAAAAACATTCTTTATTTCAAACCACCTATTATCAATATTATTAGAAAAGTCATTGTATTTAACAATTAGTCATCACGTTAAATACAATATCAATGTTTTTTTTATAAAAATAATAGAGAATCAATAATATAAATACTTATAAAAAACAAAGTTAAAAGTTATTATATATTGAATATGGAAAAGCAATAAAATCTTATTGGTTGAAAGAGGTTTTAGGATCTATATAATTTATGGAATGAAATGACACTTGTTACAGAGCTATTGGTAAATATAATCGAGCATCTATTGGTTTCAATATTATGAACAATAGCTTAAAAAATTATGAAGATGGTTAGAAGAGGTTGCCATTTTTGGATGTTGATAATTTTTGTATGGTTGAATTAAATTTGGGATTTTAAATTCATCTCTTACATTATAATTTGATTACATCTTGTTGTTGGAAGACCTATCAAGATTAAAGGAAAATACTTGAAGGTAAAATATAAAAAATTCACATTAATTTGTGTGGAAATTGAACTTTCATAATATTTCGTAAAAAATAATTAGTTCAATGAGAGTTTGTGTGCAATGGTAAATATGATGATTTCCATATGTATGCAAGACACATCCTTTTCACTAAAAAAAAATGTACCTTAGCAATTGAGTGAATAGAAAAAATTTAGCCGCAAAGTAACTGAAATAATTATCCTTGTAAATTAATGGCTACAATAACGATTAAATTAGTGTATAATAATATTTATTTGTATAGTGACTATAAATGTTTGGTTGCTAAATGTAATGTTTTAGTCACCAAATTAGCAATAGAAAAAATAGTGTATTAGTCATCGAAAATTTGTTGGTCGCTAAAATATGTTAATATGGTAACTGGCGATAAAAAATGTTTGGTCACTAAATGCAATGTTTTGGCCACCAAATTAAATATTGTATTATCCATCAAAAATTTGTTGGTCACTAAAATATATTTAATATAGTCATTAACGATGAAATTTTGTTTAACGTTAAATGTAATGTTTTAGTCTCCGAATCAACGATCAAAAAGGTTTGGCCACTAAATGTAATGTTTTAGCCACTAAATCAACGAGTGAAAGTGATTGTATATTTTTTTAGATGTTTATGATAAAATAATTATAATTAGGAATTACTTACTTTCTCTTATGTTAATAAAAATGACGAACTGTTAGAATTTCTTGCTTTACTTTGTTCGTTGTAGCTTAAATGACACCAAGATAATCATTGGTTCAAGTAGCTTTATTACTTTTTCAGCATTCGCAACTATTCTTATCTACGACAAATTTAGCTATTTTTATCTACGATAGATTTATCTTCCCTGTGAAAAGAAATTCAATGAGGTAATGAATAACATCCTAGTTGTTACAAATACTTATTCAAAGTATTTATTTTATTTGTATTACTTAATTTGGATTGGTTTATCATAATAATAATTGATTTTTAATGTCCCTATAGTTTGTATTGTATTTCATTAACAAATTTATGTATGTTCTCTTTCTAATGTAAAATACATCTAAACCCTATTCCACTTGTTACAAATTCTTATTCAAAGATTTGTATTGGTTAATTTGGATTGATTTATCATGGTAATAATTGGTTTAAGGGACATTATTATCGACAACCCATATGGAATTAGCATTGGTGGAAAGAAACTCAAGGAGAAAGAGTATAACAAACCCATCATAAAATCCATCGACAAAAACTCACGTAGGATGGTTGTTTTGCTGATATTTTTATATACTATTGCATATTCTAATAACCCACCATCTCTTATTTGTGGATCAGATTTATCAAAACCAATACCCTTTAGCTCAATTTATACCAAGTAAAACTTATGAATGCTTTTTACATCAACTTCTACATGCTTTCATATGTCGATCACTATATATGTACACTTTTAATATTTTATACTAGTCTTTAATACATTATATATTTGAGGTGATTGTTATTTAGCGTAATTAAATTTATATAATTTATAAACAGGTTAAAAATTTATTTACAAACATATCAAAATATTGTACATAAATAGGTAATTACATACATAAAAGTAGTTACTAAAATAAATTGGTTTCTACTTTTTTTGTTACTGATTTAGCCACCAAAATATATTGGTGACTAAATATTTCTATTGTTTTGTCATTGATTTAGATACCAAAAATATTTTAATTAAAATAAAAAAATAACCTTTTAGCGGTCGAAAAATAAATGTTCATATATTATTACATTTGCGACTGAATTAAGAACAAAATGTTTTTTAAATTTAATCATGTACTACGTTAGGGACCAATGAAAGAATCACAATTTTTTTTTTTTTTAATTTTTGTGACTAAATTTAGGTGGCTTAATTGATTTTTCATAGTAGAAGGTGACCAATCATTTTAACAACAAATTAAAAATCAAATTTTTGATGACTTTTTACCAATTTTTAAATTAATTGTTAATGAATTTGAGATCAAAATATTTGTTACCACATATTTTTTTTGTCGTTACGCTAAAATAATAATTTTTATTTATTTATTATATTTACACGAATATATAACACTCATATAAAAAATATTGTGCCAAAATGCACCTAATCATGTGTTTACCATGTAAGAAGTTGATTTATTAGGAGCAACGTCATGAAATTGTTAAACACGGGGATAACTAGTAAAAGAAAAAACAAGTTACATTTTAAAACCATTTAATAGTGTGATCTAAATGTATATAATCACTGTAAACCAATTATCTAAACGAAACAAAATTGTTTATATTATATTTGCTCACATTTAAAAATTTTGTTCAAGGGGTGATAGTCTTGCACAACTTAAACATAACAACAATTTGCAAACTGTTGCATAATATTTAATTGTTCTTGCCACAACAACAAAATATTATCTCAAAGGTGACATTGTTTAAAGAAACCTAACTTAAATACACGACAACATTTAAAAATTATTGTTTAAACACTGCGCAACTCTTAAAGTGTTGTCTAAGCATTAGGGTTTAATGTTCATCATAAACAAAGATACATAACAAATAATTATTTTTGTACGAGATAAAAATATTGATATAATATGAAAACACATTTATATTACGTATTTTGGAACATTGCACAACAGAAACCTTTTTATGATAAAATTGAATACAAGAATAAAAAATAAAAAAGAAGATGATAAATTACTGTCATATAAAAATAAAGAAGGGAAAGAGAAAAAATAAATAATTTATTTTAAGGAAAAGGAGGGAAGCTACCAATATTATAAATTTGGACCATTTTATTATTATTTGTTAGGTTGTTAAAAGACCACTCTCAACCATTAATCTCTTTATGTTTATGAATATGTTGTTAAATTATACGAAACATCTACGCCCCTTATTTCAGAAAGTACATGATGGACTAGTTGAATTTGAATCCATTCATTTGAAGATCTAATTTTTTTAACTGTTTAATCATGACTTAGATTTATATTGAAAACTTATTAACAATTATTGTAAGATCCTAAGCTCGATTATCACGGATAAAAAAAACGCACAAGTAGGAGAATGAATTTAATCGAAAATTACTAGTCAACTCATAGCGTAATCATAATAATTTATATTTTTCTTTTCAAATTAATTCGTGCAAAAGGTGTCAGTATTTTGCAAAAGAAAAAAGAAAAAGAGAATAATTTCTTTCATTAATGCATGTGTATTAGACTTGAATCTATTATAAATTCAAATGGAAGTTTAACATCTACATAAATTATAAAAGCCTAAACAATACATAAAAAAAAATAACTAATGAATTTATTATTTTAAGATTTTAAATTAAATGTAATAAAATTTAATTATTTTTAAAAAAATTTAATGATTTTTCTTAAAAAAAAAATCTTTCAATAATATTAGAGCATAAAGTTAAGAGATTCATGACAATCTTCCTATTTTCTTTTCAGAATTTTGAGTCAAAAAATAATAAAAATCAAAAGTACTTCGGAGACCTAATATTTGGGAGGAGTAATTATAACTTCAAGAGTTAACCTGACTCAACCACGTGCATATAAGGTAAGGGTTTCTTTTGAGTAAATTTTTTCCATCAAAAATTAAAAAAGCGTGAAATATATTTTTTTTATAAAATTTATATGTAAACAGTTTCATTTAAAAAAAATCAAATACAACTTTTTTTTAAACAAAATTATGCATCAATTAAGTTTAACTCAAAAAATATTTTATTTTTTTATATTCTCTTTTTTCATAAAAGTAATTAAATCTTATATCTTGTTTGTATGTTTTCAACCCAAATAAATTTATTACGACATTAAGAGTTTTAATAACAAAGCAAGATACACTTCTCTTGAAGTCTCTATCACAATAATAGCACAGTTTTGACTTTTCACAGTGCAACTGGTTGGATCAAAATTGGAAAACCATTAAATGGAAACAATAGGATAGTTGGCATACTTTATACAACATTGTAGAAGTTTTTTTATTAACATAATTTACTTTTTTTCAATGCATCAATTTAAAAATTTATTTAAAAAATTATAAAACTATATAAGTCATTTTTTGATAAATAACTTTATAATAAATAAATAAAAATATGTGAGAATAACCACTTATTTATTATTGAGTTGTGGACCTAGATCTCCGTTTCCATAAAAATGTTATCTATTTAAATGAGTAAATTAATAACAAAAATGGAGTATTTATGACAAAAAAGACATTTCTAAATTTAAATTTTCATGTTTATATTTTCTACACATTATGGAAACGAAGTTTTCTTTTTAAAAAAAAAAAAAAGTAAACTCAAAACCCAACAGAAAAATTACTACCTAAATTTTTTATGGCCTTTCTCTCCCTGCACCCCATGATTACTTATTGCATCCCGATATTGTCATAAAAAAATTAGAATACTCTCATTCTAAAAAGTTGCTTCAAGAAAGCTCATATTGAAAGGTATTATAAATATTCTAAAAAAATTATTCTGAAAATTTTGTTTAAAAAATCATTTCAAAATATATTTCATATGTTTAAAAAAAAATTATTTCAGAAGTTCTAAGAATCCTATTTCAGAATTATGTTCTGGATATTCTAAATAACTTGTTCTAAAGGATTTAAAAAATAGATAATTCATTAGAAGCGACTTTTGCGAAAAGTAAAATACTTATTTAAAATCTGTGAAACTGCAGAAAGAAAAACCTAACTTTTATGTCAACATTTCAAATAGAAATACATTATTAAGCCGGTACAAGTGGAAACATACTTTGGGCTGAATGGGGTATAGAGATTGATGACCCAATATAATCAATCGGGGGAATTGCTATCAGCACCCCATGTGAGTATTTCCACCTCTTTTTCGTTCGGCTAAAATATTCTGACCTTCGGCACTTGTTTCTCTTGTATATAAATTTTGGTTGCATTGATTTTTCTGCGAAAAATGTGATGGAACTTGTTGACATTTTCAAAAGAACTAACACAACAAAATTAAGTGTATGTTGTTGTGGTTTCTGGGATAAAAAAACCAATAGTTGTTTATTCAGTTGAAATATCCAATAACAATTTATATTTATTTCTTTTGTGTAAATGAATTTATTAACACATTTAGAAAAATGTTTAATCTTAGAAGTTTTATTTTCGAAGGAAAGTTACTATTAAAACTTATGAGATAATGAAGTTGATTATGAGATAATACATCAAAATAAATACAAAATAATAACTTTGACCCATTTCAATAACTATGATACTACTAGCAAGGTGATAAAATTATAACAAATAATTCTTTTTTTCTACCCTAATTGATTCGTAATAAAATATTTTCAATTTTATCACTACCTTGATTGATTCATAATCAATGATATGCATTTAAATAAGTATGAAATTATTAAAAAATTAAGTTCATTGATTTGTAATTAATTTGACTAAAAAAAAGGTAATTTGTATTATAAATAATTCGTTTAATAAGCTCACTTTCTAATCAAGACTTTTCTCGTAGTTGTTGAATTATATCATTTTCAACAAAATAAAAGGTTTTTCTCTTTCTCTATTCTTCAAATACAGTAAAGAGTATTAAAATACAAACACATATAAATAAAATTTAATTAATTTTGGAATGACCAAAATGCAAATATATATTAACAACTTGTGTAGTGAATATAAATTTGTATTATGTTATGGGATATCAGAGCTATTTCCATTAAAAATAACATTTTTTTAGTGAGAGATCTTAATAGTCATTTGAAGGGGTGCTAATAGTCATGCTGTGTAAGTCCTAAAGTTTCATCATTATTGACTGGAGCCCAAAATAGTTTTAGCCCATTCGCTACCCAAAAAATCAAATAACAACGTTCTACAATTTAATTTAAACGAATTTGTATATTTACTTTTCAAAAGTTCAATCTAGTAGAAGTGTCTTTAGTTAAATGGACTTAAAGTGAATAATATATTTATAACAAAAATAACTAACCATAATTTCACATGAATAATTATAATCATGTGTATTTTTTAAAGAACAAATTTAATTATGCGAAATTTCAATCAAACATAATAGTGTTTTATTGAATAAGGAAGAAATATTTTATGAAATGATGATGTGGACCTATGGAGATAAGTAAATATAGAGTTTACAAACTTTCTAGATGCAAGGAAAGATTTTGCAATGCCGACTCGATAAGGGATTGAAGTAAAATGGATATTAAATCATGGTGGATTGTTCATGGATTTGAGGCACCAACTCTTCAAAAGATAATTCTTAAGATAAATGTGTTCTTCTTCTTGATTTTAAAGGAATTGAAATACATATTATTTTATACATTATTTGAAAAGAAATAAAATGACATCTAAGAGACAAAAGATTTAGTATTTTATAGTATAATCTTCATCTTCTCTCACAAATTTCTCAAAGTATAGAGAAGAGATAATTAAATTTTGAGATATTGCAGGAAATGACTTTTCATTGGAAGATAGTGAATTCTTTATATTACTAACCTATCTCTTGATGAACAAGAATTAGAAGAAGTATTTTTCAATGAAAATAAACAAATATGAAAGTTAAACATTATTATGATTTACAGAATTTTTTTTTTTAGATTTTTTTTATAAATGTTTATCTTAGATTTTTATTAGATTATGAAGTATAATGGGTAGAGTGCTTTTATATAAATGTTAATCTTATTTTTTTAGATTATGAGGTGTAATTTTTATATATATATATATATATATATATATATATATATATATTATAAAATTTACATTCAAAATAATTTGTAATTATTTGACAATATTAAAGTATCATAACATAAAAAAAAGGAGAAAAAGAAAACTCGTATATACAAGCTGGTGGACGGAAGAAGCAACATTATTTATAACAAAACATACTATAAATTAAAGGGTTAAATATATTTTTGGTCCCTCAAGTTTGAGTAAATTTTGGAATTAGTTCCTATATATATATATACATCCCCATACCCAATTGAATAAGTCGGAGATTTCCCATACCCATATCTATACCCGGTCAATGCGGGGATTCCCGTCAAAACGAGGACGGATTCGGACAATATTTACGGAGACGAATTTATTTGCCATCTCTAGATGTTGGAAATAGTATGTTTCTTTTCTAGTCATGATACTGTTTTTGCTACTGTGGAAGGATAATTTGCAATTAATGTTTGCGTTTGAATCTATGATTGTGAAAAGATTTGAGAGTGCAGATTTTCGTGAGAGGAAGATGGATGCATCCGTTTATTATGCCGAAGATTCAATAGTGTTTCTTGTTCATTTTATGCAAAATAACAAAAATGCCTTCGTTTTAATTCGAAAAAATGTTGTTTTTTCTGTCTGCAAACAGTAAATTTCCTGATGCCTTCACTTGTATGTGAACTAATTTTGATTTGTTTTCTCCAACTTAATTATACAATTTTCACTAAACTAACATCACTAATATTAATAACACTAATAATAACAACAATAATAATTAGTATATCCATATATCCAAAATTAATATAAAAAAATATTTATAATAATTATAACAATAAATTCAATTAAATTTTATTTTTCATTATAAATAAAAAAAATCAATTTTATTTTAATTTCAATTACTTACATTTTAATTTATTTCACATTGTTTTTACAAGGATAAATCGATAATTGTCTACTTTTATCAATTAAAATATTTTTTTAATCTATCACATCCATCAAATCATTCATAAATTCTTACAAACTTTTCTTTCATATCCCTTCGTCTATTCCTTCAAATCTCTTTATTTAAACAACTCCACAATCCACAATCCATTCTTCTTCTCCTCAAATCCATTCACTCACTCTCTCTCAAATCATCTCCTCAATCTAAACACTACCTTAAAGATGAAATATATTTTTAGTCAATGAACTTTGAAGAGAAATTGAAATTCGTTCATGTCTGAAACTTTAATACATTTTTGTTCTCAAACTTTGAAAATGAATGAATATAATTTTTTTAACCTAATTACGTTAATTTTTTTTTGACGTATCAAAATGTGTTTCATAATAGCATTTGAGTTGTTTATACTGTTTGACACATTTCCACTTTAATATCTATTAGGAAACTTGACACATAAAAAAATTTAACATAATTAATTTAAAAGGACTATATTTAAAATTTAAGAACTAAAATATATCAAAATTATGAATATTAATGAATTATAATTTTGGATGAAATTTTAGGGACTAAAAACATATTTAACACTATTATTGATTATGACCTTTGCTGCATTAAAGACAAGTAAAAACATACTTAACCTGCCGTACTTAACTCTAAATTTAAAGGAATTTAATTGATAAACTACAACCCCATTTCCAACATTAAGTTATAAGTTTTCGGGTTCATTTTCAACTTAAAGTTATGAATTTTTCTTATGATGCTTAAAAATATTATCCTCCTCAAGTAGGAGTTCGTTCCACGTTACTACATTCTTCTGTTTTCTAATTACGAGTATCTTAATGGTAATCTTAATTGCCCTTTGAATCTACTACAATCGATTAGGTTTGTCTTTATGTGGACGGTTATGAAAACAAAATCATCAGCTTCATTGTCCACCCCAATTAAAAAAAAGCAACACTTTATAATTGAAACTCAACTTTCTTTTATTAAGAACAAAATACAACTGTTCAAACAACAAAAAATGATCATGATTTAATATATCTGTCATAAAATAATTGACTTTCGCAACAATCTCAAATTTACGATCATGGTATAATGAGAATTTTGTACATCAAATTTACATAAAACAAGGTATGAATCGTAAAAGTTAAGAATCTGGAAATCAGTGAAATAAACTAGAAAAAGTATCTCATTCGATTTTTCTAGTTTATGTTTTGTAGTTAGAGGTAAACAATATTTTATAGTTAGAGACAAATTGGTGAGTGAAGTGAAGAATGTCTATCTGAAGTAGAGAATTGTGCAGATTTTGGCTCCCACTTCATGTTACATGTCTTCTTGCTTCTTCGAAAACTGCACGTGCCTTGATGGGTTCAAATTTGGAACAACATGGGTGATATTATTTTTTTTATCAGAACCATGACTTTTGAAAGGGGGATGAAAATAGACAGATGGGGGTTTATCAGTTTTTTGTTTGTTTCTTCATTCTTTGTTTTTTTGCTTTAAATTCTGAGTCCTTTATTTCATTCCCATGTGAGTGGGACAATTTTGTTTTCCTTTGAGATCAATCATTTTGGAAGAACTACATGTTAGTATCATTTTAAAATATATGTGTGCCCACTCTTTTGTCTTCTTGGAACTGCCTTATTCAACATCCTACATCCTACATTTTGAGAATGCTGGAATGATGATTTACATAATTTTAATGATGTTAGTGATAAAAAAATCCATTCTAACAAGATTTAATGTTAGTTGAATTTATTGTATCACCGTTGTGAGATCATTCATTAATATTTAATTCCATACTCGAAATATATATGTTTTAATGTAAGATGTGTTTTAGAAATTTTATATTCACTAAAAATAAGAAGAGTTTAAAATATATGAGTATACAAAATGTCACTTTTATAATCGATTTCGCAACATTAAATTAAACTTAAGGAGTACTACTAAATTTAATTAAAAAAAGCTATTAAGTCAAAAAAGAATGGACAAAAGTAAAAGTTCCACTTTTAGTTTACAAATACTATTAAGATAATCGCGTTTTGTCCTTAGAATTTGGGTTACAAATTTACTTTTAAAAAGTGTCGTATATTAAAGGAAGAGAGTGTTATAAATTATCTTTAACTTTAATTTGTAACCTATATAAAATGTACGAAAACAATATGAATAAATGCAATTTCTTAAGGCAACGAAATCCACAATATGAATAAATGAATCTGGCTCAAAAGTATAATATTAGCAATGGTTAACTTTTTTCAATTATTATATGGACTTATTTTTATTACCAAGTATATTTCGTCAAAATCCACATACAAGTGATCCTAAGTGTATGTACTACATACATAATTGTTATTAAGAGTGTCGAGACTCGTTTTCCCGGTGGTTAAGGAACACAAAAGCTATATATGTGTTAAGTATAGATAAATCATAGGCTCAATTATGCATAAGAAATACTCATAGGTACAATTATAAAGGACAAAATAATTTCTGTGGTGTTTCTTAATTAAATATAAGTGAACGAGAATATAATTTATTTACATAAGTATCTGAACAGACAATAATGCAAAGATGACTTCTCACCAATTCAAGGGAGACCAGTCCTTTTCCGTCAATGTTTTATGCATGATTTTGAATAACATCACTGCTTAAGAACATCTTTGGCGCCAATACGTTCTTTGGTTTGAAAGTTAGAGATGCGTATCCATCATACGGTACAACACAGCTTTCAGGAACAGAACAAAATTATCAAATGCTTTGAAACTCACAAGCTTTGTTCTAATGATTATCAAGTTGAGTTTTTACGCCACTAAATATATTCCCAAGTACCATATTATCACTGTCACTGATCATTGAATCCTACGTGTTTGATCAACGAACCTAAACTAAAACTAAGACACTAATTTTGAATACTTCATCACCAACTTGATTCCGGTCACTGAATTTTCTTACCTAGCGTACGTGGCAAGGGCTTGATTGTGTGTAATGAAGTGCTTGGTGAGAAGTTGATGGTATTTCAAGTGGTTGGAAAAGGTGTTGATGCAAATACTCAAGTTAGTAAGTATTTTAGTAGACTCATAATAATAAGTGAAGTTTCTCTCATACACATGCATGTGAAGTAGGTCTAAGACTTCCATGTTTTGCTAATTATAGGCCTTTATAAAACTGCTACAATCTCATTCTGGTCAATCATTATGGAACCTCATTATATTGATTCATGCTACATTATTCCATTCCCAATTCCAAAATTTGGCTTCACATCCTGGTTTTATATATAAACCCTATAACAGTGTAGAGTAAACAATGTGAAATTAGTAGTCTTTTATATATTTTACCTTCTTCAAGCTCTTAGAATACTGTGCACAAAAAGGCTAAGTTATTTATTACTCTTGTATGTAAAAAGAAGAAAGGTAGGTGTGGAGGTTGAGACCCACACTGCTAGTAGGTTCGACATTGAATCATCTTTGCACCTTGATGATAACAATGTAATGCTTAATTCAGTACAAGCTATAGCATTATACTTTCATTATATAATTATGATTAAATTGGATATGGTTATATCAGGAACTACTTATGACAAATAAAGAACATGGTCCTACCTACTGCAACTTCTCACACACCTTCAACCAAACAGGTAATGTGCATGACCATCATAACTATCTAAACCTCTCACTTTTAATTGTCATACATGTATGTACATAGTAAGATACACCTTGCAAATTTCATGCTTGATTAATGATGCTTAAACTAATTAAGATGCTATAATCCTATCAGATTATTATTACGAACTATAACTCATTGTCATATATGTATAAATAATAAACGAGTAAAATTTTTTGCTGAATGATAATGGCCTAGCACCATGATATGAGAATCTGACACACCTTAATAACAATGTTGGAGCTGAACGTCATCACTGATCAGCCATGATTGATTATTCCCTTTGACACATAATTGATCTATTCATGTTTGGAGTGTGACTTTTCTGTGGCAATACACAATCCTTATTACCACACTCTCTTTACGCCATTGACATTTTCTGTGACTCCATTTTATTGTGTGTGTGGTGTTAGGTCGCTATAATCATTGTTCCAACATTTTGTATCTACACGTGGAGGCCTTTAACAAGGGCCTTCTTCAATGGTTGAGTAAAATTCGGATGTCTTTAACACTACATTAGCTACCAAGCACATTTTAATTATGACAACGCAAGCCACTTTTTTTTTTTTTTTTTTTATTTCTTCCACTACGACATATGTATTTGTGAAAAATACTTATAATAAATTGAATTTTTGTATTCATTAAACTGGTGCAACGACATCCATGAAGATTTTGAAAATTTTTAAGAGTGTTTGACATTTAAAAAATATTTAAAAAATATCTCATGCTATTCAATTAAAACTATCGGAGTTTTCTAGATCGTACTTAAATATGATCATGTTTAATTAAGATTTTGAAAGATGAAAAAGACCCATTTTATATTTAAATTATACAAATTTTATTGAATTGTTTCTTTGATGAATTTTAATAAATTTTGTGTAACTTTTTATTTATATGAATAAATATCATTTTCATAAAATAATTTCACTTAAACATGTATGACGTTTTTCTTGTTCATTTTCATTTTTTTTTTCAATCTCAATAATGATAACGATATAATTTTTTCTTCAATTTTCTAATAAATTTTCTATATCTAAATTATATTTTTGGGCTATTGTTCTTTGCCATTAATTTCAAAGTTACTGTTATTAATATATATTCCTATTAATCAATGAAAATATCTATTTTTTTCCTTGAATTCCTGATATTATTATATGATTTATTGAGTTTTTAAACACTTTTTAACCGTGATATTGTCATACTTAAATTTCGGCAACATCATTAAACAAATTGAAAAATGAAATCATTAATTCCGAAGGAGAAAATAATTTATTAAAAAAAATTAATGGACATTACAATGTTAGAAAACAACTTCTATTAGATATTTATGTTAAAGTGATAAATAATAGTAATAGATAGATAGATAGGTGCAGACAAACATTTCCTTAAATTACAGTTTTAATTCCTTAGATTTTTTTTTTTTATAAAAAAATTAAAATAAAAAATAATAACATATTATTTATTTCCATTTAAATACACAGTAAAATTGTTCACACAAGAGTATGACATAAACGGTTTAAGAGTTAACTTGTAAGAAAGTTCAAACTAGTTAAAGCAAGAATTTTTAATGTTATAGATTAGAGTTTGTAAAAAAGCACTATTATTTAAGAAGGTCAATACTTTCGATATCATTAACCAAACTTCCTGCGATTTAAAAGTCAAAGATGCAAACTTAAAACGATGACTTAATTTGTTAAAATGCTAATGAAAGAAAAATAAATGAATTTAACCTTAAAAGTTGAAAAAAAGCACGTTCTGAGGGAAAACGTGAGATTATTCGTAGACTTTATGATGTGATGATATAAAATAACCATTCCCACATGCAACCACGGATTATGATACTAATTTTAATAATATAATGGCTTAAGCAACAAATTAGGAATTCCCAGTAATGTGGCATTCATCAACGTATTTGGAAATAAGAAGTCAGCACCATGGAAACAAACAAACCCGACCAGCCTTTGAGTAGAGTGAAAAAAAGGAGAACATAATAAAAGAAAAAAACAAAAAAAAAAATGGCAAACCAAACGCGGTCTCCATCAACAAAACGACACCGTAGTTCAGCAGCTGTTCTCGCTTAAGTAACCAGAAAACGACACGCGGTTTATGTCTTCACCTTCACCTTCACTCTCCGCAACTGCACATCAATAAAACCGTTCCTACCATGCCATTCCCTCGCAAAACCAAATAAAACTCACCTGCGATGGTACCGGGAATTCAACCGGCGCCACCACCGGAAAGTTAGTCGATCATTCGTTGGGATCGTCACTGTAATCAGAATGTCGTCGTCACCGCAGAGCGTAAAGCAAAGAGTCTTCGCATGCCTGACCAAACTCTCTGACCGCGACACGCAGTCTCTCGCCACTGCAGAACTCGAGTCCATCGCTCGGTGTCTCGATGCGGCCACCGTGCCGGCTTTCCTATCGTGCATGTACTCCACTGACCCGTCCGACAAGCCACCGGTCCGCAAGCAATGTGTGCAGCTGCTAGGGTTCCTGGCCGAGACGCATGGCAACATGCTCGCGCCGTACCTGTCTAAAATTATCGGCAGTGTTGTGCGGCGCCTCCGCGACGCGGACTCGTCGGTGCGATCTGCGTGCGTGAGTTCGGTTGCGGCATTGTCGCGGCACGTCAACAGGCAGCCGTTGCATTCGTTTGTGAAGCCGTTGGCAGAGGCGCTGTTCACGGAGCAGGACCAGAACGCGCAGGTTGGAGCCGCGCTGTGTCTCGCAGCCGCGATCGATGGAGCTCCGGATCCGGACCCGGCCAGGCTGGCGAAGCTCCTGCCGCGGTTTGAAAAGCTTCTGAAGCGCGACGGTTTCAAGGCGAAGCCCGGGCTGTTGACGCTAGTGGGAAGCGTCGTCGCTTCCGGCGGCGCGTCCGGTCACGCGCCCTTGAAGAGTTTGGTTCCGTGCCTGGTAGAAGCGTTGGGCAGCGACGATTGGGCAACGCGGAAGGCTGCGGCGGAGACTCTCGTGGTGGTTGCCAACGTAGAGAGGGATTTCTTGTCGGAGTTCAAGGCCGACTGTGTGAGAGTTTTTGAAAATCGACGGTTTGATAAGGTTTGTGTAAATTGTAAAGGGATTTTATATATATTATTTTTTTTGTTGATGTTCACTTATGGTAATTTGAAAGTGAATTGAGAGTGCGTGGTGTTTTGTTCAGGTAAAGTTAGTTCGGGACGTTATGAACCAGATGTTGGAAGCGTGGAAGCAGATTCCTGATGTTTCCGATGAAGTTACGCCACCTCCTAAATCGCAACCTTCTTCTAAAGGTAATTTGATTTTGAAGTTTTGGATTTTTAGTGTTAATTGGAGAATCCGTGATAGGTGAGTGTCAGTAACGAAATAATTGATCATGTTATGTTCGCTTCGCTGTTGTGGGTTTAAATAGAAAACATAATTAGATAAAAGTACGAGTAAGGGGAAAAGGTGATGATCAATATACGGTTGTTCGATCTTTAGATAAACTCGGAATTTTTGTCTGCTATGATTTAGTTCATATTTGGGAACTCATTATAAAATAATAAACCATGTCGAAGCTAGGACCATTAGCTTCTATGTGAATGTGAGAAGTCACAGTTGGGACTGGAACCAAACGTGCTATGATTAGCGTCGCTATTTGGCAACTTGCTCCTTTGGTTGTACGATTAATTTGTTATGTTGCATTGTCTTTGAGTGTTTTTCATACCTGTTTTCTTTCATGTCTCATTATTGAATCAGAGAATTCAAGTGATGGACGCTATCCTGCTGTCTCTCAAAATTCATGTAGTCCTCGTTCAGTGATGGCCAATCTGCGGAAGAAAACTACACCTTTTAGCAGATTCAGCCCAGCAGACAGTTCTTCTGCTAGCAGTGCCAAGAATAGGAGTGCTTCAAGTGGCAACAACAACAAGAGAACGAGTTCGATTGTTTCCCGAAAACTAAATAATAAGAATTGGGATACTCAAGTTGCTGTGGTTGATCAGGGAGATCTGCAGGAGATGGATGGAATTGTTTTGGAAAGTAACAAAATGGATAAAAGCAGATTTTCAAAGCCAGAAATGAAAAGGGCACTGCTATATAGAGGTTCGGACGATAGAATACACAAGTATGGTGGGTCCAAAGCTGGATCTCGAGTGGTTCCATATCATGAAGAAAGTCAGGACTCGGTTCCTGTCAGTGATGTCTCTAAAGATCTCCATAGGAATGACAAAGAGAGTGAAGATTTATCGCTGATCCGCGATCAGCTACATCAGATTGAGAAGCAGCAATCAAGTCTACTCGATCTTCTGCAGGTTTGTTCCTAATGCTTAGCATTAAGTTTCCTCAATAAATTTTTTATCTGTGCCGCTTAAATTTTCAAATTGCTGGAAGGCCGGTTATACTGTTATTGTGTTCAAACTTCATCCTTTTCTCTCCTTTTATGCACATGTAGCATTGTGCCAATTCTATAATGACAAACATCTCCAACATGCTTCTCCATGTTGTCACAGAAATTTATGGGGAGCTCACAAAATGGAATGCGTTCTTTAGAGACTCGTGTGCATGGTCTTGAGTTGGCATTGGATGAGATCTCTTATGATTTGGCTATATCAAGTGGAAGGATGACTAAATCTGATATTCATGGCAACACATGTTGCATGCTACCTGGAGCAGAATTTTTGAGTTCTAAATTTTGGAGGAAAACACATGACCGGCATTCAATCCCGCGGTTCTCTAGATCAGGTGGCATCACTTCATCTCTTGCTGCCACGAACTACCAAGCCGACAAGAATGGTGAAACCAAGTTGACAAACCATAGATTTAGGCCTGATGGAGGCTTCATCACTAATCCACTGGCAGAGATTCATGCAGATTCGAGGAATTTTGCTACATCGGAGCTAGTTTAAAAGTAAGTTAGCTTTCTAAATGCCTCTAAACAAGGCATGCAACTTTCTCGCTGCCACTGTCAACATTCTCCATGCGATGTTAGATTATTGAAATGCCAAATGATGGCACTCTTATTCGTTTATTCTCCTAATACCCATATTTCTTATTTACTTGCAGATGACTGCACAATCTAGAATGCAAGTTTGATCTTTTGATTCTCTCTCAATATGGAAGGACCCCCTTGATCGGAATTACAATTCAATCAGAATATCTAAATTTGTGCCACTCGAATTCCATCTAGTCTTGTTCCAGGTGAAGAAGGCTTGAGCGGGCTAGACCATGTATTCTACGTCGCAGGACAGAATTTCATTTGCATATTTCGCGACTAAATACCACACTTTTTTAAATAAGAGTGATTTTGTATATGTACAGAGAAGTGATAGGCTTTTCTTTTTTTTTTATATATTTTATGATTAAGTATTGTGTTGCATAATGTCTTCGAGTTATGTTAAAAGGTTCTCTATACTGGCATGCACTATCGGCATTTCATCATTGGAGAACATTGTTTCTATTCTTGTCTCTTATACTTCATGTGTGACCTCTGCTATCCGTTTTTGTTTAACACCTTATTGGAAAGGATCCAACAATAAGATTCTCATGTGCAAAAATGCTCATCCCCAGCACTTTCTAGGTTGTCCCTTCGATATCCTATTATTTAAATGATTAGTGATCTGACACAGTTAGGTATTTTTTAAAAGAAAATATTAATAATACACAAATCTTCCTAAGAAATAGTTGAAAGTACCGTTAACATGCACAACCTAACGAGTTTGTAAAGAACAGATTAGAAATGAATTTAAATATGAAAAAGATTTAAGTTACTGCAATTATTTCATATTTATGACATGTATGAATATAAAACATGTATAACCTAAGGATTAATGCAGGTACTTCATGTTTATGACAAAATGTCTCTTAAATAGAATATAATTTCCTAAATATGAAACAAATTACTTAGATTTATAAATAGATATGAATGTTAAAATAGATAATGCTTCAATCATGTTTTGTAAAAAGTTTAGTTCAACTTAAATCCTACAAAATCAGTAAATGGATATTGATGCCAAATTTTATACTCTATTTGAAGTTAACTGTGTAATTAAATAGTCGTGGTTTAACAAGTAACATGATATACTTAGTAAACCTTCCTAATTTAAATTTTGTTAATTTATATATCTAATTAATACAGTACCTTCAACTTCTATGACAACTATTTCATGGAGGACAAGGAGATCACAACCAATCCCAATCCAATAATAACTAAAACGTTCTTACAAATCTCATGCTTCTATGAAAAAGAAAAATCAATTTGCAAGAAAATGTGCCAAGCAAGTGTGAGTATTAGAATGTCAATTCTTCAATTAGAAGATGACTGACGGTATTGCTTCCATGATGGATTATCATGTACAATATCCTTACTTGACTTCGGTGGAACTGCATATCAAGGCAGGAACAAGAGATAATAATATGCGAATGTTGAAGTTTGTTTCCTCTACTCTACCCCAAACCATTTAATACTTATTAGATTGCTTTAGTTATTCTGACTGCAACTTTTAGCTTGAGTACCTAAAAGAAATAACCACTTAAAAGATGTAATCTAGGGTTCTGGATTCTTTCAGTCGTATTAGGGAATTCTCCCTTCACGTAAACTTGAGTTTGAATTTTAAATGTCGTGTTGGAATTTCTAACAAAAGTTTATATGGAGTGTGCTCTGTGGAAAACAAAAACCGTCTAAACCATTACTATTTGATTGAAACGTCAGAATTACAACATTGAAGATTTCAAAATATAAGACTGACTAGTAAAGAGCCATAAATATGACAATAGTAGTAATTGTTAATTCGAAGTCATTCAGAGTAAGCCATTACACTATTACACTAAAAGATACAAGGAAACGCATACTTTTGTGAATGTCAAGTATTAACCAGCTTCTTCACTAGCTAAACTGGCTTATTATCCGCTTACGTTTTGGTTTGGAGATAGTTCAATAAAGGCCCAATACGCCAATATACTCGATAACTTATGTCGCGCTCTCTTCCGTCCATTCAGTAACTACTACCACCATATAAATAAATTACGTATATTATAAGATACTCCTTGGGCATCCAGAGACATTATTTACTTCATGTTACTTTTATTCATAACGTATAAATTTGACATTGAAATTGAAATAAGTAACACATTTGCTTTAATTTTTAACTTGATAGAAAAATAGAATAAATGTCGGTTAATATCAAATTGAAGAAACTAAAAAAACCGAGAGTTCTTACCATTCAGATTAATTATAAGCTATAACAGATTTACACAACTCTTATGTTCTACAAAATGTATAAAAAAATAATTGAATTCTAAATGCTGCCAGCTATTACAGGCAGACTACTTAAACAGTGATAGAAGGCCGTACCAGAAACACCTAAAATATGTAATAATAAAACTTCAACTTGATAGGAAAAACGTTTGAACAAAACTTAAATCAAGTTCATTGTACCCTAACTATCAAATTCCCGTTCAAATAGTGATATATAGACTCTTTTTTTTTTTCAATAATAAATAACCATCATTAAATAAAAGCACCAGAATTTTGAATAAAAAAGAATGTCTAAATGTCAATCATACAAGTATTTAAAAATAAAGTTGTTTCTAAAATTAAAAAATAAATTAAACTCTCGACTATTTAATCAAACAACTGACATGTACTGATTTCTAACTTGTTTATGACTTTATTTTTATTTTTTTACTACTTTTTAATGGTAAATAATTTTTTTTATTTGACAGATATCTTAACGATAAAAAGTAAAGTGAAACTATAATAAAATATAACGTTAATTTATTAAAATAGCTTGAGATTGGAGAAGAAATCTTTCTTTATGTAAAGAGGGGACTTCTTGAACAAAATGTAAACAAATTCTTTAGAATACAACTCTTAAAAATCAATATTAATAAAAAGATATATACATCAAATAATGTTTCAAACAAAAATAATGAATAAAAATACAACTATCTAAGTCACATTATATACATTCAAATCGTATTAAGTGAGAACCATTATTAGTGTATGAAATGAAAAGTATATATATAAGTCATACAAAGATATATAAATTACCAATATTACAAATTAGTTAGTAATTAAATAATCAATTAAAAATTCTATGTATTTTTCTCTGAATCTTGACCATTCAAGTATGACCTAATAAATGTAATTGACTATAATTGTCCTTCTAACATATGTATGTGATACGTTTCTCTTTCTATATAATATAACGTATTCTCTAACATACAAATATAAAACCTACAAAGTTTAGATGAGACTCATTTAAACTATCAAGCCTGACTATATGTTTTAATTTATTTGTTCATAATGAGTTTTTAATGAGATGAACTCAGATTATTCAACAACATCTAAGGTGATTCACACCTCTACTCAATATATCTCCATTATCCACCATCTAATGTCGTCGTATATGACCAGAAGTAATTCCAGCGATTCTTCAGACACATAGAACACGTGAACAAATAATTATGTATGAGCACAATCTACCAAAAAGGACTATCTATGTTTGTTAATTAAACGGGTTATTACTCAACATTTGCCATTCAATTATTGGCCAATTAAGTGAAAAAATATAAGAAAGAAACTCACATTACATTTCTACACAACATGATTTGAAATTCAAGAAGGTGGGCTTATGAGATCAAATCACGGTGTCTGCTCATCAGCATCTTCTTTGACAAGTTTCTGCAGAAAAGCACCAAGTGACCAACATTAGGCAAAGTCGTAAAAGATATATCTGCTTGAGTACAATTTGACTGTAAAACCATCGCATCGCAACAAAATCCATAATATCAATCCAACACAGAAATTAAAACTAGAACTGCATTTTTCCAGCATATTCAGTGACACGGAATTCAAGATTTCAACCAAAAATAATCATTACGCATTGCATTGCACAGACAAATGTAGAAGATCAAATAATCGGAACAGACAACATCATCAGATAATATGAAGCAAAAAAATAAATTATGCCCCTCCCTATCCTCAAAAAGCTACAAAATACGTCTCAGAATTTGAATAAACGAGAATTGCACGAAACAGGAACGATCAAGGAAAAGCGAACACGAGACTAAGGTAGATTACATGCAGCAGAGAATTAAAGCACGAAAGGTTAATTGATTGGACAGGATCCAAAGTCACAACCCATAAAACCTAGATGGATCGAAGCAAGTAATGCAAAATACCGATTCTAAATAAACAAAGTAACACAGAGATAACGAAAAAAATATGAGAGTGAGAGAGAGAGATGAGTACGGTTTGAGCATTGTGCCAAGAGAGGCCTCTGTAAACGTTGACGGAAAAGGTTGCGGTGAGGTAAATGGTGGTGAATCCGAGAGTGGCGGTGAAGGCCTTGAAAGCATAATCCCCAACCTTACCTGCTATTCCCATTCTCACCCAATTCGACTAACTAGGGTTTACTCACTTCCCGCACTAATAACTTCTTCTTCTATTTTTATACCTTTTTCTTTTTTTTTTTAAATATAATAATGCAATTTAGTTTTTTAATTTCTTGTTTTTGTTTTGATTTATTTTTATCATTTTATTATTTTTTTAGTTCAACTTAGATTTCTAATTTTGTAAAATATTCATTTTAGTCTTTATTTTTTTTATTCAATTTAATCATTTTTTTAAATAATATAATTTTGTCATCTCCCATCTGAGGCCAAATTAGTAATTAAGTTTAATTATAATTTATATTAAAGTAATTTTTTATAATTTATACTTCAAATCACTTCACCTAAATGTAACAAATTTGAGTACTTAGATAGATGTAAAAAATTAAATAATTTGAATATTTAGGTGGAGTGATTTGATGTATAAATTATAAAAAAATTATTTTAACATGTACATATAAGTTGTAATTGAACTTCATTAGTAATTTGATTTTAAATTGGAGAGAACAAAATTAGATTGTTTTAAAAAAAAAGTTAAAAAAAATGATTAAATTGAATAAAAAATAATAAGGGATCAAATTGAACATTTTTAAAAGGTTGAAGGACTAAACTGAACTAAAAATAATAATAAGAGGACCAAAATAAATCAAAGTAACAAATGAAATGACTAAATCACTAATTAAGCCTAACTTCTTTTTATAAGTTCTGACGAAAATATATGTGTGTTACTTTTTGAGGTTAAATTAGTCTTAATTTTTGTTTAATAAATTAAGTAGGTTTTTCTATGTAGTTCTCTTGTTTTTTATTTCATTTTATCTTTTTAAGTTTTTTTTTTGTCCCGTGAATGTCATGTCACATAACATTGTTAATGAGATATGATAGTGGTTTCCTCGTACATTATCTGGATTAATATTCATCTTGTACCTCTCACATATCTCTGCGGGTATTTACATACTTTTTTAATATTCATATGTATTCGTCGATATTTACAAAATAAATTCTGTAAATATTTACCAAAATATTTTAACCACAAATTCAGATAAAATACGATGCATCACTATTACAAGATAACAAAATGTTTTTGTACAACTTAAAAAAAAAAAATCATAATTTTCTTTACTAATACTATGAGCATGTTTGTTCACTTTTTATAATTTTGATAAAATAAGTATAAATAAATTTTTAAATTTTATTATAATTTTTTTCTTATTTATTTTGTAAATAGTTTTTTTTTATTAAATATATTTATTTAAGTTTAAAATATTAATTAAAAAATTGAAAGAAACAATTAGATTTAATAAAGCAGTTACTTAAAAGGTAAAAAATGGTAAAACAATTATTTTAATTCTAAAAAATGGTTATTTATTAAAGGAAAAATTGAGAATATAATTGTGGACATCATGGATTAGATTTTTTATGATCCAATCTATATCCAATCCAGATCTAAAAATATTGAACTAGATTTTAGATCCATATTTTAGATCCAGATAAAAAAATCCACGTCCAAATATTTAGATCAAGTTCTAAGTCTATATCTAAATATTTGGATCAGTTTTAAATCCAGATTCATTTCTAAATCCATATTTTTACTAAAAATTATTTTTTTATAAATCTAATTTTAATTTTAAATCTATATTTTTAAAAATAAAATAACTAATTCATTTAATACATAAATATATATAAAAGGTTAAACAATATATAAAATATAATAAATATTAAAAAATAATCATAATATATAGATAAATTCTTAATATTAAAAAACACTAAAAAATTCACTGCTTCAACTTATTCATTGTGGATCTTAATATGTAAAACTTAATGCCTGTGATTAGTCAAATATTTACAACCTCATATACATAGAAAAACTATTCTACTTGATCTTACTACTTAAAATTGTTCACATTCAAATCAACAACTACAATTTCCAAATCCAATAAAGATCAAAACTTAAAATAAACATCTTCGTACCAAAAGTCCCTTCACCATAAATGTAGTAACTAGAATTTCCAATAAACATCAAAACTTAAAATAAACATCCCCATACCAAAAGTTTATTCACCACAAATGTAGTAACTAAAATTTTCAATAAACATCAAAACTTAAAATAAACATCTCCATACCAAAAGTCTATTCACCATAAATGTAATAACTAGAATTTCTAATAAACATCAAAACTTAAAATAAAATGTCATTGCAAGGGGAAACATGGAGAATTATTGGTCATACTATCACTATCCATCTCCATACAAAAAGTCCATTCACCACAAATGTACATGTAAGTAAAAATTTGATCATTAAAGGTATCATTATAACATCAAGTTACTTAAATCAACGATTGAATGTATAAAAGACATTACCTTCCACATGAGGATTGAGCTTTAACTCAAAGAAATCATGTTGTGGTCAACATTTTGTTGAGAAACTAACTCTATAACAAATGAAAAAATTATCATTACTTAATACATATTTAACTGTAATATTATTACATAATTGAAACATCAACATATCTTGGTCAACACATTCAAGCTCTTCAAAATCATAGTCCAACAATGATTGTAAAGGCGTGTCTTTTAACCAATCATGTGTACATATAATTACCTCCACCTTTTGATGTGATAAAGAACTATGATATGGATCAAGCACTCTTCCTCCTGTGCTAAATGCAAACTCGGATGCTACTATAGAAATAGGCATAGCTAATAACTTTCATGCCATGTTTGAAAGGATTGGAAATCTATATGAATTAATTTTTTACCAATCGAGAATGTTCAAATTTTCACTTGTATCAAGCTCTTGTACCAAGCTCTTCTTCTAAATACTTTTGAAGCTTAGATTTGTTCGAAGAGGTTGATCCTGTTGTTTGCAAAAATTTGTTCCAACCATACGAATCATGTTTATAAGTAGGTATCTTTGCATATTATGAAAAGTGTTGTGTTGGATCATGCTATGTATTTATACTCTATAATTTTACTCACTTTGTGGTAGAACATTTGAGTGGTTTCATCTTAGAATTTATAGGTAAAAGTCTCTTTAGTGTTTACAGGGTTTGTGATGGACGTGTGGAAGTTGAACTTCTTAGTTTACTAATGATATGATTTTCTTTCGGAAAATAATGAGCAAACAACAAAAGACCTGGTAATATGTTGTTTGGCAAACCCAACCAAACCAAGTGCACACATCAAAATCAAATATAACTCCATACAATGATCAACCCCAATCACCATATAATCATAGCAAATATCTCCTATCAAAGCTAAACAAAAATAAACACACCCATAATGTACAATCATAAAGCACACCCACAGAAAAATAAGACTCCAAAATTAACAAAAGCGAAAAGAAATTTTAAGAACAAGGAATGCGAAAGATGAAAGTAGGTTTACAAACCCTAAGATAAAGGGTTACATACTTTAAAACCAACTTCTGAAAACGCACGTGCCTCGACCTCGACCTTAATCTCGAGCAAAATCTACGAAGTGCACTGTCACATAACCACTTTGAATTTTTCTTGCATTTTCTAAAACGAAATATAAAATCAGAATCAATAGAAAAAAAAGGAATAAGAGAGGGACAGAAGGAGAAACAACAAGGAGCAATAAGAACAAGAAACAAAGATATCGTGTTACCTAAAGGAAGAAGAGAAAAAATTATTTAGGATTCTATGGTTCTTCAACGTGTTCCATAAAAAATTTGGGATTTAGAGTTTAGTGAATTGAAATTTTGGAATAGGAGAGGGGTTTTCAGGTTTTAAGTGGTAAATAATGCGGTTCAGATTTGGCCTAGATTTGTCTGGATCCAGATAAAAAAAGTTTAGACTATCCAAATGTTAGAATCTATAAAAGTAAAACAAAAAATGTGATTTAGAAAATGAAGAAATATAGATCAAAATCAGAATCCATATTTTAAAATAGATTAAATTATACTTTTAGTCCCCATTTTCGTAACAAAATTTAAATTTGGTTTCAATTTGGAGAGGGACAAAATTGCACAATTTTTACAAAAAATGGAACTAAATTGAGACAAAAAATAAAATACAGGGACCAAATTGAGAATGAGAAAATGACAAATCCCAAATAGTGACACGTGGCACTGTCACTGCCACGTGGCACGATGTCCGCTTGACACGTGACAAAATTTTAATTTTTTTAAAAATTATAAAAAAATTCAAAAAAATTCAAAAAAATAAAAATAAAAAAAATTCAAAAAATCCAGAAGCTGACACGTGGCAGCCCATTTAACACCGTTACTCCACTACTAACGGAAAGGACTTGATTGAGTCAAATTTCCCAAAATAAGGACCAGATTGAGATAAAAAATAATTGAGGGACCAAATTCAAATTTTGCTACGAAAATGGGAACTAAAAGTATAATTTAACCTTTAAAATAATAGTTTTTTTTTTTGCAGATGAGACCAGATTAAAATCGGATCGGATAAGACAAAACAAATTTTTTTGTCCATCCTTAGTAAAATTGGAAATATTGTTATAAATTCAATTTGTCAATCCCAAAATTTACTTTTTTATTCAATTTAATTTCAAATTAAACTTTAAATAGGATAGGATTGTTCTCAAATTGGAACCAAAGTTATTGTTTATATAAATGGTATAATGATATTTTATCAAAATTAACAATTTTTATAGTTAAAAATATCCAACAGGATAATATAAAATTATTATTATATTTATTCAAGAATATTATTTTAACGTAAAAATAACATGTTATTTTAATTAACAAAAATACAAGGAATTTGATTTCTAAATATTGTTATTTATTAAATAAGTATTATTTTAATAATTAATAAAGTTATCTAAACGTATGATCTACAAATATTACTATATTTATTAAATAAATTTTATATTAAAACCAAAATAAAATTGTACTTGAATTAATAAAAAATATAAATAAATACGAAAAAATATTTATATTTTTAATCAATAAAAAAATTACATATAAAATAACTAAAATTTATCTATAATAAAATTGTAAAACTAATTTATATTTGTTTTTATAGCTATAATGTTATTTTAATAAATATTTTCTACAATTTTTATTTTTTCATGAAATCAGTATTAACGAATTTAATTTGGAATTATATTACAAAATTATCGTAATGTTTATATATATATACATATAATATTTGTTGTGATATTTATGAATGGTTCAGACTATTACCAAAATTTTCGTGTTTGAACCATTGGGGATGGACTTACTTTGGTGGTTTGTACCAATATCTTTCTTTCACAAATAATTAATATTCTAGAGACATCATGGTACGGAATTATTTGGACGACAAGACCCAATCAGATTTTAGAGCAAGATTTGATAAGTACTAGTCAACAAATTGAAATTCATTTTCAACAATTTTTTTTTTCTTCCATTTGAACTAATTTTGATATATATATATATATATATATATATATATATATATATATATATATATATATATATATATATATATATATCCAATCCGGTCTAAATTTTCATCAATTTAGTCCTTTATAGTAATGTTGTCTAAATAATTAACGAACTTTTTTAAGTGTGCATCACCTATCAATTCATTATTTTTTTTGTTTAATTTAATGTAATTTAATTATGATTTTTAATTAAAAAAATGTTCAGGTGTTAGTGTAGTGTCAGGGTGTGTATGTTTTATATTCGGTTTGATCCCTATATTCGTTATTTGAGTATAATTTTTTATAAAAAAAATTAATCAATTTTTAATTTTAATAAAAATTTATTTCAAACCAACCCTAAGCCTAAATTAGAAATATTTAATAAAAATGTGAATTTTAATAAAAATATTAGTATAATATTAATATAAAATTAAATTTGTTTCAATTTAGAAAAGGACAAAATTGTTCCATTTATAAAAATCGGACTGAACTGAATAAAAATAACAAATAACAGTATCAAATTGAATATAAGACACTGATAATAACACTATATTGACATGTGACACTGTCACATGACGCAATACTAACTTGACACACAAACATTTTTTTTATAAGTTAATTTTTTTAAAAATAAAAAAAAAACAAAAAATTATGAATTGATCATGACATGTTATGTTTATTATCTGTTAATTATTTATACAGAATCAATTAAATTTACTAAATTGTCAAAAATAAAAACTAAATTAAAAAAAAAATTAATTAATCAAACTCATCAAAAATAGAAACCAACTTAGTATGCTCAAACTAACATGCAAGAGTCACCACCTGATAAGAGTCGAACAATTCTTTTCATGCGACAAAACAAACATAGAAGGAAGTCCAAACACTACCTACTCTAGGATTAAAATATGTTTTTTTATTTTTAAATTTTAAATGTAAAATTAAAAATCATCTATATCAAATTTTTAATACATTTTTATTTTTAAATTTAAATTTGAATGAATATAATTTTTTTTAAATAACCATATTAATTTTAATTTTAATTGTTAGACAACATTTCATACATTTAAACTAAATTGTATCAAACCAGAATGTATTAGTAAAAAAATATTAATGTATTTAAATTAAAAAAAAATTATATTTACTCATTTATAAATTTTTAAAAATTAAAATATATCAAAATATAGAACATAAATAAATTCTAATTTCATCCAATTTTAGTAACTAAATACATGTTCAACCCAAATAATGTAAAACATGCATCCCTGACGCAAATATATCATCACCAAAATTTGTATTGCAAACAGAAACCCCTACAAAAGGGTAGCAATTATAACTTTATGTTTTATATAATATGCTAGAGATTTCTAAGCTAAGGATGAAAGAGTAATAGTCGATATATGGTTATAACATAATATATAATATTAACACATTCCACAGCTCTTTCAAGGTAAATCGTCCCTCAAAACGCCACCTTCGGAAACAATTGCGCATTGGACTGTGCTTTGAGTCTCTTCCCACCCATCAAACCAACTCATCATAAATAGATAGATCTACTACCACCATTTCTTCTCGGACAAAGATATAAGCTGCAAACCAAATCCAAGAAATATGTTAGCTTCATCCCTTTACTTTTTATGTGACAAACATCCTTTTACTACTACCAAGTAAACCTTGTGATGATGACATCTAAACCTCAAAACAAATGCATTTTTTATAAAAAGTGATACACAATTCATATATATATATATCCTCATTTGCTGTTCCGTTTGTTTACAAAGGGTCATGAGCATTTCCAGAAGAATAATGAGAAAAGATGAGATGAGTTTTTCCATAACTACTAAGAAAAAATGAAACTTTGCAAGTAGAATGAATAACACATGCAATGACAATATCTAACCTGAAAAAGGGGGTTTTATTTTTAATTGCAACAATACGGGAATATAATGAAGACTCAAGTGTCAAGGTCTTTTTGGGGAAGAAAATGCATAACACGTAATGTAAAGATTTCAAAAGCCTACCACTTTAACTATAAAGATGGCTAGTGCATCTTGAGTTCCATACTTCACACACAAAAGTAATATTAAAAAAAAGAAGACATGCTAGAAAGTAGAAACATAGAATGAACCCAAATCATTGCAAGCATTTCATTCAAACAGTGCTGGAAATTTAAAGCAAAAAGGGGACAGTGTTTTTTTTTTTTTTTTG
>Ga0214545_1000218_pt1 | contig 78352 bp, 71 predicted proteins | sample CNSS4metaG_FD_160064 | JGI IMG/M metagenome (GOLD analysis project Ga0214545, IMG submission 160064) | Root nodule microbial communities from cowpea collected in UCLA plant growth center, Los Angeles, California, USA - CNSS4 | ecosystem: Host-associated > Plants > Roots > Nodule | place: USA...
GCTATCTTAATGTCCAGTGGGGATTTCCTTGGTTTTCTTAATCAACTCACACCATATTCAATAATCTTAAAAAGGAACAAGATAATCCTTCATCACTTGATGAAATTCTCCAGAGGATCTTCCAAGCTCCAAGAACCTGTTTCACACCTTTCTTTCTTTCTTTGGGTTGAACCACTCTGTTAACAGTAGGTGCAGAGTCTGTTTATATAAATCAGTTGTTGTCAGCACGAGCCTAGTCGACTACATTAGTTGGCTAGTCGACTATCGGGGCAGCAGATTAACATTTTTAGGATATTACATACATGTCATGTTAACCATTGTCATGCTATGTCATGTTAACCATTGTCATGCTGTTATGGATATCATCAAAAACATTTCAGATACACTTAATCAACAATTATCTCCCCCTTTTTTGATGATGGACAAACTTGCATAGAACAACAAACCTTTCTCCCCCTTTGTACATGATCAAGAAAAGGGATAAAAAGAAGAAAACAATGCAAAAAATAGCGAATCTCAATGAAGTATATAGCTAAAAGCATTCAAAACCATGGGCTACCTTTGCTCCCCCTGACTTGAAACCCCATATATGATGAATGGGCGAATGAAATCATAGAATGTCATAACTATGGAAAATGCATGTCATTATATAATATGTTATCAAAGTAAAATGCAACAGATACGGATAAGAGAAATTAGAATATCAAAGTACAAGCAACATTGTCAAATCAAGTACCAAGAAAAAAGCAACATGGACTTAATGGGCAAACCAAATACAACAAATTTTATCATATGAGCTCAAATTACACTCAATCACAAAAGAACAATCTTGATCCCAAAATCTAGATGCATGGTTACTCCCCCTAGGAACAAACACCCAACACCTATAGGTACTTTCTTATCATAGATTTTCAAAGATTAAAAAGGAAAAAGTGTTGGTGAGAGATGATCATCAAAGCATCATGTAATCAATTTTGCAAAAGATTAATTAATTTGGATTTTGGCATAAACGAATATCATAGAGCAAGAACATAAGCACAACAATATAGAGAAAACAATCTTTTAATTGATTATCTAGTTGATCATTTTATGCAGAAAAATATGAAAAATGCACATTTTACCTCAAACAAGTTATGTTTAGTATGTCAAAGTCATGGTTCTTCCTTTTTAGTGAACAAGCATGCAATAAATCCAAAAGATGAGTTGTATAAATCACAATGAATGATACTAAACAAGTTATATTCACCATATGTCTTTAGCAACTATTTAACAAAGTGGTGTGAAACTCCCCCTTTTTGTTATTAGCAAAATAAGGGTATGAAAGAAGAAATATTCAGTACCAATTTCACAAATGTGGATCAGATAAAGAAGTAGAAAAAAACACATATAACAGAGAAGCAAAAGATGTGCCCTATATCAGCTATCAAATTAGATTGGGCATTGTACAAATTAAAACCAAATTAAGCGAAAGATGAAAGCAAAAAAAGAAGGATAGAAGGATTACAACCCTATTAATCGGACATTTCAGTTGTGGAGATCCTTCCTCATCATCAACAATGGAAGCGACAAATTTCTCTTCTTCTTCCTCAGAGGCATATGAAGGTTGCGGGAAGGATGAACAACAACAACACAATTCAAATGGCACAATGAAAAGGGAATATAGGTAACTTACTATAACTTCTCAAGATTAGGGTTTTAAAGAGATTGGGAATTTTGAAAACAATTAGAGAATGGGGATTTAGGGTTTTGATCTTATTTAGGGATTTGGTAGTGTTATTTATGGCCTTTGAAATTAATTTGAAAGTTATTTCAGAAACTTTACCAAACCATGTTTGTTGCAGACATAGTTAACTAGGTTACTAATGTAGTCGAATAGGTGCAAATTTTGACACAGGAACACAAAAAAATACGTGGCTAGTTAACTAGCAAGTTGAATTTTTTATTCAGAATGAGAAAACCTGATGCAGAAATGACAAAGTCTAATGCAGTATGAAGATGATAGTTAACTAGGTAGTCGACTTTATTTGCTGCAAAATGGTGAAATCTGATGCAAATTTTTATGTTGTAAATGCGAAATCAAGTATGTCTAATTCATTAAAATGTTGAAGAATAGCAACATAGATGTAACAACACAATTTGTATTTGTAGAACCACTTTTGGTAGTAAAAGATTAATTTTTATGTCCTAAGAAACATCATCAAAAAGTGTTAAAAGTTGTTTTACTCACATCATTCTTGAAGCAGGGAATGATTCAAACGTATCTTTACTTATGCAGCCCAAAAAATAATACCACATTGATTATTAGGCTTTTCACAAACCCTGCAAAACAGTTAAAATACATCTAGGTACCTACTTTGTATTTGGGTCCTTTCATGTTAGCAACATAGATGGTGATTTTAGGCAACCAAAGATATTTTCCACTTGGAACACCAACATTTTTGAAATAACAAGAATTTGATATATGACCATTCTTTAAACAATAGAAGCAAGATACAAAAGTAGTATTGAATGCCTTTTTAGGATGAAAGAAAAGACTTTTGTTTCTTTGAAAAGGAATGTCCATATTCATCCATTACACACTTTTGAGAACTAAGAAGAGTATCCAAGTTCGATTTTTCCACTGTAAATTTTGCAAGAGTTTCCTCAAGAAATTCAACTCTGTTTTTAAAGTTCTTGCAATCTTTACAATCAAAGTTTTTAACTTGCAAGGTTGAATTACAATTACAAGAGGAGGTTTTATGAATGATGTCCAAATTTTCCAAATCAAAATCCAAATTCTTATTTTCCTCTTCTAATTGATTCAATCTTTTTTCCAACTCTTGATAGTCAATCTTAAACTTTTTGTTTAAACAATTAAGTTCATTTACTTCTTTATGCAATTCTTCAAACGTTTCAAGAAGTTCATCATACTTTGCTTGAATATTAGAATTAGAAGTACTTATCTTTCTTTCTTGGGACTCAACATCAATCATGAGACATGTGCTGATATATTTACTATTGTTGTTGCTTTATGAATTGTTATGGCCATGTTCTTCAATGCTCTCTTGAGGTTTCTCCAAGGTTTCCCAAATTTCTTTTGCATTCTTACATGTAGAAACTTCGTAAAATTTTTCCATGGTGAGTGCTGAGGAGATGATGTATCTAACTCTAGCATCATACTGCACTTTCTTGTTCTCATATGCAGTCCACAAATTGAAGTCTTTCTCAACATGCACATTGTTAATGGTATGCATAGGAATAAATGGTCCATTTACAATAGCATCCCAAACACCCATGTCAATGGATTCTAAAAAGATTTTCATTCTTATTTTCCAGAAAAGATAATTTTCTCCAACAAATAGTGGTGGTCTATTGATTGAAGGCCCTTCAGAAAATATTTATGAAATATTGCCCATTTGTCAGGATCTAGTCGACTATGGATTTGACTAACCAGCTCTAGTGCCACTTGTTAGATTTGATGCACCAATATTTCACAACCAAGAGGGCGGGGTGAATTGGTTTTAACAAATTTTGCCCAATTTTAGCACTTTCAAAATTGTTTTCATAAACCCTTTGCTTGTTGAATCAATTGAAATGGTGTGGTTTGATGCTTAATTTTTGGAGCATTTATACTATGACAAAATATAGAGAGGAAGAGATAAAGCGCACAAAGTTTTTATACTGGTTCGATTCTTAAGAATCTACATCCAGTTTCATCTAGCAAACCATAGCTAGAGATTTTAACTATATTACAAGAATTTCAAGATTTACAAATACACTTGATAAATCTAAACTCTAAGATAAAGGAACACACACGCAAGGCTTCCACAAACTTGCTCAAATAAACACAACAACAAGGCTATCACACACACTTGCTTTAACAACTAAAAACAGCAAGGCTATCACACACACACTTGCTTTAACCAGAAAACAGTAAAACATAGAGTTTCAAACTATACTTAGAACACAAGAACACAACCTAAAAATTAGATTGAGTACACCTTTTCCAAGTCTAAATTTTCTTCTTCTTACCAAGCCAATTTTGATGTTTCTTGATGAAATTCTCAAGAGGATCTTCCAAGCTCCAAGAACCTGTTTCACACCTTTCTTTCTTTCTTTGGGTTGACCTAGTCTATTAATAGGAGGTGCAAAGTCTGTTTTTATAAATCAGTTGCTGTCAGCACGAGCTTAGTCGACTACATTAGTTGGCTAGTCGACTATCGGGGCAACAAATTAACACTTTTAGGATATTACATACATGTCATGTTAACCATTGTCATGCTATGTCATGTTAACCATTGTCATGCTATGTCATGTTAACCATTGTCATGCTATTATGGATATCATCATAAACATTTCAGATACACTTAATCAATAACACGGTATGGGTTCCCTGTCAGGCGATCTGCAAGCGAGCCGCACCTTGCGCCTTGTGAGCAGCGCCAGGCGATTTTTGCTACACAAGATTTGGGTTGTGCTTTTGTTGATGTGCGTAGTCTACAATGCTTCTAGGATATCTCAAAGGTTGACTTGCTAGTGTTCCTTGAGTTGTGACTCGGGATAGGGGTTAAGCACGTGGTATTCCTTGAGTTGTGGCTCGGAATAACATTTCTTGAGTTGTGGCTCGGGTTGGCCAGTGTTGTCGATGTGAGTGTGCTGATTGTGGCAAGTACGGATGAGTCCAGATGGATTGCCCTCCTTAGTAATTAGTCGACGAGTTTGGTAGTCTTGGAACGTTACAAACTATGTTCGTATTTGGGAACTCCACCTGGCATTACGGTGTGTGATCCGTAGCATGGTTTCCCGCACGTGCTCTATCGGTTGTGGCCGATAGATATGACAGCAAGACATCTTGAGGTAATCGTTAGAAGACGTAGAACACGATTATCATGGTTGTGACCATGTGGGATGGAATCAACGAAAGGAATTCCTTTGGTGTGATTGTGTGATATATATAATTGTGTCATATTTATATATATGTGTTTTTTTAGCTCACCCTATCTGCTTGTGTTTGGCGATGATCGTGTACGCGGTACACGGGAGCAGATGATGTGCAGGTGGATCTGGTGAGTTGTAGAGCCGGAGCAGGGCTAGACTTGGGAGATTTTTCTTAGAACTTTTATGAAATTTTTATGATTTCAAATAAATTGTAATTATGGATATTCTAGACTTTTGGATAATTACAATCTTATTTATACTTATAGATTTTGGTTTATTTTGACTATGTAATGAAGTTTTAAATTTCCTGCATTTTGGGAAATGAGATTTAATAAATGATGCTGACGTATTATTTCTAGTTTATTTTGTTTAAAATCGTAATATCTGGACGGGATGTTACAGGGGGTCCATCGACAGGAGGCCCCAATTGAAGTGAGACATCTTCCAAGGTTATGGTGCATTCTCCAATTTGAAAATGAAATGTGTGTGTTTCAGGCCTCCACCTTTCTACCAAGACAGTCACTAAACCATGATCAACCTTTAGATGTCGCAATTTAGCTACACTGCCAAACCCTGCTTCTTGTATTATAGGCACAATACTTGGATGAGGTTCAGCCATGGAGTGACAGTAAAACGACACAATGCTCCATTCCGTGTCCTAAACAAAGAAGTAAAGGATGTGATTACATAAAAACTTAGGTGTGTAAATAAGAAATGAAGTTGACATACCCGAGAAGAAATGTATGCAGCCCTATGCTCTTGTTGTCTCCACAGCAACATTTTTGTTCACTCTTTGTAGGTTTCTGTCGATAGCAAGAATTGAAAACAACAACATTAAACATTTATAGACAATGCAAGACTTCATGAGGGAAAACTTAGCCCTTGGATTACTCAAAGGAATGGCATCCCTTAGATTGAGGTTGGTTCATTGTCATGTCAATGCAATTAATGTGAATCTGACAATCTGTCATGTGTAAAGACCTTTTCAGACTTAATCTTACATGTTATTTGCACAGCATGATGGCGACTAAAGCTTGTATGAAGGTGACTACACGGTGCACACACCTTTTAAGAATTCAGGCTCAAAAGATAAAAAAATTTGTGAATACTAATAAATTTTATTCATGTGAAGATAAATTAACCAGACAATAGTTCCTCAATTGTAAAAAAGCATGGAGAATGAAGTAAAGTGACTGTATTTGACAATTTTATTTGTGGTCTTAATGATGGGATAAATATATTTGTCTGTTAATAGAGGACCCAAAATTTGAACATGCAAAACTTTGATTTGGCTGACATTGAACATAAAGGTTGAAACATTGCATTTATTTAACCCAAAGGTTACATTTTTCAGTGCTAGGATGGATTACAAGGGTTGGAGAATGATAACAGAATGCAGTCAGTTACACAAATATTGCATCATACAATGTCCATTACATAAACACTAAATATTCACCATTGTGGGTGTTTGTGGCTCTTTCAATTTATCAAAATCCGCAAGTCATCCTTAAGTGGGGAGTGAAGTTGAAAATTATGTTCTGAGGTTGCAGATTTTTAAAAAAGTCAATAATCGAATTGTGATCACGCAATGCAGTCAATTACTAAAATTTTATATCTTCAAAATTCCATGACCAAAAACTAAATATTGACCATCGTGGGTCTTTGCGGCTTTTTAAAATTATCAAAATCCGTAAGTCATCCATAAGTGGGGGAGTCAACCATTAATATGTGTGAAGTGAAGTTGAAAATTATGTTCTGAGATTGTAGATTTTCAAAAATAAATAAAAATGGTATTACGATCACACAATTCAGTAAGTTACATCCATCCTACAATTTCCATTCACTAACAGGGGTTCTTGTCTTACTTAACAATTGTCAGAATCCCCAACTCATCCATACATGGGGAGTCAAGCATTAATATGTGGAGAGTAGTGTGGTAGATTCTGGACTACATCTTTTTAAAAAATTCAAATATCGTATTGTCATCACACAATGTAGGGATTGACACACATTTTCCTTCATACAATTTTCATAACCTAAACACTGAATATCCACCATCAAACGTGTTTCTGGTGCTTCAAAATTGTCAAAATCCTTAACTTATCCGTAAGTGGGGAGTAAAAAATAAATATGTGGGAAGTACTATTGTAAATTCTGGACTGCACGTGCATATTTAAAAAAAATTTAAATATGGTATTGTGATCACACAATTCAGTCTCTTAAACAAATTTTCCATCATACAATTTCTGTTATCTAACGTGGGTGCTTGTCTTACTCAACAATTGTCAAAATCCTGAAGTCTCTCGCTCTCTCTCTGTTATTCGACAGTTTTCTCTCTTTCTCTCCTCTCTCTCTCTATGTCTTTCACTTTGCCGCTTTGCCTAACCAATGCTCCAACTCCCACACGTGCAACCGTTCTTTTCTTTAAAGCATTTCCCATTAAAAATTTAAAATTGCCTTGCCACGTCCGTATTGTCAAAAACAAGTCAAAGAAATTTGTCCGAATATCATTTTCGTAAACCTAAATACTTTATTACATTGCACACACTAAAGTCATTAATGCAAATTAACTACTAATCATAAAGATACTAAACACACAATTCAGACTTCCCTAAACACATAGAGAACTAAGCTTTAGTCATCGACATTATTGCCTGGAGCTGAGTTTGTTGCATCCAAGTTGTCACCTTCAGGAGGATGTAAGGCCACTGAAAGCTTCATTGGGAGATCATGTGGGAGTGGAAGGAAGAAGGCAACCATGTCACGAACATCATCATCCGTGACGAGCTTAATTGTTTCATGCTGGTCCCAGCGTCCTAACACGGGCTTGTGAAACCATACATGTTTGACTCTTCTTCCATGACTGTAGCAACGATAGCTTGCAATTTCTTCTTTCAACATCTGTAAATTCATAGTAGTTGACACATAAAAGGCACAATTAATACGACCTTCGTAGTTGACAACAACAAGAAAACTATTGTGAATGTTATTCTCGTGATGGATCACCATCCTTGTTTTGGTAATAAGCATCTATGGTTGTGAACTGAACGACCTAATAATTTATAAGCAGATTGGTTACTTGATAGTAAAAAAAATCTTGAACCCTGCATTAAAGTGGGTTCACATGACAAAGTAAAGTGGGATAAAGCCTGATTGGCATTCATCGTGCAGTGAGTATATCAATTGTGCATATGATGTTGGTATCACGTGATGACATTTACTAAAGCCTACCACTCATCAAGTGCAGTGGTTTTATTTTTAACCTAACATATCACATGCCAAATAATTAAAGCTGCAACAAATAGGGAAAATCACAACATCACAAACCACTATGAAAAAATCCAAGGTTGTTTTACAAAGTGGATCTAAATCTTGTACATTCGATTAGTCTACTTTGAATCTAAACCATTAACATAAACAAACAAAATTGTCATTGCTATAAGCCACACTGAGCCATCCAGGCTATAAATAATGCCCTTCATCAATTCATTCATCAATCTAATCAAGTTAGTGCGAACTCCTACACCCCAATAACATCTACAACATTCACTGTGTTGGTGTACTTCAATGGCAACATCTATGTTGAAGATAACTATTCCGATAAATTCATTAGCTCCAACACGTCATGGGTGACCATAACGAATACTATGACGATGTCCCAACTTAAGTAGGCAATCCTCAAGGAATTCAATAGTGCAACATTGGACGACTATAAAGTAGACTTACGTTACAGGTTACCGATCTTCATATCGGGCGACATTACACGCTACCGATCTTGTACAATGTGTGGAGATGACGATGTTGAGTCCATTTTTTACATGGGAACGACAAAAGCATGTCATCTTCCAATTGAGATAATGGCATTTATTACAGCAAGGCATAACAACGCAATCCCTGATGAAGTTTATTTTTATTTTTCTAATAACTTAGATTGAGGTTTATATTTTATTATTTAAAGTATGTATTTTTATTTATGATGTTCTTTTTCATCAAATGTTTATGCAGCTTTTAATTTCAATGAATTTGAACTTACAAAATGGAGGTGGTGAAATGCTAATCTCTTATAAAATATAATCAAGTCACATGCTAACATTAGAGGTCATGCTAGTCACATGGGTGCATAATAATTCGTGCCACTCACATGGGTACATAAGAAAAAGTGTCAATCACATGAGTACATAAAAGCTCGTGCCAGTCACATGATAACATTAACTATCGTGCAAGTCACATGTTCACATAATAGAAAGTGACATGATAACTTTAATTTTGGTATAAAAGACTACTATCACTTTCTAAACTCAATCTTAATCTTGCAATTTATCTTCACTCTGAAAAATCATCGAAAGTCAGGTTCAACCACAACCTCAGATGGAAGGGTCAATGTTTGTCTGTGTATATGATGATGGAGAAATCGCTAGTGACGCTCAAATTGGTGTCTACTTTGCATATGCAAAGACAATCATGATCCACATCCATAGAGGTTTCGGCTTGTCCAAACTTATTCGCATAATAATGGACAAGGCAAATAGAGATCCAAGGGATGGAGTTCCACTTATTCACTTTAAATTTCCGACTAAAGTTTGTGGCCAACATGTGACATACACAACCACTCAGATCCAAGATGATGACGACTTGGATGGCGCTTTCGGCATGATAAAGGCCACCCCAACTGTTACATCTATTGAATTCTGCACCACCTACAACTTAGGTACAAGACCTTCTGAAAATATTTCTTTAAGCCATTTTGATGTGCATCATCCACATCCAAACACTGAACCGCAACAAGAACTATTTGACCTTAACGCTACCTACCTAGGGGATTGGGGAAATGATATACAATCATATATCGAACTACTAACCGGTCCATCTACCTCAAATATTTTTCAAACCTAGGTCTACCTACAACATCCTTAGACGTGTTTAGCGAAGATGAGGACAATATACTTTTTGATCAACATGATGACCATGACCAAAACCTAGATGTCCACCCCATACAACAACAACACCCTCACCCTCAGACACATGTCCCCTATAACCCACCACAACACTTCAAATTATATGAAGAATACAACCAGACCCCACACCAGGAATTCCCAAATGCATATGACCACCACACAATGTTGCTTGACAACTTTGAGCACGATGTTGGTACACTGACCCAAGGAATGAGGTTCCAAACAAAGGAACAACTTCTAGATGCTTTAAATAGGCACCACATAACAAACCATTGCACCTACAAAACCACACACTCAATCACAACAAGGTTGAGGGTGCAATGTGTGCAACACATGTGTCCTTAGAAATGTTAAGCAATATTACGTACAAGGGACCAAGTGTGGGAAATTAGAAAGGTTGAAGGTGTGTACACATGTGCCACACAACTCATAACACAAGACCACAAGCACTTGGGCTCAAGAATAATATCTCAACATGTAAGACAAATGGTGGAGTCAGACCCATCCACACCAATTGCAACAATAATTTCTTCCATTCAGACCTCTATGGGATATAACACAACCTACAAAAAGGCATGATTGGTGAAACAATAAGCAATTGAAGATGTGTACAGAAACTGGGAATAGTCTTACAACTAATTGTCGTGCCTACTACAAGCCATGCAAACTTATTTGTCTGGGTTTGTATACAAGTTGAAAACCAGTCCAATTACAAATGGGGAGGAGGTCCTAGAAAACCAACAACACTTTCGAAGAGTGTTCTGGACATTCAAATCATGCATTGATGGCTTCCTATTTTGTAAACCAATAGTGCAAGTGGATGGAACCTTCCTTTACGGACGGTATAGGGGCACCCTTCTAGTAGCTATTGCACAAGATTCGAGAAATAACATTTTCCCCATTGCATTTGCTATAGTAGAGGGTGAAACCGTTGAAGTTTGGTTTTTTTTCCTTAAAAACCTAAGGACACATGTTACGACTCAACAAAATTTATGCTTAATGTCAGACTGCCACAATTCAATCAGTGCAACATCCAACAGACCCAGTAGTGGCTGGACTAAAGCAAACTGCGTGCAGGTGTTTTGTATTCAACACATTGCATAAAATTTTACAAAAAGATTCAAGAATACAACTCTGAAAAAGGACCTCGTCAACATGGTTAAGTTATTACATGTAAATTTGTCTTTTTCATTTTCTTGGCTGTTAATTTTTCACACTATTAGAAAATAAATTCTTCTTATAATTATATTTGTAGCGTATACATTGACGGAGCCACGTTGTAACTACTACTACAACATCATTAGAGAAGACAACCCAGAAGCAGCAGCTTGGGATGACCAAATTCCAAGGGAGCAATGGTGGCTTGCCTATGATCAAGGAAGAAGGTGGGGTCATGTAACAACGAATCTTGCTGAAGCAATAAATTCTATCCTAAAAAAGACAAGGAATTTGCCAATTTCATCCATAGTATTGATCACATACACCAGGTGCAACACATACTTCACAAAAAAAGATAGGCAAATAACTGCAATGGTCAATGCTGGTCATGTGTACTCTGAATATGCGACCAACTTCCTACAAGATGCAGACTCCAAGTCAAACATGCACCACGTCCTTGAATTTGATAGAAATACCACAAGATTCAGAGTGAAGGAGATGGTCAATCCTAGAAATGTATGTCCTGCAAGAAAATTTGTAGTCAAATTAGGTGAAAGGTTGTGCGATTGTGGAAAGTTTCAAAAAATACATCTACCATGTTCAGATGTTATTACAGCTTGCAAGCATGCACATCACGACTTCAGCATGTACATAAGTCCCCATTACAGGCTGGATGTCATCATGAAAGTATATGACAGTTTATTTGGTGAGTTAAGACATGAAGAATATTGTCCACCATACCAAGGGCCACAAGTTTGGCCTCATCCTTCCATAAAATGGAGTGAGAGGGGTCGTCCTAAATCAAGTAGAATTTGGACTAAGATGGACATTAAGGAAGGAAGACAATAAAAAAAGTGTTCCTATTGTAGAACTGAAGGACACACAAGAAATCATTGTCCTAATAACGATGATCCCCATCAAACCACTTAGTTTATGTTGTACTTTTAATTGTGTTCAATAAATTTGTACTTGATTCAATTCAATGGTACATCTTTCCTTATTATCTTTTATTGTTACTTACTTTACATAAACCAAAAACAAATAACAAAATTATTTAAAATACAATAATGAAATGCTTTTAAATTATTTCACTTATTTCCATCATTTTAAACTATTTTTTACAAATTTTTAAAGTTTATAATATACAATTTTTTAAAATTATCAAAAACTAAAAGATAACTATAATTTCAATATTTATAAACATCTATTAAAAATAATTAATATTACACAAATTTAAAAAAAAATTAAAATGGCATTTTATATTTTCAAATTGCACATAAAATAACTTACTACACAATACAAAATCTATTTTTAAATCAACAAATTCAAAAAGAAAAAATTATTATTTTTTTCTTTCAAATAATACTTAAAATAACTAAAAACACAATACTATATTTATTTTAAAAAAATATATTTAACCTTTAATGTAACATTTTTTATAAAAAAAAAACAAAAAATAATTCTTATATATATTTTATTAAAAACTTTTAAAATATTAATTCTAATTTCTTTAAAGAAACAAATAAAAAAATAAAAAATCAAGTTCGGAATTCGGATATCTGAATACCAAATTCTGATTTGGAATTAAAAAAAATAAAAATTAAAGGTTGCAATTTCATTCCTAAGGGTGTGTTCACTTGATAAGATGGATTTGGAGGAGAGTGTGAAGATGGATTTGTGAGAATTTGACTGAATGAATATGTGTGTTTTTTTTAGTAGATTTAAAGGGTAAAGTGAATGGATTTAGAAATGAATTTTTTAAGAGTTAGTGAGTGATTTGAGTGATGTAATAGATAAAATAAAAATTTATAATAAATAAAGTTTGAACATTACTAATATACCTTTGATGATAAAAATATATGAAATAATTTTTGGGTTAGTTAAAAATATTAAATTTAAAAACTAATATTTAATAAATTTTAATAAAAATAAATTATATTAAATTATTATTTTTATAATAATTACTATTATTTGAAATTATTATTATTAATTATTATTTATTGTTATATTAATGATGTTATTATTTATTATATATTTATTTATTATATTATTTAACATTATTATTATTTATTATTATTATATAGAGAGAGCAGTTGGTTTACGTGAATTTGATTCAGCACGTGAATTTGTTAGTGTTCATGCACAGAACAAATAAGATAAGTTAGGCACAAGTGTCACCTTACCCATGCAGTCCACTATCTCCTCAGTTGGCCTCTTTCCGGTTAGCACATGTCTGTGTGGACCCGAGAGGGGTTACCTGCACAAGGGACTCTGAAGCTCAAGTCAGCCAACGCTCTCTAAAAGTTAAACCAAGTGATTAATGGAGAAATGAATGCGTACCTTTAATTATTGGGGTCCACGCGTATTTATAGAGCATTAATTATGTTTGGCCTCGTCATGGGCTGGGCTCTAGTTTGGGCTGTAGGTGGGCCTGGACCCTGGCCCAGACCCTTAGTTTGGATATCAGGAGGCTTTGATTTCGCTAAGTCTTTTGGAATGGTCTGATCTGGTTACTTCTCTAGTTGGCTTATGTTGTCTTTGTTCGTGTACTGTCCTATGTTGGCTTATGTCATCTTTCTCCGTGTACTATCCTAGGTTGGCCGTTTCATTAGCAACTTTTGCTATGAGTTTAGGCTGGTTTAGGTCTATGCCGGCCCAAGGTGTGTACTTTAGTTGTTTTCGGCATATATGTGGGGGTTGTTTGTTGTTATTTATATGGTTAAGTTGGCCAGGTACGGTACACCAGTCCCCCAGCCTTTAAATGTGATGAACAATGTTAAGGCTAAAAGATATGAAGGAGCTTCGGGTAGGTGAAGGGGTTTGTGGTAGGTGAAAGGGTTTGTGGCAGGTGAAAGGGTGTCTGAAGTCTGATTTAGGGACGTTTGGTGCCGCCATTTTGATACTTTGTGATGATTGAAATGAGTTGTGTTTTGGGGGGGAAAGGGTTATGGCGTTTGAGATTCGTGTGTATAAATGAAGATAATGGTGGTAGTGCATTCACTTTGTCTCATTTGGAAAAAATCTGTTCGCGTGCGTTTTAAAGCTGTCCGATATCTTCCTTTCCTGCTCCGTCATCTTTTTTAAAAGAATCAGGTATGTCTAGTAGTAACGATAGGGTTTCGTTGTCAGATTCGGGTAGTGAGCGGTCTAGGGATAGTGGAAGTAGTCGAGATGATACTAGTGATAGGGAAGAGATGGGTAGTATAAGGAGAATTCCAATGGAGAGGGTGGTTGAAGTCATGGAAGATCCACCTGAGGAGTTGGCGAAGAGCAATTGGCCGGCGAAGACCGGATACGAATGGGTGGCAGCAGACGTGCGAACACAGCGATCGTTGTTCTGGTGGTCGTGTTTGTTAAGGTCGTGGTTGAACTGCATGCCTATTTTCAAAAAGGGGGCGTAGAGGGACATAGTTGCTCCGGAGCGGGTGACTACTGTGGAATGTGTGTGCCACGGTCGAGAAGGATCAGCCGAAGAATTCTTTTATATGTATATGTGCCATTTCTCGCAGCTGCACATCTGGCTACCGTTTGACGAATTCACCATGGGAGTGCTTCGATTATTGAACGTCGCCCCTACTCAGCTTCACCCGAACAATTGGGCATACTCACAAGCTTTCTGATTATTGTGCATGGCACTGTACTTGGAACCGTCTCCTCGAGCTTTCCTATACTTTTTTGTTACGAGGCCGAAGAGTCCGATAACATGGTTGTCGCTAATCAGCCGGCCTGGTCTCAACAGATTAGACGTTTTCGCTCAATCATTCAAGCATTTGAAAGATGGATTCTTCAAGATTGTGGTGAAACCAGCTAGTCGGTCACACTTATACACAGTTGATGGTAACACTAAATTTTTGTTCTTCTGAACCGACAACCCTTGGAGATATAAGGTGATATCGAGGGAGGATTTGTCGGTGGTGGAGAAGGATGTGGTGGATACTTTGATGCAATTTAGCGATAAAATGCCCACTAAGGGCTTAGTTAGGGTGTATAATTCGGTTCACACAATTATAGATATTGAAGGTATTTTTTTGTAACTTTGAGCATTGTTATACGTTCGAGTATTTTGACGATTTGTGTGTTGTGTACTTCAGGACATATGGCACAACTGGGCAACAAAAACTTGACACTTGTAGGCGGTGAAGGCTAGAGCTGCGGGGAACATTAAGGTCCCCAATCTGTAAGATTCACTGGTAGATGTCCACGTACATGGTGGTACCAAAAGGAAAGCAGAGTTGCCGACTAGGCCAGGCAAAGGTAAAGACATGAAGAAAGTGCGAGCTGTTATGATGGGAGCAGGCTCGGCAAGTGGGGTGAAGGGGCCGGAAGCTGGGTTGATTGAGCTTCCGGAGACTACAGTTCAGAAGGATATCGAGATTAACGTGCTAGAGTCACTGATGGATTCCATTGATAATATGGAGCCGAAAGCTTTGGTGAAGGCTTTGGTGGAGTTTAGCAGTAAGACCTTGCTATTTAGTCGACGTGTGGGATCTTTATATGAGAGGGAGTTGAAGGAAGGAAACCGGACTAAGGTGGAAGAGTTGTAGGATAAGGTGGACAAGCACGCTGAAGAAAAAGAGGCTTGGAAGAAGGAAAATGAGGAGTAGGAAGCAGAGAGGAAGAGACTTGCTACGTGGAAGGTGCACTGCCTTGATTTTGAAGAACAGCTGAAGGGTCGAATTGCAGATCTCGAGGTCGACTACGATGACATCAAGGAAAAACATGATGGGCTGGAGGGTGAACTAGACAACTTGAAGAGCTGCATAATACAAGAACATATCAATGGTTTTCAGAAGGGTGTTCAGCAAGCGTCATTTTTTTATGAGAATGTTGATGTTAATGATGTTAGGTTTGATGCGAATAAGGATGTTGTTGATGGGGTGCTTATAGATGAGGCAGAATCTAGCCCAGAAGGGAATGGGGAGAAGGAAGCGGTTAATGTCGATGTAGGTGGAGGTGAAGTAGTGGCGGAGGTTGCTGGTCAGGGGGCGGCTTAGGACTTTGGTTTTAATATTTACAATTTGCTTAATGATTCTAAGTCTGTAATAACTCGTACATTGTTTACTTTCGTGCTTGATATGAATGCCCGTTTATGTTTACATTGTGTTTGTTTGAGGCCGGTTACTTGTGGGTTAATTGCGTTTTATGTTTGTGAGTGGGTGTTTGATGTATGGGATGTTTGCAAACGCTATTATTTATTTAGGGTGTTCGACCCAGGCCGCTTACTTGTGGGAAGGGTGGGGAACTTAAACGAATTAACATCAAGTTAAGGGTGTTCGATCCAGGCCACTTACTTGTGGTAAGGGTGGGGAACTTAAACGAATTAACATCAAGTCAAGGGTGTTCGACCAAGGTCGCTTACCTATGGTAATGGTGGGGAACTTAAACGAATTAACATCAACTTAAGGGTGTTCGACCCAGGCCGCTTACTTGTGGTAAGGGTGGAGAACTTAAACGAATTAACATCAAGTTAAGGGTATTTGACCCAGGCCGCTTACTTGTGGTAAGGGTGGGGAACTTAAACGAATTAACATTAAGTTAAGGGTGTTCGACCCAGGCCGCTTACTTGTGGTAAGGGTGGGGAACTTAAACGAATTAACATCAAGTCAAGGGTGTTCGACCCAGGCCGCTTACTTGTGGTAAGGGTGGGGAACTTAAACGAATTAACATCAAGTTAAGGGTATTCGACCCAGGCCGCTTACCTGTGGTAAGGGTGGGGAACTTAAACGAATTAACATCAAGTTAAAAGTGTTCGACCCAGGCCGCTTACTTGTGGTAAGGGTGGGGAACTTAAACGAATTAACATAAAGTCAAGGGTGTTCGACCCAGGCCGCCTACTTGTGGTAAGGGTGGGGAACTTAAACGAATTAACATCAAGTTAAGGGTGTTCGACCCAGGCCGCTTACTTGTGGTAAGGGTGGGGAACTTAAACGAATTAACCAACGAGTAGAGAAGTAAAGAATGGTCGCAAAGTTAGGAACCCTTTGTATTATTCATTGAATCTGGGGGGTGCCTCGTTAAAACCTCCCTGGGCAAAACCCTCCTTAGGGAAAAAAAACTAGTTGAGGAAAAAGAGGACACCCAGGGTTACAAGTGTTTCGATTTAATACAATATACATTTTGCTAAAGTAAAACTTGAGATGGGAGACATTCCAAGTGTTGGGTATTTCTTTCCCAGATAAGTGTTTTAGGCGATATGCTCCTCCTCCCGCGTCTTCATGTATGCGGTATGGGCCGTCCCAGTTGGCAGAGAACTTGCCATCCTTCTTTCTTGCACTGCTGGCCATTCTCCATACTAAGTCTCCGCTAACGAACAATCGTGGGCATAGGTTTGCATTATACTTTCTGGCAGCTCTTTGTTTGGCGGCTAAGTTGCGTATCTGGGCTTTTTCTCTAAGTTCGGGTAGGAGGTCGAGATGAGTAGCCATGTTTTGATGGTTGCAGGTTGGGTCGTATAGTTCTCGGCGCAAGGATGGTTCGCCAATTTCGACCGGTATCATGGCGTCTGCGCCGTAAACTAGGCTGAATGGGGATTCGTTTGTTGATGATTGAGGGGTGCACCTGTAAGCCCATAGCACTTCTACCAGTTCTTCGGGCCATCGGTCTTTTGCGCAGTTCTACTAGGATAACTTTGTTGGCCGCCTTTGCCTGTCCATTTGTTTGTGGGTGCTCTACAGAACTTGTTATGTGTTTGATGCCCAGACCAGTGTAGAACTTGGCTAGCTCCTTATCTATAAATTGTCAACCCTTATCGATAATGATAGTATGTGGAACACCACATCTACATATAATATCTTTCTAGACAAACTGCTGAACTTGTTGGGCCGTGATAGTGGTAAGTGGTTTGGCTTCTATCCATTTGGTGAAATAATCAACGGCTACTATCAGGAATTTCATCTAGCCCTTGCTTGGGGAGAAGGGGCCAAGGATATCCATTCCCCATTTAGCAAAGGGCCATGGGGATAATATGGAATGGAGTTGTTCTTGTTTCTGGTGGATGAGGTTGCCATGTTTTTGGCATGGTTTGCATTTTCTGACGTAGTCCTGGCAATCTGCTTCTATAGTCGGCCAGAAGTAACCGGCTCGAAGGATTCTGGTGGCCATAGTACGTGCGTCGGAGTGGTAGCCGCAAATAACTTCATGTAACTCTTTAATGATATACTGCGCTTGTTTTGTAGTGACACATTTGAGAAGCGATTGGCCGTACCCGCGTTTGTAGAGGTCATCGCCTATCAAGGTATATCTGGCGGCCTTAGCCAGCCAAGTTTTGTCAGCATCTTGTGGGGGGTTGTCGGTTTGGAGATATTGGATATAGGGGGTTGTCGAGTTGTGGGTTTGGGGAGGGGTGGTATTGTCGGCTGGGGCGTAGGTTAGGTTGTGGCAAGTATTTCTGATGGAAGGTGTAGATAAATTTTGCTACAATAAAGATCGATGGCGGGTTTTTAGCTTGGTGCTGGCTAATTTGGAGAGGATGTCGGCTCTGATGTTGTCGATCCTGGGGATTGAATGACTGTGCGGACCAGGTGGTAATATTGTAAAAGGATGGGGTCTTTAATCTGGAATTCGTCATTCAGGTGGCCCACAATAAGCTTGGAATCGGTTTTCCACGTTAACATTTTGATGCCAACTTTGCGGGCAAGAGAGAGGCCGGGGATGATGGCTTCGTACTGGGCTTGATTATTGGATGTTTTGAAGGCAAAGTGGAGGGATTTCTCAATGAGAATATCGTTAGGCCGTTCTAACACGATACTAGCACCGACACCTTTCGGATTTGAAGAACCATCTATATAAAATGTCCACTGGTCCTCCGTGGGTGTTTGTTGGAGGTCATTGACGAAGTCTAGGAGGCATTGGGATTTAATGGGGTCGTGAGGTTCATAACGAATGTTAAACTCTGATAATTCAACAGCTCAGGATGACATCCGTCTTGCCAGGTCTGGTTCTTGCAATATCTTCTAGATCGGGTAGTCGGTTTTGACGGTGATGCTATGGTTTTGGAAGTATGGGCGTAGGCGGTGAGCTGCGTAGACCAAGGACAGGGCTAGTTTTTCCATCATTTGATATCTGGTTTCAGGATCCTGTAGCGTTCTGCTAACGAAGTAGACAGGATGCTGCGTGCCCTCTATGTCTTGGACAAGCGCAACGCTGACGGTGTGGTCGGTGGTTGTGATGTAAACTAGTAGGGGTTGGCGAGTGTCCGGCTTGTGAAGGATAGGTGGTGAGGTGAGGGTCGTTTTAAGTTTCTGAAAAATTTGTTCGTAGTCGCCCGTCCACGTGAAGCAGGCGAATTTTTTCAGGAGTTTGACTATGGGTTTGGTTTGTTCAGCGAGTTTGGGCAGGAAGCGGGAAATGGCTGTAAGGCAGCCTATGAGGCGTTGGACCTCTTTGATGGTGGGGCTACGCATTTCGATAATTGCCTTGCACTTCTCAGGATTGGCCTCGATGTCGCGTTGGGTTAACATAAATCCAAGGAACTTACCGCGTTGAATACACACTTGTCGGGGTTGAGGCGAAGGTTGTATTGGCGTAATGCAGAGAAGACTACGGAGAGGTCCTGGGCGTGTTGGTGATGGCTTGGGGATTTGACAACCATGTCGTCGATGTACACTTTGACACATTGTCCCATCAGATGGCTGAAAACTTTGTCCATTAGCCGTTGGTAGGTTGGTTCACCGTTTTTAAGACCAAAGGGCATAACTTTGTAAAAGTAATTGGCGTCGTCAGTGATGAAGGCGGTCTTGTTCATGTCAGATGCGGCCATAGGGATTTGGTTGTATCCAGAGTATGCATCCAAGAAACTAAGTACTTTATTCCCTGTCGCGCCATCGACAAGTCGGTCGATATTGGGTAAGGGGTAGGCATCTCGAGCACAGGCTTTGTTTAGATCCGTGTAGTGTACACACATCCGCCATTTGCCATTGGCTTTCTTCACCAAGACTACATTGGAAAGCCAAGTGGTGTATTGAGCTTCTTCAATGAATCCTACGCTCAGTAACTTGTCGGCCTCATCCTTAGCTGCTAGGTGTCGTTCTTCGCCGAGTTTGCCTTTTTCCTGGGATATGTAGCGGGCTTCTTTGTAGAAGGATAACTTGTGGGATGCTACTAGAGGGTCTACCCTAGGTAAGTCAACGACTGACCAAGCGAAAAGGTCTGTGTTGCTGACCAGGATAGGTGTGATGATGGCACGCTCGTCAGAGTTCAAACCGGTGCCTAAGTTGATGGAGTGGCCATTTGGGAGTTCTAGAGGTGTGGTTTCTTCAACAAGTTCGAGACAAACATCCCGACCCACTCTAGGGTCTAGATCTTCGCCTGATAGAGCGATGCCGGAGCCAGATGGTCGCTCAATTTGGTTGGTTTGTTGGATTGGGAGTTGTGGGCGTAGGCTGGCCATGTAGCATTCGCGTGCCAGGCGTTGGTTGCAATAGACGGTGAGGATGTCACTGGAAGGGGAAGGGAACTTCATGGCCAGATGAGGGGTGAAGACGACAGCACCGAGGGTGTTGAGCGAAGGACGGCCAAGGAGGACATTGTAGGATGTGGGTGCGTCAATGATAAGGAAGTGGATGGGAATGGTTTTAGTTTGGGTTCCATCGCGAAACACGGTGTGAAGGTTAATGTAGCCGCGGGTGGAAACTTGTTCGCTAGAGAAGCCATAGATTGGTTCGTCATATGGAACCATGGCAGTGTCTGAGAGCTGGAGTTTTTGATAGGTGGCCCAGTAGAGGATGTCGACAGAGCTGCCCTGGTCAACAAGGACTTTCTTAACGGCGTAGTTTTCAATTTCAACAGTGATGACCATGGGGTCGTCTTGTTGGTGGTTGAGGTCCTGAAAGTCGTCGTTTGTGAAGATAATGTGAGGCATGCGGCGTCTGTGATGGGAATGGGTAATATGGTTGATGGATTGAATATGGCGGAGGTGTTTCTTTCTGGTAAAAGAAGTGGATCCTCCACTAGCGAAGCCACCAGAGATGGTGTTGATAGTGCCACGTAGGGGAGGATCGGCGAGGTGATGTCGGTGCGAGCCGGTTGGGGATCCTGGTTAGCCGGTTGGGGATCCTGGTTAGCGGGTTGGGCGAGGCGTCTTTCGTGGCGAGAGTCGTGTGGAAGGCGTCTGTGGTCAGATCGAGGGGGGTGACGGGATCGAGAGGGATAATCATCTCTACGGATGAAGCAGCGAAAGTGACCAGCACGAACCAGTTCTTCTATTTTATCCTGGAGTGCTTTGTAGTCTTCCGTAGTGTGACCGTGGTTGCGGTGGTAGCGGCAGTATTTGATCATATCAGCATTAGGGGGAGTGGTTGTCTTGCATGGTGGCGAAATGAGGTCAACTTGTAGGAGCTCATCAAGGAGGCGGGATCAGGCTACAGTAAGGGAGGCATATATGGTAAAACGGGGTTGGCGTGGCTCGCGTGGGCGGGTATCGGGGCGGGGGGCCTGCGGAGTTGGGTTGGCGGAGGTGGTTGCATAGTCATTGCAGAATTTGGTGTGGAGGGTCTGCATTTCTTCCATGCGAACGTAGTCGGGCGCACGCAACTTGAGCTCGTGCATAGAGGCAGGTGGGTGGAGGTAAACATTGTTGGCGAAGGGGCCAGGTTGGAGGGTGAGTGTCATACATTGAAGGATCATTTCCTGGTTGAGGTGTGGGGTACGAAGGGCTGGCTTGCTAAAGCGATCGATGAATGCTCTGAGTGGTTCACCTTGTTCTTACCTGATGCCCAGGAGGGAGATTGTAGTGGTTTGGTGTGGGCGGCTGCTAGTGAAATGAGTTGAGAACATATGGGAGAGAGCATCGAAGCTATCGATGGAGTAGGGTGGAAGGGTTGTGAACCATTCTAGAGCAGGGCCTTTGAGGGTGGTGGGGAAGGCTTTGCAAAAGACTGCATCTTGGGACGTGTACAAGGCGACATGAGTGATGTAGACTTTAAGATGTTCGTCAGGGTTGGTTTCAACGGTGTAGCGGTCCTGTGTGAAGAATTCCCACTAGGCGGGAAGGGGGTGTTGGCGATGAAGTCAGTGAAGGGGTGGCGACGCCTAGGTTGGTGGGGTGGGAACGGATAGGGGGGAATGGGATGATGGACAAGAGTGGGAAAGGTGGAGGTGAAGTTGTGAGGAGGGATGTGGGTTACCGGAAGGTAGTGTGGGTTGTAAGGTGGGACATGGGTAGTGTGTAGGGTGGTGGGTATGTTGTAGGGGACCTGGGTGGTGGGGAGGGTAGCAATAGGGGTGGGGGCTGCAGTGTCACTCGGTTGGGTAGAGGGGAAGTGAGTGGGATGGGTGGAGGGAATGAGTGTTTGTTGGGTGGTGGTGAAGGTGTGAAGGGTGGGGTTGTATTCACTTTCTTCTTCTGTGGACTGGAAGGCCAGGGACCTTGCAGCCTAAAACGCCTCCTTGGCTTTTCCTTTCTGGGTGGGATCGACTTCAATCTTTCGCCTGAGGCGAGAATTCTCTTGTCGTAGTGCCTCCATCTCATCAGCGATGCGTTTCTTCAGATTTGCGAGCTCTTGTTGCATTTTGGCCTGGTCGTCTAGCATGGCGGCCAGGTCAGGGGTGATGTTAGCAGGTCCTGAGGGACCAGCATCTGCCTGCTTGTTAACTCTAGCTCTACTACGGGTTGAAACCATCTTCAGAGAAAAATGAGTGCTAAGGTGTTGTCTCGTGCCCCACGGTGGATGTCAATTGTTCCTGCACAAAACAAATAAGATAAGTTAGGCACAAGTGTCACCTTGCCCATGCAGTCCGCTATCTCCTCAGTTGGCCTCTTTCCGGTTTGCACATGTCTGTGTGGACCCGGGAGGGGTTACCTGCACAAGTGATTAATAGAGTAATGAATGCGTACCTTTAATTACTAGGGTCGACGCGTATTTATAGAGCATTAATTATGTTTGGCCTCGTCATGGGCTAGGCTCTAATTTGGGCTGTAGGTGGGCTTGGACCCTGGCCCAGGCCCTTAGTTCGATTATTGTGGGCTCATTGGATATCAGGAGGCTTTGATTTCGCTAAGTCTTTTGGAACGGTCTGATCTGGTTACTTCTCTAGTTGGCTTATGTTGTCTTTGTCCGTGTACTGTCCTAGGTTGGCTTATGTCGTCTTTGTCTGTGTACTGTCCTAGGTTGGCTTATGTCGTCTTTGTCCGTGTACTGTCCTAGGTTGGCCGTTTCATTAGCAACTTTTGTTATGAGTTTAGGCTGGTTTAGGTCTATACTGACTCGAAGTGTGTACTTTAGTTGTTTTCGACATATATGTGGGGGTTGTTTGTTGTTATTTATATGGTTAAATTGGCCAAATACAGAATAGTGAGAATGTAGTGTGGTAGGTGAATTTGGATTAGGGATATTAAGGTAAAATTTTTATTGCATCTAATAAATTTCTCCATTTTAATGAGATGTAAATCTCGTAAATCCTCTCACTCACTTTCTCATAAATCATTAAAAACGAACAACTATCATAAGTGTACGTTCACTCATCTAATTTGATCCGTGCAATGAATCCACGTAAACGAACAGACCTAAAAGACCGAATTTCCAATTAAAATAGAAAAAAGTGTTATGTTTGTAAATTTAAAATGGAATGTACTGTACGTAATAAAACGAGCAAACCGTACTTTTTTGGGAAAAAAAATCTTTCTCTTCCTCTCAAATCGGAAGCCGATGTGACCTCATCTCTGTCTACTTCAACTGTGGCCTCATCATTAACTGCTTTATTGAGAGTCTTCGTATGATCAATCTCTTGATCTGATCTTAAATCCCTCGTGTGGGTCCATCCTCAAAAATATAAAGGCTCAATCTTTTCGTTGAGATTTTGTGAATCTTTAAAGAAGAAAGGTATAATTCACTGCCTTGAGAGGAAAATCAGCATCGGTAACTTAAGCTGGACATATCCTTTACTCACTCGAGATGTTCACCTCAGTTCCATAAGAATTTTTTGATGCAAAGTTTAAGGGATTGCGCCATCCCATCAATCCATTCTCTTCCTAAAAGCACATTAAAGTTGGCTTGAGCATGCAGCACGAGAAAAAGAAATTATAGGTTGAGTGTTTGGACAATGTTCACGACAAGACAATTCAAGTTTAGTCTGACATCATAATATTACGATGCACAAAGTTTTCGGATCTCTTTCCAAAACATTTTCTCCGTAGCTTTTTTTTAAATGTTAATTTTTTTAAAAATACACTTTAAATTTAATTTAATTTTACAAAATATGTTTGTATTTATATATATAGTAAGATATTAGATTTCCAACTCCTTTTTATTTATATATATATATATATATATATATATCTCGTGTATAGTATTAGATGAAAAGTATATCATACCTAGTCAATTCGACCAAATAGTAATAAAATGATATATATAGGCCAAAGTAGTCAAGTAGTCAATCTAGGCTGAGTTGGCCTGATACTTACTAGCCTAAACCGATAACCTAAACGTCTAGAGAAACAACCTGCACAAAATGACAAATGACCAACGTAAACCGCTAAGGAAAGTAGTCGGCCTAGGCCGGCTACTCCAATATACTTAATAAAATCCAAGCCCCCCTAGTGTTGAATGGGTCCTCCTAAGGGCCTGGGTTAGGGCCCAGGCCCACTTATAGCCAAACTAAAGCCCAAGCCAAGGCCCGGCCCATGACATAACCAAACATGATTAATGCTCTATAAATACACGTGGACCCCAATAATTAAAGGTACGCATTTATTACTCCACTAATCACTGATTTGATCTTTTGAGAGCTTTGACTTACTTGAGCTTCGAAGTCCCTTCTGCAGGTAACCCCTCCTGGGTCCAAGCCGACATGTATCAACCGGGAAGAAGCCAACTTAGGAGATAGCGGACTACATGGGTGAGGTGACGCTTGTGCCTAACTTATCTTGTTTGTTCCCTGTAGGAACAATTGGCGCCCACCGTGGGGCACGAGAAGAACACCTTAGTACCTGTTTTTCTCTGACGATGGTTTCCACCCACAACAGAGATGGAGTGAACAAGCAAGCGGATGCTGGTCCCTCAGGACCTGCTGGCATCACCCCTGACCTAGCCACCATCTTGGACGGCTAGGCGAAGATGCAACAAGAACTAGTAGATCTGAAGAAACGCAACGCTGATGAGATGGAGGCGCTGCGGCAAGAGAACTCTCGCCTTAGGAGAAAGATCGAAGTTGATCCCACCTTGAAGGAAAAAGCCAAGGAGGCGTCTGAGGCTGCAAGGTCCCCGACCTTCCAGCCCACAGAAGAGGAAAGCAAATTCAACCCCACCCCTCACACCTTCACCACCACCCAACAAACACTCATTCCCTCCACCCATCCCACTCAATTCCCATCCACTCAACCAGGGCATACTGCAGCCCCAACCCCTACTGCTACCTTCCCCACCACCCAGATCCCCTACAACGTACCCACCACCCTACACACTACACATGTACCCCTTACAACCCACAATACCTCCCAACAACCCACATCCCCCCTCACAACCTTACCTCTACCTTCCCCGCTATGATCAACCATCCCATCCCACCTCATCTACTCCCTCCCCACCAGCCCAGACGTCGTCACTCCTTCACCAACTTTATCGCCAACACCCCCCTTCCTGCCTAGTGGGAACCCTTCACGCTGGACCGTTACACCAGCGAAACCGACCCTGATGAACACCTCAAAGTATACATCACCCATGTCGCCCTGTACACGTCCCAAGACGTAGTCTTCTGCAAAGCCTTCCCGACCACCCTCAAGGGCCCTGCTCTAGAATGGTTCACAATCGTTCCACCTTACTCCATCGACAGCTTCGACGTTCTATCCCATATGTTCTCCACCCATTTCGCTGGTAGTCGTCCACACCAAACTACCACAATCTCCCTCTTGGGCGTTCATAGATCGCTTCAGTAAGGCAGCTCTTCGCACCCCACACCTCAACCAAGAGATGATCCTCCAGTGCATGGCACTTACCCTACAACCCGGCCCCTTCGCCAAGAACGTCTACCTCCACCCACCTTCCTCTATGCACGAACTTAAATTGCATGCGGCCGACTATGATACCCGACACTTGGAATGTGTCCCACCTCAAATTCTATTTCAGTTAAATGTATAATGCATTGAGCCGAATACTTGTAACCCTGGGTGTACTCTTTTTCCTCACCTATATTTAATAAATAAAATGAAGGGTTCTCAACTATACGGCTTTCCTATATTTTTACTTTCATATTCGTTTAAGTTCCCCACCCTTACCACAAGTAAGCGACCTGGGTCGAACACCCTTAACTTGTGGTTAATTCATTTAAGTTCCCCACCCTTACCACAAGTAAGCGGCCTAGGTCGAACACCCTTAACTTGTAGTTAATTTGTGTAAGTTCCCCACCCTTACCACAAGTAAACGGCCTAGGTCGAACACCCTTAACTTGTGGTTAATTCGTTTAAGTTCCCCACCCTTACCACAAGTAAGCGGCCTGGGTCGAACACCCTTAACTCGTGGTTAATTCGTTTAAGTTCCCCACCCTTACCACAAGTAAGCGGCCTAGGTCGAACACCCTTAACTTGTGGTTAATTCGTTTAAGTTCCCCACCCTTACCACAAGTAAGCGGCCTGGGTCGAACACCCTTAACTCGTGGTTAATTCGTTTAAGTTCCCCACCCTTACCACAAGTAAGCGGCCTGGGTCGAACACCCTTAACTTGTGGTTAATTCGTTTAAGTTCTCCACCCTTACCACAAGTAAGCGGCCTGGGTCGAACACCCTTAACATGTGGTTAATTCATATAAATTCCCCACCCTTACCACAAGTAGGCGGCCTGAGTCGAACACCCTTAACTTGTGGTTAATTCGTTTAAGTACCTCACCCTTACCACAAGTAAGCGGCATGGGTCGAACACTCTTAACTTGTGCTTAATTCGTTTAAGTTCCCCACGCTTACCACAAGTAAGCGGCCTGGGTCGGACACCCTTACCATACAATCGAACGCACCATACATACACCACAAATCATCAAAACCCATCATACACAATAACATACATAACCATAATCAGATTTAACAAAAGTGCAAGAATGTACCAATGTAACGTAATGTACCAAATATTACAGACATAGCCTCAAATAATATTCTCGAATTAATAAAAACCGATATCATGTTCTGCTGCATCAGGTGCCACCTCCTCGGCATCACTCGCTTCCTTCACCTCTTCAGCCGCCTTCTCCTCCGCCTTCTCCTCCGCCTCCTCACCTGCACTGCTTTCATCTTCCTTCACAAGCCTCCCATCAATAACATCCTTGTTAACATCAAACTTTGCGTCCGTAATATCAACCTCCTAATGGAAAAAGGCTGCTTGACGTAGTCCTTTCTCAAAGTCGTTAATGTGTTCTTGTAAGATACAATTCTTCAGGTCGTCAAGCTCACCGACAGCACCGTCATACTTGTCCTTCAGTTCGTCATAGTCTTCCTCCAACTCCCCTATTCTCTTGTTCAATTTTTCCTCAGAATCCAAACAACGAACCTTCCACGTGGCCTACCTCTTTCTCTCTACCTCCCAACCCTCCCTCTCCTTCTTCCATGCAGCCCTTTCTTCCTCAAACTTTTCCACTTTCCCCTGCAACTCTTCTACCTTTTCCCGCCCTCCCTCCCTCTTTCACCTCCCGCCGATATAAGGACCCCACACGGCGACTTAATATCAAGGCCTTGCTCCCAAATTCCACCATTGTCCTTACGATATGATCTGCCTCCATACCATCAATTGAGTTTATAATGGTATCTGGGAGGTTGATCGCGATATCCTTTCTCATAGATATTTCTGGAAACTCAGTTAAACCAGACTCCGGTCCTTTCTCCCCACTAGCCGACCCTGCCCCACTGGCCGACCCCGCCCCGAGCAAGACCGCCCTCACTTTCTTCACGTCCTTCCCTTTGTCGGCGTGAGGCAGCAACTCAGCTTTCCTCTTTGTTCCACCATGTACATGTACCTCCACCACGGACTCTTGCAAATTGGGAACGTCAACTTTCCCAGCTTCCTTAGCCTTAGCGGCCATCTCCTTCCTCAACAATTAGAAGAGCGCCAAATTCTTCTTCCCTGATTGCGCTTGCGCCATGTGCCCTACAATAACACATTAAACCCCGGATTAAAACAACTTAGAATCATTAACACAGTTTAAGTAACAAACAGATACCTTCAATATCTATAATCGGATGCACCGAATTATAAACTGTAACTAAGCCCTTAGTGGGCAACTTATCAACAAACTTCATTAAGATCTCCACCACCTCCTTATCCCCGTCGACAACTCATCGGTCCCCATATCCTTGTACCGAGAAGGGGTACCCATCCAGCTAAATGGGAATTTTGTACTCCCATCTGCGTTCAAGGAATAAGGCTTGCCTTCTCCCTTCACCACCACTTTGAAGTACTCGTCCTTGAAGTCTTTGAAAGACTGGAAAATGCGTCCAGTCTGTTGATACTAGGACGACTTATCAAAGACAGCCAAGTAGTCGGCTAGCGGGGTCTGGTGTCATAGAAGTATACGAAAGCGTAAGGAGAAGGCTCCAGGTATAGAGATTGGCATAAGATGCGAAAGGCTTGTAAGTAAGCCCAACTATTCGGGTGCAACTGTGTAGGTGCCACGTTCAGTGCGCGCAACACACCCATAGTGAAATCATCTAACGGTAGTCGTACATGTAGCTGAGAAAAGTGACACATGTACATATAGAAGAACTTCTCTGTGGCCCCCTCCTACCCGTGACACACACGGTCAACAACGCTAACCCTCTCCAGGGAAACGATATCCCCGCTTACACCCTTTGAGATGACAGGCATACAGTTCAGCCAGGAGTTCAATAAACGAGACCACCAGAACAAAGATGATGGATTGCGGACATCGACAGCCACCCACCCATAACCGCCTTTGGCCGGCCAGTCACTCTCGACCAACTCCTCAGGGGGATCTTCTCAGACCTCCCTAACCGTCTCCATGGGGATCCCACTTACCATACCTCTAGAACTAGTACCCTCTTCATCAACTTGCCTACTTCTACTCCTCTCCGACCCCATACTTTCGCTACTAGATATGGACAACGACATGCTATCGCTACTAGGCATACCTTTTCTCGTGTTTTCGGAAAGATGTCGGTTGAAATTAGGAACTAGTCGGACAGAAAAACGCTCACAAGACTTCTGAATATGAAACTCTCGCAAATGAACCAAGTCAACCCTCACCTGTTTTGGAATCCATATTTATAGGCTAGAATCCCATACGGTGGAAACCCCTTCCCGCCAAAACAACAACTCATACCAATCGACACCATCATTACAAGACACGTCACTCTTAAAAATGACGGCGCCAGAACTTCCTGATTTGACCCCTAACACCCCTTCACCTACCTTCAAACGGTTACCCCTTTTTAGCCTTAACACTATTCATCACACTTAAAGCTGTGGGACTGGTGTATCACACCTAGCCGGTTCCGCTAGCACATCAACACATATCACCCTTGACCGACACCTATGTCGGTCAAGGCTCGGGGACTGGTGTACCACACCAAGCCAACTTAACAAAATAATGATAAAATGATCACCATACCAAAGCATTCAAGTAACCGGCCTAGGCTGGCCTAACAGGCTAAAATCGGTAACCTAGACGTCTAGAGGAACGACCTGCCTAAGACAGCACATGAGCAACACAAACCGCCAAGGAAAGTAGTCGGTTTAGGCCGACAATCTCAGTATACTTAGTAAAATCGAAGCCCCCCGTGTTCAATAGGTCCTAAGGGCCTGGGTTAGGGCCCAGACCCACTTACAGCCCAAGCTAGAGCCCAAGCCAAGGCCCGACCCATGGGATAACCAGACATAATTAATGCTCTATAAATACACGTGGACCCTAGTAATTAAAGGTACGCATTCATTAATCACTAATTTGACCTTTTGAGAGTTTTGACTCACTTGAACTTCGAAGCCCCTTCTGCAGGTAACCCCTCCAGGGTCCAAACCGACATGTACCAACCGGGAAGAGGCCAATTGAGAAGATAGCGGACTACATGGGTAAGGTGACACTTGTGCCTAACTTATCTTGTTTGTTCTCTGCAGGAACAATACGTGTAATGAAAAAACTTATGAAATTACCAGGGGTTTTGCAAACCCTAGTCATTACCAAGGGTTTTGAAACCCAGCCATTTCTAGGGGTTTTGTAAACTCCAACCATTAACAAGGGTTTTGCAAACCCCAACCATTACAAAGGGTTTTGTAAACCTCGAGTAAATTGTGCTAATACCAAGGGTTGTTAAAATCTTTTGCTAATCTCTTAGCTACACTAGCGCTTCCAGGGGAAGAGAAAACCCCTTGTACAACCATTAGTGGAGGTTAAAACCCTAAGAAATGCCAAAAATAACCCTTGTTAAAAATAATTATTTTTGTAGTGAATTTCCCTTACTAGAGTGAACAAGTTCAATATCGCTTAGATTTGTTGGATCTTGATTTTGTTAACACAAATGGTTTTGATGATTTGGTGTTTGAAGATTTGATGAAGATATATGAAGTCATTGCCTTGGAACATGTTGAAACCGTGCTTAAATTGATGAAAATGTGAATACTTGATGTTTCATGTGTTGTTCAAGCCTCGTGTGTGTGCTATATATGGATTACTCGTGAAGAAAACAAGTTTGAAGATTGGAGTTCATATTGTAGACCATTTAGCATTGTATACATGTATAGGGTCTTGTTTGTGTCTTTAATTTTTTGAATTGTTTTTCAACATGTTAAATAGTGTCTTTTAATCTATTGAATGACTTTTTAACAGATTAAAAGGTTTACTGCAATACTTTTAAGTGTTACATATTTAAATAGTTGATTTATTTTGTAATCAACTGATTTCACTTAATTTAAGTGAAATCAATTGATTGATTTGGAAATCAACCTGTTGAATTTCGTAATAGTTTGACTATAAGTTTCGTTCTTCTCGAAGGAGAGGTACGACTTACCATTTTGAGCACGAAAACTTTTTGGAAACAGTGGAATATTCTCACTTTCGTGATCATACAGATGTGAAACTGTTGAAGATTGATCTTTATTCTTGGAGCTTTTTGCTTGGTTTTTGAAGCTTGGAGGAAGTGGTTTGGTAGGCTAGGTTGTGACACCACTCAAATTTGATCTTTCTCAAGCTTCTGGGTTGTTCTTGGTTGTTTTCTAGGTATGCAAGGGTAGTCTTGTTGTGCTTGTGTTGATTCTTGTGTGATTCAAGAGTCATAGGTTGTAGTTTTGCATATTTTGAAAGTATAATCTTGTAAACTTTGTAAATTTTTTGAAATAGTGCAAAGTCAGGCTTAGGTTTCCTTGAAAAGCTTTTCATATTTGAGCGAACCAGTATAAAAATCTTGTGCCTTGTGATTGTCTATAACTCTTATCACTTGTTTTGCATTTCAAAGTTTAAAGAAATTTGAATTGAACCATCTTTTTGATATACTTGTATGTTTTTGCATGATCTGAAGCTTTGCTCATATTTGTATCAATCATTGGAATCAATCTTGTTTTATCTTTCATGTTGTTTTTGGTTTAAATCACAAATTTGCATGATTTCATTGTTTTTTCTAAATAGATTCATCATCGGTTATCTAAAGATTATTGCTCAATTAATTATTGTTGTAGATTTGTAAGGTAATCAATGTAAAGTCTTAATTAATTTGTTGGCGTTCTCACTTTTAACCAAAGTACAGTCACAATTAAAAGTGACAACTTTTAAATTATCCACAGTAAATTCAACCAAAGTACAGTCTCAATAAAATTTCAATATGCCTAATCATGTCTATTGTTTTATCTCCTCACCAAATAAAAAGCTTAATTAATCAAAGTAAAGTCTTGACTAATTTTAGTTACAATAAATACCTTTAACCAAAGTAAAGTCTCAATTGTTGGTAAAAAATCATTTAGTCACATGAAAGTTTCTAAATAAATCAAAGTAAAGTCTCAATTAAATTTAAAAACCTCTAAACTCATATGATTAGCATGCCTTTAAATTTAAACATTTCGCTAATTAGCTATCATGTAAAATCATTACTTTTTACTGTAAGACCCGAGAAAATTAAATAGTTAATTAAATAATTATTTAATAAATGCAGGTAATAGGAGCATTTAAAGTATTTAATGCGGATTGTTATGATGTGGAAAAGTACTGGCTTAAGTGGTTGAGAGTACTTTATTGTGTGTGAGGACTTAGGTTCGAGTCCTATGTATGCTAGTTGTATGTTATTTAATTTATGTTTTTTGATGTTGTATATTGGATGCTTGATGTGATGATAAATTCCTAACATTGTAAAAGTGATCACAAATACGAATTTGGTTGCTTTGGTTATGCTTTTGAGTTGGTGATTGATATGTTATGGGTTTAAACCATGCTAAGAACAAAACTAAATTCTTTTTGGCAAAATTCTTTCTTTTTGCATGACATTGGGGAGGCATAGAAACCCTAACTGCAGAGGGAGGCAGTCTAATGTTTGAAAACTTTCTGCTAATGGGTAGTTAACTAGTCATTAAGCACATTATACCCTAATTTTTGATTTATGGTGTTAAAGGGCACTTAAGAGGTATAATTGTGTGAGAGAGAGATCATCGAGAGAAAGAGACCTGGAAACTGGGAGGTGAACTTAGGCAACAGAATTTCAGCGTTTTGGCATGTACGGTTGAGGGAATTGAGGGTGGAAGATAGTGTGGGAGTGCAAGAGAAGATTCAAAGAGCTTTTGGGTTAGAGAATCATCAAGAATTCGAGTTTGAGAGCGAGAAATCCAGGTTAGGGGGTTGTTTACTGTATGTTTATCCCATGTTTGTATGATTATATATTGTTATGTGATAAGTGCATGAATTTCCCTCTTTCTGATGTTGTTCCTGCAGAATTCTGGGTTCTGCCTAGAAACCGCTTGGCGGGCATGCATGTGCCGCCAGGCGGAACATAAATTTTGTCTCCTATTTTTGGGTTCTGATATGAACTGCCTGGCGGTGAGCCTGAATCGCCAGGCGATGCACGATGTGTTGACACTATTTTATTGTGTTTCGGTGAATTTTATGACGTGTGGAGTCCAGTTAAACTCCGGGGTTTACACGGGTGGATAACATTACGAATTCTTCTTGTAATTGTGGTGTTTGCTATCTGTAATTAGGATGAAGGTATGATGGATAAATGTAAGATCACAAAAGTATTATCAATTTTCGGTTAAGTATGATTAAAATGGGATTGGATGGAATTGGGAAAGTGAATAATGATATTAGTGGACTATGGTTTAGCAAAGCACGAATGAAAGGATTGGATTGAGTGAGATTGGAAACGAGATCGAGTTGTGGGTATTAGTATATCGCAGGTACAGCAAACCTGGTAGTTGTCTAGGTTCTAGTATACCGCCCGGCGGCCGCAAGTTGCCGCCAGGCGGTGACGTGTGCAGAGGTCAATTTGGTGCAGAGTTTTGGCTGGACGTGAGGGAAGGTGATGAGAGTGAAATAGATTGGGTCCCTGTGTTTAATTCGTAAGAGTTGTGTTGCAACAGAGGCAAAATACTATTTATGAAATGTGGGGAATTTGAATAAACTATAACAGTATTGATTAGGATTAAGGGAAATCATGGCTAAAAAGTGTATCGCAGAAGTGGGAAATTGTGATGAATCATATGCTTTTAGAGAGGCAGTGTTGTGGGGATTGGCAGATACTAGTGATAGAGAAGACAATGGAGGCCAATTTAGGGAGGACAATTCTGTCGAACATGAAGTGTAGTAGTGAGTTAGTGCAGATAAAACTACAGGAGGAAAAAATTGAATCAGGTAGATGGAAATTATGCATAAAGGTTGAATGATAAAAGAGTGTATAAAAGTTGATGAGTACAGGTTCTCTAAAGAATTAGATGAGTTGTAGGGAGTAAGTATAAACTGACTGCGGCTAAAAATTGGTTTAATCATAATGCACTAGTTGGTGATGAATAACTTGCCTAGTTGGAAGTGTGAAATGATGAGAATGAGTACATGCAGTTAATATATATTAGGGTGAATTGCTAATGGAAATTAGGTACGATTATAAGAGTGTGTGGTGTCTATTAGAGGTCAAGCAGAGTGAAGAACATACCATTATAGTGTGCCAATAACCTGCAGAAACTTACTACTAATGTGGCACCTAGCTGCTGGATGGTGTTGCCAGGCGAAAGGATAGGCGAGGAGGTCCCTACACTGAGTTGCGCCTGGCGGAAGGGTGGTACTCTGCCAGGCGGTGTCCGTGTAACAAGAAGGAGTCTGCAGCGATTAGCGCCTGGCGGTGGGGTAGGATCCACCAGGAGGAAGCGGAGCAGTAGGCGTTCTGTTGTGGACCTGGTGCCAGGCGGTGTGGCTTGAACTGCCAAGCGGTCTGCACTGATTTCGCCTGGCGGCGCTTGGAGCTGCGCCAGACGATTGTGCTGCAAGTTATGACTTGTGTGCGTTGCTTTTAATTGACAACGATATTATGCTTGGATCGGGTGATGTTGTTCCATGAGCAGGTAGGTTCATGGATGGTGGTTAACATGTGATGATATGAGCAGGGAGGTTCATATCCAGTTACTCTCATAGTGGGCGCCAACATGTTTCTACGGGGCCATTCGAACACTCTCAACTCCTTAACGTCCGAATCTTCATATCATTCATGTCTCTAATCTATCTGTTCTCCAATGTATTCTGATCATCTACAACCTCTTGGGTGGTACCTGTAGTAGGTACTATGATGCTTAAGTTAGTAGGTGTCTGGGTGTAATGGTATTAAATGTGATGTATGGAAGACGTGAGAAGGAAAGGAGGAGAATCCATGGATGTATGGAAGACGAAGAAATTACGAAGAATGAGGAGGAGGAGGTTCAGTTATTGTGTTTGGAGGAAGTTCTTAAGTAAGGTTAAGCCAACACTAAAGCAAGGAAGCTACTAAGAGGATCTCTAGCCTAAGTTAATTCACAAAAGAAGAGGTGTATGAAGTCATCTCAATCGAGATTCTCTACTATATTCATGAATGGTTTTTACAAGGTCCTAAGCTTTCTATTTATAAGATAAAAGGAGAGCTAGGTGGTCTAGACAAATGTAGGGAAAACTACACTTTGGAGCGCCTCATGCATGCTCCATCTGACTTGATTAGTTGGCAAGTCACACCTTCCTCATAGTATCTTTTTGGCTCCAATTACCACTTTCTAGATCCATTTAAAAATGCGCTCCTTTTATGGCCCAAAGCTAGGCCCAACTCTCATGTGGTCCAAAACTCTTCTAAGGCACAAAAGCCCTTCAAGGCCCAGTACATGGTCCAAAGAAAACCCTATTCTACTGGGCCAAAAATACAAAGTCCAAAATTAAATCCTAATATAATATTTACAAGTAAAGAGTCTTAGGCTAGGTCTCCTTGGTCCATGTGAACTTCATCTTGGCCTTGCATGTTGAGAGGAGGTCCATTCTTTTTTGTATCCTTCTAGCCATAACTCTAGTGGTTGGTCCCGTAGCTAGAGGTCTCTCATCAAAATGTAACCAACCACCTTACTTGAACTTCCTATTTACATTACTTGTAATGGATTTTTACTTACCATCGGCCTAATAACAACTCAATCATACCTTATTACAATTACGTAGCTTATTTGTGTTAAGCTGCTTTTAGTAATGGACTTTTACTTATCATCAACCTAATTACGACTAAATCATACCTTTTACAATTACATTGCTTATTTGTGTTAAGCTTCTTTTAGACTAATTAATTGCGTCAGATGACCGAGGTCACGCTAGTGATCAACGAATGACATGACCGATCAACTTGCAGACTCGTTTGCTCCTCTTGATCAGTTATGGTGAGTTGGAGAGCCATCGCGATTGCTCGACTGATCCTAAGCTGGTTTACTTCTCTTGGTTGTCTTGTCTAATCGGTCCATTATATACAAATACTAATTAGAACACAAAACGACTAATTATATTTATCAATTCTAAATTGAAATGAATATATAATTACTTTTATTAGACTATTATAAGATGTTTCCACGTTGCAACAGTGAAAAATTTTAAACCGTGCATGTCAATGGTTTGAATATTCAAGGATAAATGGAGTTTATACGGAAATAATACAATGGTTTTCGGACTTTATTTTCCGTTTGTAAAACACGCGTTTTTGGTCTTGCATTGAGGTAACCCAAAACTCAACTCTATCTCATCTCTGAATTCTCTGTTCTCTTCTTTTCTTTGGATATCGAGGACAGATTTTTTTTGTTTTCATATTCACATCTATGCTTCTTTATAACCGAATAAGAAGTGCCTCTATTTTTCTCCTTAACCAATCATAATATTTAAATTTTCACTTTCTAGTCGCACGTAAGGGCCTTAATATATTTTTTACATCCTTCATTAAAGATAGCACACGTAAAATGTTGTGATGAAGAGTGTTGTGATGTATTTATAGTCTGAATTCAGTGTAGGGACAGAGATATAAAATGTTTACTCATCACATCTTTGTGAAGATGTTCAAACATTGACTAGACTTTGTGGATATAGACTGCTGCGAGAAGACTTGCAAGAAGACTTGATACTGCAGAAAACGCCTCCATTGTATACTTTTCTTTCAACATCACAAAATTAGCACCTATTTTAGGTTCTTCATATAAATATTCATAATCATAACGGAGGAGAAGTGCAATTAAAGTTTTCTACTTAGAATACTTGACTCGGTCGTCAATGGAAATTAGTTTATCATTGCAATAAATAAATATTTATTGGAAGAAAAAACAAATAATGACAAATGGAAAGTGGAAACCAGGCTTAGGTACTTCCTGGGCAAATATTTATTTATGGAAATAAAATTCATTTGAGACAAAATTTATATTAGATTACTTATATTTTCAAAACTAACAGAAAATAAACTTAAAACTGTGAAATTGGTTGGGAGTAGTTGAAATGTTAAAAAATTATTCTTAAATGACCTTAGAAAAATTATTTATTAGAGTATATGTGTAAAATGGCATTAATAAGAATATGCTAATATAATATTTTATATAATTTATTAAAAAGAATATTTTGGAGTATTTGAAATCTTAGTATTGCATTAATCTTAACATCCAAATATTATATAGTTCAAATTGCAAAAGTCGACTTAACACGAAAAAAAAAATTAATTTATTCAAAGAAATAAAAAATGTAAAATTACTTTAAATTTATTTTAATAAATAATTATGTGTTTGACTCAGATTAGTTAGTTAATTCTAAAAAAATGTTAAATAAATATTAAATTATTTTTTATAAATAAATATTAGTATTGGTGTCGGCTTAACAAATATTGATTAAAATAAATATTAGAAATAAAATAAGTTAATTTGGTTGTGTTAAATGGACAAGTTTAAATATCATATCCTAAAGGAACTAATGTGATTTAAATTTAGTCGATTGTTTAGAAATAAAGGTACAAAGAATAAAACATTTTAGGTTGAGATAAAAGAAATAAATAAAATAAAATAAATTCAAAATCAAATTGTAAAGACTAAAAGGAAGTGACACAATCGAAACAAAGAACTTGTAAGAAAAATATCAAATAAAGTTTTTAATGAAATTGAGTTTCATGATCTAATTCAAAGCAAAAATGCCAAACAATATTCTTTTATTTCATACATTTGATAAATCCGCAATCCCTTTTTGGTATGGACCGATTGGACAAGACACCTTATGTAATAAGCCCTAATGTCTTAACAATAAGTCTAAAATTTAATAAGAACCCTAATGTCTTCGACCTTTCCTTATTAAGAGTGCTCATTAATGATCAAAATTTTGATAATATGAATGACCAAAGATGTACTCTATGTCTAAATCCACAATCAAAGTAGTTGTCTATTCTAGTCCAGGTTCTAATATCGTGTTTGGCCTACCTTAATTTACAAACTTTCATAATTGAACTCAACCTAAAAGTATATTTGATTTGGTACTTGAATCAATTGAAAGAGATAATTTTTGATGTATATTTTTTAATCTTTGGAGATTCTATATCTTTGAATTATTCTTCAATTATTTTTTCTTGTAATTTGAGTAACAAACTTTGTGGATATCTGATACTGTCCATAATCTTTGACTATTTAATATTCAACTCATTTTGTTAATAATCTTCCCAAATCTCTAAGATTTCCTTTATTGGCAAAATATAATCCACACATTTATCTTTTCCACTTTTATTTAATAAGTACTGATATTAAATAAAATCCAAAAATAAATTAAAAATAAGATATAAAAATAAATAAAATAAAACCATGATAATAATGCCAATTATCAGGTTGCTAACAAGTACCGAGCTTTGAATCACAATGAGAGGGAAGTCCACCTGCGAAGACTCTCTGATGCTTAAGTTACTAAGAGAATTTGAGTGACTATATATAAGTAAAAGCAATTATCAAATGATTATACTTCCTTTGGTGACATATATTCACAACTCTTCTTAAGCACGATTACTATTTCATTGAATTAACAAGTTTCATTCATTGTTCCTAGAAATACATTAAGCTAATCTTAGACCCATGTTTGCAGCCTAGGCCCTAAAAGCATTCAAACTCAAGGTCAATTCTCCACATCCTACTGAAGAGGCTTTTCAATTAAGATTAGGAATCTTAAACTAGCTAAAGCATACATATGCATGTCTGGCTCCTAAAAACATTATATTATTCTATTAGATTTATAAGAAAAATTATCTTTTGCCTAATTCGAGTTATATATGCAAAGGATGAGTGATATCTTCATCACACGTATAAACCAAATTGAACAACTATCATATTAAAGAACATTTATGTAAAGCCATAAGGAAATCCTAACATAAGGAAATCCCCTCATGTCTCTATTATCCTCAGAAATATTACAAGTGAACTGGTATAGAGAGGAGCACGAGATTGAGAGTGTGAGTGGAGTTTTGGGTGTGCAAGGGTTGAAGCAAGGAGGGAATTATGAATTAAGGGTCCTGCCTTTCTCAACTGTGATCACTAAATTCAGGTTAGGGGAGCTGAACCCAATTCTCGTATTATTGAATTGTTAGTATGATTTTGATGCATGTGCTCTGTGAGTTTCGTGGTCAATATGATTGAATCAGAATCTGTTTGGGTTTTTGTCAATTAGTCAAAATTTTGTACGTGATCCTATGTTCAGGTTATTGTGATTTAGGAATGGTTGGTTTCTTGTATGGTAGGGATAATGTTTAATTCCCTGATATGGAAGTGATGTTATGGTTTCAATTCTAAATTTTTGGAGGTTCAGTTAAGCTGACACTCGACCATATGTGTTGTGCATTACCTAAAATTGTTTGGTATTGGATTGGAATGTGGTTTGGGTTAGTGGTGATGTCTTGTGTGCGTTAACAGACTCGAAACCCTACAAGTCTCGCCCAAGCGGGTCCACCTCGCCTAAGCGAGAGTTGTAGAGTCTCACATTGAGTTCTGATTCATGGTTCTCGCCTAGGCGACCAGGAAAAGGGGTTGAGCGACATGGTCTCTCACTCAGGCGAGAGGCACTCGCCTAAGCGAGGTCGCGAGGAAACCTGGGAGTTTTGAGCGCGACATCTCGCCCAGGCGAGAGGTTTTGGAGTTCTGAGCGACAGAATGCTCGCTTAGGCGAGAATGGCTCGCCTAAGCGAGGTCGCGATGGGAATTCATGTTGGTTTGCTGGAATCCTCGTTTAGGCGAGGTGTGTGTTATTTTGAGCGATGGTATGGCTCGCCAAGGCGAGAGGATCTCGCCTAAGCGAGATAACATGATGCGGCCACCATTTTAATCTCGCTCAAGCGAGGCGAACTAGCCTAAGTGAGGCTGAGGGCTTAGCTTGGGCGAGAGTCTTTGGCTTAAGCAAGTTTATGTGAATTGTCCATGTTTGTGTGTGCTTGTGTGTGAGATTTGGCTACTTTACCCTAAGTGTAGGAAGTATATGCATGTGGTGTGTGTTTGGGCTTGGACACATGATGGGCATGGAACTGGTTGAGTTCCCGTCGGCTACTAATGGGCGAGGAGTCCTTTGTATGGTGATTACATGTGTCGGGCGCACGATGGGCAAGGAACTGTTATGTTCTCGTTGGCTACTATTGGGCGAGGAGTCCATAGTATGGTGATTGCATGCGTGCTAGGGTCCAAGTTGAGAAGATGATTTACTACAGACGAGGAGTCCGTAGGGCAGGACTATAAGCGGGATAGGCTCATAGGGTTGGACCATGAATGAGTTAGTTTTGTGGGAGCACAGTGAAGTCCCAAGACCTAGTTCATGTATATGACTCATGAAGGACTATGAGATCATGGTTGGGTAATTTGAAAAGTATGAAAATTTTAGTTAGGTTATTTTGGGTTGGGTAACATATTTATATCATGTATTTGTTTTATATATTGTGCATAGCTCACCCTTTCTGTGTGTGTGGCGATGATAGGATAACTCGTTATCCGGGAGCAGATAATGTGACAGGTGGGCCAGGAGGTGCATAGACTCGGAGCGAGGGATAACAGGGGATTTTGTATATATGTATTATTTTGGTTTTGAGATAACTTTGTAACCCTTTTGGGAGTCATTCAAATATTACTTCAGTTTTATAATTATGGACTCCTATTTTTATTACATTGTATTAAAGTTTTAAATTTCCCGTGTTTTTGGGAAATGGTGTTATATTAAATGAGGCATTTATTTTTATTTCGAATTTTATATATTAAATATTAGTAATATTCCTTAGGGATGTTACAAGTTTTCCTTCCATGGTAGGTTTCCTCCATGGTTGAGCTTTTTCGTGTTGATCAACCAAGAAGCTTTTCTTCAAAGGTGGGTTTCCCCTATGGTTGAGCTCTAAAACTAGGTGCTTTAGATTGCTTTATGGTGAAGTTTTCCTCATGTGGCTTAGGCACCATCTTCTTTGCTTTGACTGTCAAAGAAAAATTTTAATTATCTTCAATATGCTTTTCAATGCTCAAGCTGTGATTCTAGGGCTTAATGTATTGAACTTTGTTTCTTCTACAATTGCTTAAATTCATAAGAAATTGCATTAGTTCACTATAGATGTTCATATTCAAATGTGTTTTGTTGAATTCTTTAGGTAGTAGAGGGTAAAATCTCATTTATACAGTAAAACAAAACAATATAAGTGTTAAAATGCATATGAATTATGAGTAAAATAAGCACTTATTAGTTATACATTTGGTATTCCAGTTTTATTTCATGTTTCTTTCCATTTCCACCAATTAAATTCTCTTCATCTCGATGATTTTAACTTTTTTACCATGCCCAAGTTGAGTTCATGTTGTGTTCTTCACTCTTTGTTCAAGTTTCCCTTAAAATTATGACTTAATTGGTTTTTCTTCCATATCTTACTAAGTTTGGGTTATGGATTTATGCCAATGACTTAGTGTGTTAAAAATACCAAAATACACCATAGTGTTTGAGTTAAACTTATGAATTGGAAGTAAAATCAAGAGATGAACAAGCTTAAGTGTTCTTGAATTGAGAAAATCCATTTTCTATGAGTTATAGTTACTTAAGTTAGGTTAGATTAGTGTTTTTGAACATGTTTGCTCTCTTAATTTCCAAATTAAACATAGAAAACTAAAAAACATGAAGTGACAATTTTTTTTTGTTTTTCTCTTTAAAACCTAGGTTTCTAAATTTATGATTTTCATTTCTACTTTATCGTTTTGTTTCGTTCCAATTTCTATGTTCAATTGATGTTAATCTAAACTATTTTGCATCACCAAATCATTCATTACTTCCTTACATAGGAAAATTCGACCATGCCTTGCATTATTTATAAGAACATTACACTATTGTTGCATAATTTCTGTATTTTTCTATTTTACTTGTGATTTTCTGTAAGTAATACTTTTCCCATTTGAACAAAAGTGTGGAATTTGTTGCTTGGTTGTCTCTTTCCATTGGTCTCTTAGATTAGTCCTCTCTTCCTAGTTAAGGAATTTCCCTAAAGTCAGGCTCTGATACCACCTGTTGGTGCAAGAAGGCTCTAAAATGGGAGATGAATAATTGCTAGGCTCTTTTTTCATATAACACAATCCAAAATAAAATAGTAAATAGATCAAGCATAAAATATAAATTTATACTAGTTCACCCCTAAGTCTTGGACTACATCTAGTTCTCTCTAAAGCACATTGTTTAAGAGGTTCAACTAATCAAAACACTTAATTACTACGAGTATCACCTTTGCCAAGTTACACGAGTATTAACTTCTCTAAGTATCTTCTCAATCTCCTTTTGAGATTAAGAATTCTCAAATTAAATTACAAAAACAAAAACTCTCAATAACAAAGCGCATAGGGTAAAAATTCACTACGTGAATAACATTGCAATGGTTAAGCATTCAACCCAGTTGTATCTCAAAATTCTTTTTTCTATAGATTTGACTTTCATAAGGTCAACACTTATATATATATTTCATACTCTTTCTCATTAATGTGACATCTTTAATATAAGTTTTGAAATGATAGACTTTGAGTATTTGAATTTGGGTAGTGTTCCTACGTAATTGTTGGGGTCCACGTGTATTTATAGAGCCATTAACTAAGTTTTACCCTTCTTATGGGTTGAGTCCTTCTTTATTGCATTGGCCAATATTCAGGTTTTGAATGGGCTTGAGCTAGGCACATGTTCCAAGCTTGTAATCTGATATTAAAAGCCCATTTGTTATTTCCTAAGTTTGGAGTGAGCGGCTTTTACTCGTGTGTTATTCTGGAAGTAGGCGGCGTTAGTCTGTATGTATGTTTCATCGTTTTGCGTAGTTAACCAATTGTTCCTTTTTATTTTTGGACTATACGTTGGCGGTTTGGGTCGGGTAGTTAGCTATATTGGTCCTAGTCACCTAGGTATAGTACAGGTAGCTTCATTAGTCTTTTCTTGATTCCTCTCTATATGGAATCACTTGATATTTGATCATGAAGGAAGATGATGTAGTATTCAACCAATACAGTTGTTCTCTATAAGCATCATTCAAATATGAGGACAAATCATTCTAAAGAGGGTGTGTATAATGACAATTCATCCAACCATTAGATGCATTGTTAAGAGGATAAAAGAAAATAAAGGGTCAAAGAAGATTATACTACTTTGGAGAGTAAAGGGTTAAAATTATTCTTATACTTAATCTTGTAAAAAAAAAAGAGCATAAATATGTTTATATTTGTTTGAAATGTTTTAGTATATCTAAAAATAGTTTTAGACTTCAAATTTGACTAACAATGGGTCTCCATTTAGTCTAGGATAGGGTGGACCAAGAAAGCAAGAGTGGTGTCCTAACACATAAAGAGAGGACTTGAAGAAGGAATTATGATATCACTTAGACAGTTCTTTTTCAATGCAAATTTAGTTTGTGACGAAAATTTTATTAAGAGTGTATCTTGTCTTGGAGTTTATTGCTTGTGTTTTTCCTTCCATAAACCTTTAGAAGGGGTTCTATGTTGTTATCAACTAGAATGTGGTTCCTATCTTCAAATATGTACGCCCATTATATTAACATGTGACTTAAAGAAGACTTTCATTTGTCGGTTTTGCTAGATAAATGTCTCCTCTTCGAACAAGAGCAATATGTTGACAACTTGTCCATTGTTTTCCATCACAAATATATCTTTGTCTTTACTCTTATATGTTAGAAAAATAAGGATGACTTGGTGAAACCAAGAGAGGGTGAATTGATTTTAAACTTTTTCCCAAAAGAAATTTTTCTCTAAATCTTTTTCAACTTAGGAAAATCAAAATGTAATTATCTTGAAAATCTAATTGATACAAGATTTAGAGAAGCAATGTAAAGGGAGATATATAGAAAGATAAAGAGTGCACAAGAATTTACACTAATTTAGATTCAATCAATCCTACATTTAGTTTTCATTTTTTCTCTCAAGAAAAATTTGGTTCACTATCAACTATAAAGTTTGTATAAAGCTAAAAACAATTACAAACAAACTAGAGGATATATGAGAATCAACTCTAGATATCAATGGGGTATTTGCTTTATCCACTCTTGAATCAATTCAAGAATATTTTACCCTTATCAACCTTTATTGTCATTGGTTCAATAAAATAAATATTAATCTTCTAATACAAATAGTGTTGTAGTAATAGTCTAATCCCTTGCACTAATTGTCTAGCACCTTGAAATTGAATGTTTGTTGCATAAAAAATTAATATAAAAGAATATAGAGAGGGTTAAGCTAACCCAAGCGTCTACCAAAAAATCCAACTAAGAGCTCCAACTCCTATTTAAGTCTATAGAAAGGGGTTAGAAACATAAAACAGTAAAAGAAAATGGGGTTTTGAAACACAATAGACAATATAAATGGATTTTAACAAATATGTTAAAGATAGGTTGAATTTTAAGCTTTCTCGTACTCAAACTTTTTGTTGCTTATCAAATGATTATTGTTTGATTAATTTATAAACAAAGATTACAAATTAATTAGATATACATCAATTAATTTGCTTAGACTCTTAATTGTTTCAATCCATACAATTAAGACTATATTTAGAATTGAAATGTTCAACGTATATATATGAATGTTGGTTTATGAAAACATAAATACAATGAACCCACAGATAAATATACAATTCGCAATACCCCAAGAGACTGAAAGCGAAAGCGTACATGGGAATAGTAGATAGGTTTGGGAAGATGAGTTTGGTTTCTAGGCTCCCACCTATAAGAGCACCCTTAGTTTGCTCTTGATTTTCTCTTATGATGGGGAGAAAGAGAAAAGAACAGAATAATGTTAAACATACTCTCATATGGGGACCGTAACCCCTATATGTAACCTCTAACAGTTACTTTTTTGTAAAGGTAATATTCCTAATTTTTCCTCTTCATCAAATTAGAACATCATAATATCTACACAGTTAATATATTCATGATAGATATATATACTCTTTAATAAATTGGCTAATAAAATATAACAGTCCTAACATATTTAATTATTTATGGTATATATGCATGACCCAAATTGCTAACAATGAAATCCTACTTTATTTATTTACCATTATAGTTAAGAAAACAAGTGTATAAATCTAAATTAATCAAATTAGTATCAAATAACTCATTCAGCTCTCACTTGTTCCAAAGTATACAAGTGGGATCCTATCACTACAAAAAAGAAATCATGTTAAATATGGAAGTTTTAATATAGCAATTGTAAACGACTGCAAAAATTTTGTTTATAATACAACAACTTTATAAGTGTCACATTTTGTATTCAAAATATGACATTTACAGGGTCATTTAATAATTATACTATTTTTTCTCTCTCGTGTTCTTGATTCCCCTCCATTTCAATACTCTATTTTCTTATTAAAAAAAAAATTCCTCTCATTAATCTCTTTTCCTAAAAAAGAAATCAATTAAAAAAAATCACCATTATTGTTTTCTAAACCTTTCTCATTTACGAAAACATTCTCATTTTTATAACCAATATCGTTGAAACTCATTTTGAGAACCTTTCTCTCTTATTTTTAGAATCCTCATTTCAAGAGCCTTTCTCATTTCAAATAGCCATGCCTGTGAACCTGATCGAGTCTTCCATACAAAACACTGTTAGATCATTCAAATTTGCCCCACCTTCAATTGTTTCATATAACATCCCTATAGGATATTACGGTTTTAAATAATAAAATGAAAATAAGAAAATAAAATCACATTTATTATAAGTCCATTTCCCAAAACGCGGGAAGTTTAAAAACTTTAATATAACATAATTCATATGTTCGCAATTTCATTATTACAATATCCACCAAAGTTCAACAAAATAATTTTTACATCAAAAGTCTAAATATGAAAATCCTTTCAAAAGCCCAGGTAGCCCCTGCACTCCGCCTCTAAGCGTCTCCTGGCTCACCTATAAAATCATCTACGTCCGGATAACAAGTTATCTAATCATCGCCAAACACACACAGATAGGGTGAGCTATGCACAATATATAAATATATACATGAAATAAATATGCCACCCATCCCAAAATAAGATGACTAAGTATTTCATTGTTTTTAAATTACCCATCCATGACCTCATAGTCCTTCATAAGTCATATACATGAACTAGGTCTTAGGACTTAACCGTGCTCCCACAAAACTAACCCATTCGTGGTCCAACCCTATGAGCCTATCCTGCTCATAGTCCTACCCTACAGACTCCTCGTCTGTAGTAAAACATCCAAGCCTCTCTCGCTCGGACCATGACACGCACGCAATCACCATACTATGGACTCCTCGCCCAATAGTAGCCGACGGGAACATAGCAGTTCCTTGGCCATCGTGCGCCTGATGCATGTAATCACCATGCTAAGGACTCCTCGCCCAATAGCAGCCGACGGGAACTACATAATTCCATGCCCATCATGCGTCCAACCATCAAGCACTTCCCAAACCCCTATTGGACTTAGTCCTTCAAGCCCAAACACCGCAAACACAAGCATATAATTCCTATCCTTTAAGAAATAACAAGCAAATAGTACAAACAACACCTATAAACATGACTCCTCGCCATTCTCGCTTAAGCTATGCCTGTTCGCCCAAACCAGCACGTCGGTCTCGCTTAGGCTACACTACCTCGCCTAAGCGAGCTTGCAACAGTGGATGTATCACTTCATCTCGCTTAGGTGAGCTCTTCTCACCCTGGCGAGACCTTAGGTCGCTCAACACACAAGCTCCTCGCTTGGACGAAGATTCCACACAAAAAAAAATCTAAGTCTCATCGCGACCTCGCTTAGACGGGCTATTCTCACCTAAGCGAGAGTATCAGTCACTCAACACCTCAAAAACCCCTTGCTTGGACGAGAAGTCGCGCTCAACACGCGCAAGCTTCATCGCGACCTCGCTTAGGCAAACCTCTCTCGCCTAAGCGAGAGCATTAATCGCTCAACCCCAAAACAAGTCACCCAAGCGAGAAGCACGAATTAGCACCAGAAACAAGGTTCTGCAACTCTCGCTTAGATGAGTTGGACTCACCTGGGCGAGACTTGCAGAGTTCCCTCTCTGTTCACGCACACAATTCACCCAAAGCAATGCCAAACCAGTCCGAAATCATACCAAAACTGCATTCAATCATTACCCAGCATAAAACAATGGCTAGCAAACGTCAAACATGTTATTTCATCCATTCATATTACCCCAACTCGAGATTGAATCATCTCTACCCAATTCCATACCAAAACCCTCATTTAGTTCATAATCCATTACACAGCTCCCCTAACCTGGAATTATTGATAAAAAATAAAGGTTAATTTCTATCAAGGTTTGAACCCGTGACCTTCCATTCATAAGGCCAAAGCACAACCACTATGCCAATTCACATTCAATGATAACTATTATAATTTTATAATCTTATTATCATACAACATGATCACGCATAATATTAAAATTTAAATAATCAAACAACATATAAATGGCATACATAGGACTCGAACCCAAGTCCTCTCACACAATTAAGTACTCTCAACCATTTGAGCTAGTACTTTTCCACGTCACACCAAACAACATTTAATGCCATAAAGGCTCTTCCTACCCGCATTTATTAATTAATTAATTAATTTTCACGGGTCTTACATTTCACACTTGGAACCTAAGCAAGCCTTTCGCACGAACATTGGTGGAGGCTCGCCGAAAACCTAAATCTAACCTTACCAAAAATAGTATTGAACATGTTCCTGCATGGACAATAACATATTATTATGGGACTTAAATCTCATCTTACCACAATCTTTGAACCACTCGGATGGTACTCTTCGTCCCTATTTTTCATGTATTCGCATCTTGACACTTAGTTGAACATTTGGGGATTACTTGTTGATGAGTCATTATTTTCCCCTATTCTATTGGCTTTTTCTGTGCCATTTTTGAGGGTTGTTAGTGCTTAATTGTATTTTGTTAGGTCATTTTCCTCAATTGGGCTTCATTGGGCCATTATCCCGAATTTTTAGTTATTTGGCATTAATTGGTCTAATTATTGTTTGTAATTATTTTTAGGTATTATGTGGAGAAACTTTTAGAGCTTGGACATTTATCTGAAGGTCAAGAAAGAGTTGTCACGTGATTTCCACATCATCGCCACGTCTACGCCATGTTAGTCAGCCTGTCCACGTCATTAGGCCAGCAATTTCAACCCATAGTGGCATTTTTGTAATTTTGTTGATCAGAATGGCAGTTTTGTAATTTTGTAGCCTTGAGTGGCATTTTTGTAAATAGGAGTGGCAGAATTGATGTGACTACGAGATTTTTAGGTCTTCTTGTGTGGTAGCCGAACTTCATCTTCTCCATTCTCCATTTTCACGTTTTGAAGCTTTGGTGGGTGACCATGGAGGTGCCTTCTTTCATTTTTCACGTTTTAGCACTTGTTTTTACTATTTTTATGCTCATTTGACAGCACCCAATGTGGGTTTTACATTTTGAACTCATTTGCTAGCTTGGGCATCTTGTTTTGTGAATTGTATTGACTTGGAACAACACCTATGTATAGGGTTTTCGGTTTTATATCACAGCAACGATTTTTGTTCCATTAAAGCTTTAGAATTCTTTTTTGCTCTTGAATTTGCATTTGAATAATACCTAAGTTAGGGTTTGATGTTCTGTTTTGGTGAATTTCGTTTTTAAGTGTTTAATTGCCCTATTTTCATGTCTAGCTAAATTCGTGTATTGACTCCTTGATGAAAAATATAATGAAGCTTTGAGATTGTGCTTGTTTTGTGAAATCTGCCATGTCTTTGTCCTGAATTCAGGGAATGCATGTGGTTCATTTGTTTATGCTTAATTTAATGATTAATTGCATATGTTTGGGTTAGGTTATGTTCATGCTTAATGTATATAGCTTGGCTGTCACGAATTTATGAATGTGTGCATTGCTTAATTGCATAATGAAGTTGGATTGTAACTTTCGCTTAGTGGGTTATTATCTAGTGGATTGAGAGAAGGCAGAGGTGTTAATTTGGTGGTTTGTGATAAGTGAAATTGAGTTTGAATGAAGGATGTCAATACGTTTTTAATCACTTTTGCATTTAATTTAATCTATTGATTAGCATTGTGAATCTATAAACCCCCCCTTTGTGTTGAACTACAATATGGAACCTTTAAGTGAAAATAATGGTCACTGGGAAACGACATTGGGTTAACTCCTGAGTACTGCATTTAAATATTTTGTTTGGCCGAGTACGACCTCGATCATCTGCTGAAAAGGCTCCAACAATCAAGTCAACAAAAGCTCTCAAAGTCAAATCTCAGTTTAAGCACTAATGCAATGTGTACCTTTAATTATATTGGTCCACTCTTATTTATAGAACATTAATCATATTTTGCTTGGTTTAGGTTATGTGTTGGACCCTTATTGGGCTCGTATGGGCCTAATTAAGCCCAGGCCCCAAGTTCAACATTTTGTCCTATTGGATTAACTATTTTATTTCAAGTTAGGATAGGCGGTGCTCCCAATTACTGGAACATCGTGTAGTTCACGAATATGGCCATCATGTAAGCATTGTTATACCTTGCAATAATATTTTGTGTTTAATGAGTATTTATTAGTTAGTGGTCTTTAGGAATAACAGCTTTCCTATGTTAGCGGTCTAATCCAAATATTATGACATAACGACTAACTTAGGCATTGGTCCATGGTGGTCAATCCGACCTATGGTACAAAACCCTCACCATCATCCTTAATCTTGACCCTCATCGAAAACCCAAATCATTCATCTTCAGCATCACCACCATTCTAAACCCTCACTATGGAACCCTCATCATGAATGACCTCAAGTTCTCCTATCATGAGGAAGAAGAAAATGGTAGCCTTTTATTTCTCTTTATTGTTTAGTGTAAATGTCCAATGTGATACCTAGTTAATCGATAATGTGCCTATAATTGTATTTTTTTATATTACATATCCAATGAATTTATTCGTAGATCTTTCATTCTATTGTTTGTAAAACGAAGTTATTTATTTAATATTAGGAGTGTGGCTTTCAAATGGGTTTGATGGTGGATATCTTCAATGTAGATATTGGATTAGGTGGCAATGTTCAAAGCTTTAATTATAAAATTCTTGCTTCCTAAAAGTTAAGAATCCATTATGATTAGAACTATCGAAATAGGTTAAAATACGAGAACCAACCCGACCCACCATGGGTTTGGACCAAAAATGGACTCGGTGCACTAAGAAGTCAACTCACCGAGGTTGGTTCACTAACACGTCCATAAATTCTAAATATTAAATTATATTAAAAAAAGAAATCCCTAACGATTTTTCGTGGGACTTTTAGATGGTGGAGTTTTTTTAGGGCTTTTATTAGGGATTTTAAATTATATTAAATTCAAATGGTTGATTTTGTTGGGGCTTTTATTTTTTGTTTAATCAGAGTTTATTAGAACTTTTATTTTTAGTTAAGTGAGCTAACCCGTTTAACCCACCTACCTGTGGTGGATCGAGTTGGATATGAGTATTTTGGACTCCTTAATAAGTGAGTCATGTTAGATTGATCCACTAAGTAATTAACCTATGGTGGATTTGGTCAGATGAACCGTGTGACAGCTCTAATTATGATGGGGGCTAAGACACGAGTAAAATAATGTAACTATTAATATTTGTCTGGAATATTCGTTGTAAAATGGTGAAGGTGGTCATCAAACATTTCTTCCATTATTTGTTAAATAATACGCTTATTTTCTCTGCCATGACTAAGGCATTTATTAAAACTGAAGTTTCATGTGTTTTTGTAATAAAAAAGGAAATAAAATATACACATCCGAAGGAAGAGGAGTGGAAGCATGGTGTCTCAAGTAGTATGTAAATAATAATCTAAACACGGATCACAGCACTTTGAGCCTAAAATCAAATTTGAATTTGGTTTTCCTTCTTTGTTTACATTTAAACTTTCGGTCCAATTATAACTATAAATAGACATCTATATTTTGAAATATTTTTTTAAAATATAAGAAATTAATAGTTTTTAAAGCATCGTCTCTTATAAGAATGAACATCATTCTTTAAATATTATCTTAATCTTTTACGATTTAAATTGTGATTCTTTAATGTACTTATTTTGAAGATGATCTTCAAATGATTGTTCTTTCATTTACTTTAATTACATTGGTACTATGTTCTTGATTTTTATTTTCTTGACTCCAGGTTTATTCCAAATTCGATTCTACTTCTTTTCTTTTATTTTGTTCTTAATTTTGTCATTTTACTTCATTGTTGAGTTGTAAGATGTAACGGGTGGCACGGTTACCCGAAAAAGTGAGTAAAGAAGTTGGTGGAACTCATTTAATTAAATGGTTAAATAACAAACTCAACCAGTTGTGATCAAGTCATTTGGACGGTAACTTGGTCATTTCATTAATATATCTTCAATCTTTAACCATAGTTTTCATATGCTCATCAGAAACTAATGCACGCACATGCTTGGGACTAAAGAAAAGTAATCCGACTTAAACTATTTTTGTAATTTTAAGAGACATTATTCTGTTAATCTTAGAGTAAAATAAGTGATTTATAAAAAAGGAGGTTTTTATTCTTTGAAGAGAATATTTAAAAATTGGAAAGAGGAGGAAAAGAGAAGGGAGTAGCATGGTTTACCCATTAAGGTTAGAGTGACCCTCTAATAAGACATGCTTTCTAGTTAAGCTGTATTTGAAAAGTCAGTTAGGATATTATTGGCAATAAAACAAGAAAATAAGCTTAAATAGAAACCCCTTTGAGAAACCATTTTCCAATCTCCAAATTTGACTACACACATAGGTGAAGATGCCTCATTCTAAGTTTCTTTATAATTCCCAAAGAAAGAGCAAAAGGCACCCTCCTAATTCGTCATCTTCTTGCGGAAATAATAGTAAAGTATCAAGGAGCATAAATGATATCTTATCCAATCTTTAATTCTTCAGGATGGATACTCTTTGATTTCGTTGGGTATGTCTTCATGTCCTATTGTCGGATTGAACATTTTGGAGATTACCTGCAAAAAAGGACTCCAACGATCAAGTCAACGAGAACTCTCAAAAGTCAAATATCAGGTTTTGTATTAATGAATTGCGTACCTTTAATTGCTGGGGTCCATTTGTATTTATAGAACATTAATCATAGATTACTTGGCTTATGGGTTGGGCCTTTATTAGGCTCGTTGGGCCTCCTTTGGGTTTGTATGAGCCTGATCAAGGCTCAAATATCAGGCTTATGACTTGATTCTAGGAGTTTAACTATTATTTCCTATGTTTGGAATAGGCAGCCCTTACTCATATGTGATATGCTTAAAGTAGGCGACTTTAACCACTATGTATATATCAGTTTCCTATATAGTTAATCAATGATTTATTCAGAATAGGACTATAGGTTGGCGACTAGGACCGGGCATCTGTTTATACCGGCCATGTCAGCCTAGTATAGTACATCAGTCCCCCAGCCTTTGGCATAACATGTGTCCTGGTTGCTTAACTCATGGTTGGGTTACATACCTATTTTTAAGAAGGGTACTTCTCCTAATATCGTTTCCTTGGAGAAGGTTAATGTCGCCAAATCTGTGTGTCATGATCAAGGAGGGGTTGAAGAATCGTCAGCCACCTAAGCATAAGTATTCTGGATGCCTTTTCTCAATCATTTAAGCATTTTAAAGGCGGATTTTTTTAAGTCATCATGAAGGAATTAGGTTGTGCACTATTTTATAATGAGGATTGGAGTACTAAGTTCACATTCATCTGGACAAATAATCCTCGTCGTTATAAAGGGGTGAAGAAGAGGGAGTTGTTTGTGGATGATAGACAAGTAGTAGAAGTGTTGGGACGTTTTAGCGATAAGTTGCCCAGTAAAGGCTTAGTTAGAGTTTTTTTGTCAGTACATCTGCTTGTTGATTTAGAAGGTATCATTTTTTTTTTTGCTATGTTAGGTGTGAGGGAGATTACAAAGTGTGCTTGTTTTGCAGGACATATGGCTCAACTGAGGAAAAAAATAAATTTGTTTAGGAGCTTGTGCAAGGAGCATAATGAGAAGGCCAAAAACATGGGGAATACCAAAGTTCCCAATCTGCAGGAGCCGCTGGTTGAAGTTCGAGTTAATGGCATCTCGAAAAGGAAAACGTCCATTCACATCCAAAAGGGTATTGGAAAAGATATGAAGAGAGTCAACGCCAAACTTCTTGGTTCTGGGTTAACATCAAGGATAAAAAAACTTGAGGCGTGCTTGAGAGAGTTACCGGAGACATTAGTTCGTCGTGATATTGAAATCAATCTACCGGAAGCAGTGATCTCTTCCATAAATAACATGGAACACAATGCAATGATAAAGGCCATGTCGGAATTCAACAACAAGGCTTTGATTTTGGGTTGTAGGGTGGGCAACCTTCTGGATAAAGAGTTAAAAGAAGGAGGAAGAGCGAAGGTGGAGGAAATCCAAGAAGAACTAAAGACTCATGCAGCCAAGCATGAAGAAGAGAAGGCGGCTTAGGATAAGGAGAGTGGGGAGTGGGTGATTGAGAGGAAGCGCCTTGGTTTGCGGAAAGTTAGATGTCTAGATTCTGAAAAAAAGATGAAAGAAAAAATTAAAGACCCGAGGAAGATAATGACAAATTTAGAGAGAAATATGTCGCCATTTCCACATATTTCCACCATTTTGCATATTATGATTTATGGCCCACTTGGCATGTTTTAGTTAGTAGGTTGTATGTAACATCCCGATCGGATATTACTAATTTAAGTAATAATAAAAGAAATATGATAAAAACCTCATTTATTATACTTCGCTTCCGAAAAACGCGGGAAATTTTAAACATTTATTAATCGAAAGTTATCCAAAATTCCATAATTTATGAAACTCCAATACAGTATCCAAATTAATAAAGTAGTAAAACATTGTTTACAAGGTTCATAAAAACAATAATGATAAAATTCTAGTAATAGCTTTTCCCAGCTAACCCTCTCTCCGATGCTATGCCTCATTAGCACCACCTGCAACATCATCTGCTCTCGTGTAACGCATTACACGATCATCGCAAAAAACAAGCAGATAGGGTGAGCTCATAAACAGATAACATATAAGTTAATAGAAAATTGAGATACACCTATCTATTTTATTCTAGTTAATCCTTGACCAAGACCTTAATCCCCAAGGCTTTTCAACCTTCACAACACACAAAATGGTTAGTCTCAGATTCAGGGTTTATGATGCTCACACGAACCTGCCTGCTCGTGGTCCTGCCTCTACGAACCTGCCCGTTTGTAGTCCTGCTTTACGAACCTTCCCGCTCGTAGTCTGGCTCTACGGACCTACCCGCTCGTAGTCCAACACATGTGATCCACCAGCTACGTACCTCCCGCACACAACATCTCTCAAGTGTGAGCACGAAACATACGAACCTACCTTGCTCGTATCCCTACACGAGAGTAATAGGATATGAACCTCCCCGCTCATTTCATCACGTGTTCACCACCATCCATGAACCTACTCGTTCATGACACACCATTCCCTTATCCAAGTTTCACATTACAACATGATAACAAAAACAAGTAAAGCACACTACGCTACACAAGGTACATACTCAAATTGGTCCTAGGGATTCCTATGCTTCCACAAACTTGCCTGCTTGTGGTCCAACTCTACGAACCTCCCCGCTCGTAGTCCAACTCTACGGACCTACCCGCCCGTAGTCTAATACACGTGATCCACCAGCTACGTACCTCCCCGCACGCAGCATCTCTCAAGTGTGAGCACGGAACATACGAACCTACCTCGTTCATATCCTCACACGAGAGTAATAGGATATGAACCTCCACACTCATATCATCATGTGTTCATCACCAGTCATGAACCTACCCGCTCATGACAAGATCAAGCATATCCCAGACCAGGACCAACACAACAAGTCATGCAAAACATATCACAACACCCCTTGCCACTACAACATCGCCTAGCGTAGCCTAAGCGCCGCTAAGACAAATGACAGTACAGACCGCCTGGCAATTTCACATCACCACTAGGCGCCACAACTCACAAGACATCCCTATTTCCTACTATCGCTTGGCGGTTCAATCTACAACGCCATGCGTTAATCCAGTAATGTGACACTGTTGGTTTTAGGTACTCTAATCCATTTCCTAGAATTCAACCATTCAATTCTCAAACATCCAGAAATCAACATACACATTCATATATTCCAAATTACAACATTACAACACTTGCATCTTTCAAGTATATGCAAACATTCATCTTTTTTATAATTCATATATACTTACCTCTTAAATCAATTCCAACACACACTTTATTTTGCCTTGTCATTTTCCCAACCCTTTGCATGCTTACAATTCACAAACTCGACATAAGACACCATCAAAGCTATATACTTATTTTGCATGCCCTCACAATTATATTACACTTAAAGTATGATTATCATGTTCCCATACTTTCCCAAAACCCGTCATGATCATGCAACACTCGATCATAGTGATATCATCAATAGTGGTCTTATTCACACACTTATAACATCATACATTCGAGCTAACATATATAGGTTCATATATTCAACATGCGTCATCAAGCAATACCAAAAACATACTCATCATACACACATATATATATATATATATATATATATATATATATATATATATATATATATATATATATACATTCACCAATCAAGGCCATACCAGCACTTGAGAACACCTAATCATCCATTAGAAATCATACTATTAGGGAATTCAAACAACCAATCATGCATGACATATATCTCTAGCTACTGTCCTGCAAATAAAATCTCCACCGTTCACAATGAAGCACTACATGTTATGGACTAGCTATCAAAATTTCACCTAAATCAGACGGTTAACAAAGTGAGAAATGCAGTTTTACAAAAATTGCACAAAACATAAAAAAAAGGTGGCGGCTAGCTCCCAGAAGTGAGGAAGGTGGCGTCTGGCGGGACTATACTACCACTGAGAGGTTCCTGTTCCGTGAAAAATAAGAAAAACAGCGTTTTTCGTGAATCAAAGCGCCATGCATCACTGGTATGGCGCCTGGCGGCCAATTGGGTGCCGCCAAGCGGTTCCTACTGTTCTAGGAACCCTAACATTCTTCTTTGCACATGTGAACCTCAACCCACTCACAACAACTCTGAGTTCAACCAACTTATGACTCTATAAGATACGATTCCATCTTTTAGGATTACAATTCATTCTCTAACACTTCCCATACCCGAATGCATTCACATTTTCCATTTAGATTAGTGTCATTTTCGAAATCCCCAAATCATCAACCCTAAGATAACCTTCATACAATTTTCTTCTCAATTAAACCTGAATTCCACGACTTGCCAATGAAATATGATGTTTAATCATTCATAAAGATTAGAACGTGATTTCTCCCATATCAGAAACCTCCCAGAACCTTAGAAACATCAAAATCGAGCCAAAAATTGGTTCGCATCGCCTGGCGAGTCAATCACAACTGCTATGCCCTTCATAAAAACCCAGAAAATTGGGTAAAACTAGTATGTGTTGCCTGGCGGTCGGGAGCTTACCGTCAGGCGGTTCCTCTTCAGGTACCCAGAAATAAGCCACAACGCATGTGCCGCCTGGCAGCTATGAACAGCCCGCCAGGCGATTTCTGGAAATTTCCAGAAACCCAGAAAAACACGAACAACACAATAGAAATGCATACAATTCATATCAAACATTATACAATTCATGCTCATACATAAAAAATAACGCGTAAACTCCCTAACCTGTTAATCCTTGCTCAATTCAAAACTCCAAGCTTATTTCGTGCTCCCCACAAGTGCTCCTTTGTTTCACCACCAAATTGACCCAAAATCCTTGTGCCTATGCTGATAATGGTTGCTTTGATCACTTCCTTTCCTAGTGCACTCACAACAGCAGTTTACACACTCTTACCACTGCTTTTTCATGTAATTATTAGAGTAAAAATTCCTATTTACTCTCTAAAACGAAAATTTGTATAAAGAAGGCTTAATGACTATTCAATAGTCATTAACAAGGTGTTTTCTCAACCCCCAGGCTGTCCATTTTGCAGGTAGGGTTTCTCTCCCCTTTCATATTCTTGCCAAAAGAAAATTAGGCAAAAAGAAAGTTTAATTCATTCTTAGCAAGGTTTGAACACACAACCCCTCAATTACAAAGTCAATGCACAACCAATTCAACCAACACATGTTTCATGGTAATTCTTATAATATTAGGATTACATTATCACTACTCACATTCAATCATAACATTAAAATAATGCACATTTTAAAATATCATATAATTGGCATACTTAGGACTTGAACCCAAGTCCTTTCACACAGCCAAGTACTTTCAACCACTTGAGCTAGTACTTTTCTACGTTATATCAATTTCCATTAAATGCCATAAAGGCTTCTACTACACGCATTTATTAAATAATTATTTATTTAATTATCCAAATTTCTCGCGTCTTACATTCCCCCCACCTTATAAAAATTTTCGTCCTCAAAAATTGGACTTACCCAGAAATAGATGCGAATAGGATTGCCTCGTGAGGTCTTCCATCTCTCAAGTCATCTCTTGGGTTGCCTCTTCCCAGACGATTTTCACACCCCGGACCTCCTTCCCTCTATGCGGCTTGACTTGAGAATCCAAGGTTCTCACTGATCCAACTCTCATTGTTAGATCCTCATGCACCTGGACGCCGTCCTCCTCCAACACATGGGTAAGACTTGCAATGTACTCCCTTAATTGTAAGTCCAATATACAGTTTGCCAAGTGCGGTGGTAAAGTGACCTCATAGGCTGCTGGACCTATCCTTCGTGTTATCTGATATGGTTTGATGAATTTCTGAGTCTACTTCCTGAGTTTGATCGCTCTTTCATTGTCGGTAGTTGGAGTAATCCTGAGAATCACATGCTCTCCAACCTAAAACTCCCACGACCTTCTCCTCATACATACCTACAACTTCTATTTGTTCTTTGGCGCATGCATCCAGCCTTGGATTAAACTAACCCTCTTTGTCGTCTACTGCAGCAACTCGGTCCCATAATCACCGACTCCTAATCCGGGTATCCACACAACGGCATTATGCCTCTCCTTCCACCCAACACCTCATCTGGAACCACTCTAATCTTAGTCAATACTTCACTTAAATGGTTTAGCTCATTATTTTTTTTAAGCGAGATGCTCTAAAACTTGCAATCATTAAAGTGTTTACATTGAGTCCTTGCCATCAAATCTTCAATATCTATTCCTCTGCTTCTCTTTCTTCCATTCCTCGTGAAACCATCCGATTAGAAACTATTGACACCAACTCTTCCTCAGGTACTAATGCAATAAAGAACTTCACCACTCCAAAGTCAAATTCTAGTATCTACTTGAAAACGAGTCTAGGATTCTTCCACCATTGAGATCCTCTGTGTCTATTATTCTCTTGTCTTTGCTAAGTAACTCTAGTTCACACGACATTCTGTTCTCAGCTTCCTGATCCATCTACCATTACACCATCGTGGACTTATCTCTTTGGATCATCGAACACCACCTTGTTGAGTATCACATCGTTCCGGGATGAGATTCAAAAATAACCTATCCACTCTTGTGTTGATGTCCCAGTCTCATAAAAGAGTCAATTCCAATTAACCTTGAGTATAGATTCTTCGATCATCCCGAGACACCACCAAACCCAAGTATTCCACACTTAGCCGCAACTGTAGAGTAAACCAACATCTCACTACCAACTCCCTCTTGCAGACAACCAGAACCTAATTCTCATAATGGCGATACCAAGGAGTATATGATCTCGATTAAAACCAAAATGCCTACCCCAAAAACCACTTTTATACCTTGTATCCTTTTAATTATTTACTTTAATCGATCCAACACCATATTTGTAGAGACATTCCTTTAGCTACACAATACTTTCCTCTTTTACTTTCATCCCCCCTTGTGCAATGACATTACAAACTGCCTCATTCCCATAAGAACAACTTAACGAAGTACTTCTTCTTTTGATACTTGAAACCGTTCGTCTCATGTTCCAAGTCAAACCTTTATTTCTTGTAAGCCACCTTACTTAGGACATTCATTTTACTCCTAACTTAAATTGTTGTTATTGCCGACAAGATTTAACTGCCTCTCATGGAGGTTGACCGACATAAAACCTTGAACATACGATATTCTTACCACGTGATTGGTTTTCCCCCTTTCTCAGAACATTGCCTGGTCGACCTAATCTTTCAATTTTTGCCTCAACTTTACCTCCCGCTTGAGATTCTCATTTCATTGTCTCTACCCTTTTGGTTTAGCCTTAGCCTCATATGTTTCACTACTTTCCACTCCTACCTCAAACCCATGGTAGGATGTAGCACCGATTTGACTTCTCAACTTTGCTGCACAAGCATGCACTGAACACCTCTCCTTATTCTAACCGTTGAATTTGATTCCTTTCGCAAAACTTGTTGTATTCGTTCCAAGAACATATTCTTACCCTCAGTTTAACGCGATGTTTCTAAACTCCTCCAGTCTTTTTCGCCTACAAATTCACAACTTAATTTCACTCGTACACTGATACACAACCTTCTGAATATTCATTTCTTCGGTCAAGAAAGTGCCTCAAATGCCCTACTCTAACCCTTACAAGGCAAGCAAGTCAAGTTTGACTTTGAATCTACATTCCTTTGCCACCACAAATAACAATCACATAACACAAAAGTACAAACATAACAAGAAAAGGTATAGGAGAGGAACTCAACCTTTAGAATTAAGAAAGGAAACTATCTCTGATATAGTCATGAGTGTCCACCCTCATCACTTTATCAAGATATTTTCTATTCTTAATGCTTCCAGTTTCGTAACTCTACGCAGTCCACAATCAATAGTATGATTGATAGACTACAAATCCATTCCTACAAGGTTTCGCAACTGAAACCCGACAAGCTCACTCCCCAAGGCCAAAAAATTATTTGAAAACCATTGCTTTGATACCAAATGTAACATCCCAGTCGGATATTACTAATTTAAGTAACAAAAAAGAAGAAAAATGATGAAAATCTCATTTATTATACTTCGCTTCCCAAAAACGCGGGAAATTTTAAAACATTTATTAATCAGAAGTTATCCACAAATCCATAATTTATTAAACTCCAATACAATATCCAAATTCACAAAGCAGTAAAACATTGTTTACAAGGTTCATAAAAACAATAATGATAAAATTCTAGTAAAAGATTTTCCCAACTAACCCTCTCTCCAATGCTATGCCTCATTAGCACCACCTGCAACATCATCTGCTCTCGTGTAACGCATTACACGGTCATCGCCAAACACAAGCAGATAGGGTGAGCTGATAAACAGATAACATATAAGTTAATAAGAAAATCAAGATACACCCATCTATTTTATTCTAGTTAATTCTTGGCCAAGACCTTAATCCCCAAGGTTTTTCAACCTTCACAACACACAAAATAGTTAGTCTCGGATTCTGGGTTTATGATGCTCACACAAACCTGCCTACTCGTGGTCCTACCTCTACGAACCTCCCCGCTCATAGTCCTACTTTACGAACCTCCCTGCTCGTAGTCCTGCTCTACGGACCTACCCGTCTGTAGTCCAACACACGTAGTTGAACATACCTTAGCAAGCACTACCAAAAACATACTCATCATTCACATATTTATATATTTATATATATACATTCACCAATCAAGACCATACCAGCACTTGAGAACACTTAATCAACCATTAGTAATCATACTATTAGGGAATTCAAACAACCAATCACGCGTGACATATATCTCTAGCTACTATCTTCTAAATCAATCACCACCGTTCACAATGAAGCACTACATGTTATGAACTACCTGTCAAAATTTCACCTAAATCAGACGGTTAACGAACCCGGAAATGTAGTTTTATGGAAACTGCGCAAACAAGAAAAAAAAGGTGGCACTTAGCGCTCATAAGTGAGGAAGGTGGCGCTTGGCGGGACTATACTACCAGCCAGGCGGTTCCTGTTGTTCCAGGAACCCCAACATTCTTCTTTGCACATGCGAACCTCAACCCACTCACAACAACTCTGAGTTCAACCAAGTTTTGACTCTATAAGATACGATTCCATCTTTTAGGATTACAATTCATTCTCTAACACTTCCCATACCCAAATTCATTCACATTTTCCATTTAGATTAGTGTCATTTTCGAAATCCCCAAATCATCAACACTAAGATAACCTTTATGCAATTTTCTTCTCAATTAAACCTCAATTCCATGAATTGCCAATGAAATACGATGTTTAATCATTCATAAAGATTAGAACGCAATTTCTCCCCGATCAGAAACCTCCCAGAACTTGAGAAACATCAAAATCGAGGCAAAAATTAGTTCGCGTCGCCTGACGGGTCAATCACCACCGCCAGACCCTTCATAAAAACACAAAAAATTGGGTAAAACTGGTATGTGTTGCCTGGCGGTCGGGAGTTTATCGCCAGGCGGTTGCTCTTCAAGAACCCAAAAATAAGCCACAACGCATGTGATGCTTGGCAACTATGAACAGCCCGCCAGGCGGTTTCTGGAAATTTCCAGAAACCTAGAAAAACACGAACAACACAATAGAAATGCATACAATTCATATCAAACATTATACAATTCACGCTCATACATAAAAACTAACGCGTAAACTCCCCTAACCTGTTAATCCTTGCTCAATTCGAAAACTCCAAGCTTATTTCGTGCTCCCCACAAGTGCTCATTGGTTTCACCACCAAATGGACCCGAAACCCTTGTGCCTATGCTGATAATGGTTGCTTTGATCACTTCCTTTCCTAGTGCACTCACAACAGCAGTTTACACACTCATCCAATTATGAGAGTAAAAATTCTTGTTTATTCTCTAAAACGAAAATTTGTTTAAAGGAGGCTTAATGACTATTCAATAGTCATTAACAAGGTGTTTTCTCAACCCCCTAGACTGCCTATTTTGTAGGTAGGGTTTCTCTTGTTAGTTTTGAAATGGTTGAAAAGCCAAGAAAGGGGGCTTGAATTGGCTAGTTAAAAATTTAGGCTACCTTTGCAAGCTAAAAACCACCTTTAATTGAATCAAATAGATCACCAAGTTAGGATGCAAATAGTACTGAACTGTACACTTTCAATCGATCAAAAATAGAGTTAACAGGTTGATTTTACTAAACAGATTATGTTCTTGTATAATCAATTGATTGAAACAGAAAAATAGTCGACTAAAATACTGGGAAAAATGCAGAAATGCAAATTCGAGTTTTAAACTAGAAAGAATGCTCAAGAATGATCAAGACCAGTTCCAAATGATTATACAAACATGCTCAATGCTTCAGATGCCATGGAAACATGCAAAAACATAAAAAAGATGATTAAAGCACAAGTTCTTGAAACTTTAAAATGAAAATGCAAGAGAGAAAGGTTAGAGAAGAGAGGACACCACGAGATTTTTATACTAGTTCACTCAACCCTGAGCTACATCCAGTTTGTCAAGGTAACCTTAGCTTGACTTTGCACTATTTCAAAAGTTTTACAAAGTATCCACCCTTACACTTCCAAAATATGCAAAAACACCACAAAATACTCTTGAATCACACAAGAATCACACCAACACAGCAAGAACCCTCTTGCAGACTTGGAAAACCACCAGGCACACACACAAAGCTTGAGAAAGATCAAACCTTAGTGGTAACACAGCCTAGCCTACCACAAATGACTTTCTCCAAGCTTCAAATGAAGCCAAAAGCTCCAAGAATTGATCCAAGATCAATCTTCAACAGCTGCAACACGTATGATCACGAAAGATAGAGTTTCCACAAGTTTCCAGAACAAAATCATGCTCTAAAATGATCAACAAACCTCTCTTTCAAAAATCACAACTTTTATAGTCAAACTGTTACGAAATTCAACATGTTGATTTTCAAATCAATCGGTTTATTTCACTTGACTTAAGTGAAATCAGTCGATTAAAAACTAAATCAACTGATTGAATTTGTTGCAGTTTAAGGCTACTACAGCCAACGTTTTAACTGTTAAAAAGTCATTCAACAGATTAAAAGAGTCATTTTAATATGTTGAAAAACCATTCAACAAATTAAAAACACAATAAAGACCAAACTACATCTAATTAATGCTTTAAGGTCTACAACATGAATTACAAGCTACAAATACACTTTCTTAATGATGTAACAACATGGAGAGCACACGTTCCATCCTTAATCACCATGGATATCATCAAATCTCCTTTCCTTCATCAATGTAGGCATCATTTCAATGGTAATGGCTTCAAGATAGTTCAAAAGAGCTTCATTCAATCTTCATCAAATCTTCAAGAAGCAAACCACCTTGGCTTATCATGTCAACATCTCTCCCCTTTCATATTCTTTTTTTTTGCAAACATTAGTTTTGGCTTGAATGTGAAAGGGCAGAGGAAATCCTAGCTGAATGGGCAGCCAAGAGGGGATGGAAAAACAACCACTAATGGACCTTGAATGGCAATTAAGTTAGCTTAATTACCATTTTCGTTTTTCCTCCCATCATTGCTAATTAAGGTGATTTAGTGAAAATTAAGGGGGAGAGAGGGGGTTTATTCTAAGGCTGCCATAGGTACACTTTGAGAGAGTAAATCACAGTGAAAAGAGAGAGAAAAGAGAGTGGAGAAGGAGTTCTGAAGGAGGAATCACACTAAGGCTGATTGGGATCAAGGACTCGAAGATTTACGCATTTTTGGGAGCAAGGAATCCAAGTTAGGGGAGCTAGACTCCGTTATTTTTATTCGTGTCGTTAATTTCTTGTGATGTATGATGAATTGGATGTATGTATTCTGCCTATTTCAAGTGATTCTCGTGTTTCTATAATTTTTTCCAGAAACTGCCTGGCCGGTGATGAATCACTCTTAAGCGACACTTCATTTTGTACTGGTTTATGAGTTCTTGAAGAGGAACCGCCTGGAGGCACATCCCTGGCCGCTAGGTGACACATGGCTGCAACCCAGATTCTAGGTTTTTGGTTGAACTGCTTGGCGGTGATGAACACCCGCCAGGCGACGCGAGTCGAATTGACTCGATTTTGATGTGTTTCGTGTTCTGTGATGATTCTAAGTAGGGGAAACTAATGTTCTAATCATTTGAGAGTGATTAGGCTTCATACCTCATTGGACTATATGTAATTGGAGGCTAAATTGGATGAAAATTTGTATGAACATCTCTTAGGGTTGAGATCTTTAGAGTTGAAGGTTACGTGATTAATTGGTGTTGAATTGCTTGGAAAAATTGATAATGGATGCGCTGAAGATATGAATCATTATACTTAGAAGTTGGATTGTGTGAGAATCGATGGAAATCTGCATGCCAGGGGAAACCGGGAAAAAACTAAGGCTTGCAGGCGCAAGGAAAGAGCTGTTGGATTCGTGAAACTTCAGGAACCACCTGGCGGCACTCAATTAGCCACTAAGCGCCATACTAGTGATGTGTACCGCTTTGATTCACAAAAACGTGCTTGGCGGTAGTATAGTCCCGCCAGGCGCCACCTTCCCTACTTCTGGGCGTTAGGCGCCACCATTTTTTTTTTGGTTTTTGTAGTTTTTGTAAAACTACATTTTCCGATTCGTTAACCGTCCGATTTAGTTGAATTTTTTACAGGTGGTCCATAGCACGTAGTTCTTCACTTTGAACGGTGGAGATTTTATTTGGTTGTTAGGAGTTAAAGATATACGTTACTCAAGATTGCTGATTTTGGAGTCTTTGAAATACATGAATAAGCTCTTGATAATTACAAGTATCTTATAATGAAGCATGAGTGGGTTATGAGGTAAGTCTATATCAATTTGAATGTTCCTTTGGGTTTGTCACATGTGGAGAATTGATTATTGATCAAGGCATGTGTGTCAATATTAATTGCATTGGTGCATAGGATTATGTGCTTAAATTGTTAGAGTGTTGCTGCTTATATTTGTTTGAGCATGTGTTATTCATAAGTTAGAATTGAATGCTAGCATGGTTTAAAATAGGGAATATATATATATATATATATATATATATAAGAAATGTGAATGGTTTGTTTTTACTTGTTTTGGGTGCTGAAAAACCAGTATTGCATAAGTACTGGTGTAGCGCCTGGCGGTGGTGTTTGACCGCCAAGTGATGGCTACAAAACCAGTAGAGAATTGAAGCGTGTTGCGCCTGGTGATAAGGGTTGTCCCGGCAGGCGATACTTGTGGAAACAGTAACATTAAAGGCGCTTGGTGTAAGACCCGCTAAATTTAAATAATTAAATAATTAATTATTTAATTAGTGCGAGTGAGAGAAGCCTTTATGGCATTAAATGCTAACCTTCATGACGTGGAAAAGTACTAGCTCAAGTGGTTGAGAGTACTTTGATTGTGTGAAAGGACTTGGGTTCGAGTCCTATGTATGCCATTTGTGTAGGATTTAATTTTATTTATTTCTTTATCTAATATGTTGTGCGTGTAAGTAAGAAGATAGCAATTGGGTTATACTAGTTGGCATGAAATATGAATTGGCATGATGGTTTGGTATTAACTTAGTAATTGCATGGTTATGGGTTCTAGCCTTGGGGAAAACCTAAATTAAACGTTATATTTTTTATCTAATGCTAGATTTGGGTGGAATGGGAAGGGTTAGGGGAAACCCTAACTGATCTAGCAGCCAAGGGAGGCTGAAAAAATAGCCATAAAGGGACCATGAATGGCCATTAACCATTAATTAAGTGAGAAACCCGTTTTTGCCTTATGGACCTAAATTTAAGCACTGTTTAAAAGGTGAAAGTGGAGTATTAGGGAGGGTTTTGCCAAGGCTGAGTCTATATCAGAAAGAGAGCGCGAAAGGAAAGTAATTGTGAGTGTTGGGTGAGGTTCTGGGTCTGAATTGGTAGAAGAGCAAGAGGGAGATTGGCAAACAAGAAAGAAGTAGCACATTTAGCAAATTGAGCAAGGAATCCAGGTTAGGGGAGTTTCAATTACGTGTTTTTACTTGTTATTATTGGATAATGATATGTTCTGGAAAATGTAAAACTTGAAAATCCTTAGTTGTTTGAGTTTTCTGGATTTTCCAAAAATCGCCTAGCGGCGCATGAACTGCCGCCAGGCGGCACATATAGTTTGCACCAGGTTTTGGATTTTTTTATGAGTTGCCAGGCGGCCGAAGGAGACTCGCCAGGCGGCACGAACTGGGTTGCGCAATTTTTGCTGTTTGTCAATGTTTTTGTGATGTTTTGCTTTTGATTTTTTTGACGTTGAAGTCTATGAACGATTGTGATTATTGTGGTATGTTGGAAGACATGATTTTTGCTCTGAAATTGGGAGTTAGGGTTTATGTTGGGGGTTAAAAACTATTATGCACGAGGTAGGACACGGTTTAATCAAATGAGTGTTATTTTATGCAAGATAAATATATATGTATCTGTTTTTTTTTTTGTATGAACGTAAGGAGTCATATGTAAGGGACGCTGCTATGGATCATTTTTAAGTCGCAGTAGTGATTTTAGGTGATGAGTGTTGTGTGGAATAGAATTGTAACAAGCTGGAATTGGTAGAGTAGCGTGGGTAGAAGTGAACCTAACCACGAGTATGAAATGGAAGAGTAGACGGGGGTGTAGTTGAGATTTAAATGTCAGGATTAAATGAGAATATGCATGAGAGACTATAAGAATATCATATCTGTGTGTGAATTGGTCAATGAATGCGGAATTAATATAGGTAATGTGGCAGAGATTGTGTCTAACTTCTAAACCCTTGTTTTGCGAAAAGGGTTTGCTATAAAATGTTGGTATTATGTTTTGAAAGAATTGTCGTGGTATGAGTTAAATAAACATTAGATGTCATGATCAAAGATTGAGTTTATGTGGCAGGTTTAGAGTAGAAATCGATGAGGAGGATGTGTAAGATGATAATTGAATTGGTATGATGTAATTGTATATGTGTGAATTGGGTATGAGTTAGTGGTATATGTTGAGTTTGGTTATGGTATTATGTTTGTAAATATTATGATTGGTATGAAAAAATAATGTATGACTGATTTGGGATCTCTTAAGACCTGAAAAAAAATGCCAAAAACCAGTAGCATTGCGCTACTACTATGGCCCCTGGCGGCACGAGGCGAGGCGCCTGGCGGTAGAAGCTTCAATCAGTGGCAGTGGCCACTGATTAACACAGTGCGCCTGGCGGTAAAGTATGGTTCCGCCAGGCGGAACCGGTGCAGTAGGAGACCTGGAAGAAGACAGGCGCCTGGCGATATGGGGTGGAAGCGCCAGGCGGCGACGATGTCAGAGGCGCCGAGCGGCAAGATGGTGTCCGCCAGGCAGTGACAGTGCAGTGTTGATGCTGCAGGCGCGTGGCGCCTAGCGGTGTGTGATGCCCGCCAGGCGGTCTAGAGATAAGTTCCGCCTAGCGGAGTGAGATGCGCGCCAGGCGGTTTTGGTCCAGTGATGGTATGCGAGGAAACTTTTCTACACCGTTTTAGGGGATGTTCATGATGCGATGCTTTGGCTGGGGGCCCAGTTACGAGTGCATCTTGTACTAGGGTAACACGTGACCACTCTAGGTTGTAGCCTGGTGGTTTAGGAAGTCCAGTGGAGTGTGCGGGTTGTGGATCGTACAGCAAGGTTTCAGATGATTGCCCTCTTCAGTGGATTCTAATAGAGATTTGGTAGTCTGGAAACAACTACAAACTTAGGTTTGTTTTGGGGAACTCCACTTGGTGTCATAGTGAGATGCTGTGGCAAAGTTATTCCCACGTGTGGACTATCAGGTGGTGGCCTGTAGTTGGAGGGGCGAGTAGACACTCGTACAGCAAAGATCGATCATTGATCTCACCTAAAGGGTATAGAGATGATAGACGTCTAAAGGCAAGTGTTGAGAGTGAAGAAATAAAAGAAAATGGGGAAAGTGTACTAACCCGGGTTTAAATTTATTGATGTTGTATTTTAATATTATATTGTTTGGTTTTATTTAAATGAGCTCACCCTATCTGTGTGTGTGTGGCGATGATCATGTAACTTGTTACATGGGAGCAGATGTTGATGCAGGAGAGCAGACAGATGCCTAGAGACAGAGTGGGGATATCTCAGGGTTTTATCACTAGTCATTATGATGAACTATGGTTATATATGTAATAATTTCATAGACGATTTTAATTGTAACACGCACTGATGCGATTTATTTTATCTATATTGGCACGTTGAACTTTAATGTTTAAATTTTCTTGTGTTTTTGGGAAATTGATGATTAATAAATGAGGTGATTATTTTTATTTATTTTCTTATTTATTTTAATAAGTAATTTCCGGCTAGGACGTTACACTTGGCGCCTGGCGGCACGTGTCTCCTGTCAGGCGGCACGTGTCTCCTGTCAGGCGGTCTGGAAGCCTTTTGCGCTTGGCGACTCGTGTGCAGCGCCATGCAATTTTTGATGAAGCAGACGTTGTGATTTGCTTGCTTTGGATATGTGTTGTCTACGAGGCTTTGGGCGATATCTCAAGGATCAAATGTTGGAGTATTCCTGGAGTTGTGGCTTAGGATAAAGGGTAACACGAGCATTCTTTGAGTTGTGGCTCGGAATAACGAGTGTTCCCGCATGCGTTCTACAAGTGGTGGCTTGTAGGTTAGACAGTAATGGTAGCTTGAGATTATCAACCAAAGAAGTAGAACATGGATTACATGGTAGTGGCCGTGTGATATGAGATCAAAGGATGAGGATCCTTGGATGTGTGTGTCTTGTTATATAAATTGTTGCATATGTTTATATTCTTTTAGCTCACCTTATCTGCTTGTGTTTGGTGATAATCGCGTACGCGGTACACGGGAACAGATGACGTTGCAGGTGGTTCTGGTGGAGCGTAGAGCCGGAGCGGGACTATACTTGGGAGAAGGATTTTCTCGGAGTTTTATATTGTTTTTATGATTTCAAATAAATTGTAAACATGGATATTACTAGACTTTTGGACAATTATAATAGTATTTATTATCATGGATTTTTGGATTATTGTTAAGGTAATAAAAGGATTAAAATTTCTCGTGTTTTAGGGAAATGATATTTCAGTAAATGCAGTTTAATTATATTTCTCTATTTTAATATTTAAATCCGTAATATCCAGTCAGGATGTTACAATAATCCAACCAAAGTAGTATTAAATAAAGCGATAGGTACAAAAGTATATTGACCACTACATCAGAACTATTTGTTGCCATTAACATGTTATTGCACTTGAAACAATGTACTTATCAATTCTTGCACTTAAAACAATATACAATAGTATAGAGGATACAATACATTATATTTAAGATTAAAGGAAACCTAAAAACACAAAGGTATTAAGAAAAGAAACAAGTTTGACCTTCAAGAAGTTAGCATCTATGTTACTAGAAATTGCCCTACCTAACAATGTTTTACGAATTCCAGAAGGACCATTAGGAGCATACCTTGTGAGACAATAATTAAGAAGATACTAATCAGATTCAAAATTAAATATCATGGCTCGTTAAAGTAAATTTCCACTGAGGAACTTTTAAATAGAAACTTAGGTGACAATACTGCCAAGAACATAAAAGAAGTAACAAACATAGTAGTACAGTGAAAATTAATCACCTTAGGAGGTTTAATTCTGACTCTAAGGAAAAGCTAAGGGTTCATGAGAGGTAATTCAAGCTATTGCCTTAATTCTCTTATCTCATGAGATAAACCACCAATAGTGGAATAACTGATATTACTAGGATCCTCATGCAACATATAATAAACTACTAGATCGACCTATCAACTCATAAATGATTTCTAGAAGGAAAACAAACCAGATAGCCTAAAGAATACAAGCTACACATTCACCATATCAAATAATACTGAAAAAGAAATTAACCATTAAACCTTACCTCATGTGGAAGAGCTCACATTATGGTTAGTGTCGTCTTATCAAGAACCACCATGGTTCCAACAGTTAGTTTTTCCTTATCTACTTTACTACAACAACCAACCACATATCTAAGTCCATAGTTTTCCTATGTTGGATTTAGTGAGAGGGATTTCTTTGTAACACTTTCCTTTGTTATTGTTGTGATTAGGGATGGCAACGGGTCGGGTCGGGCACGGATAGTATGATACCCGTACCCGACCCATTTATAAGCGGGTATTAAAATACCCGCTACCCGCTACCCGCAGGTAATAAATACCCGCGGGTAGTAACTATCCGTCGCGGATTTTATCCGCGGATATCCGTGGGCACGGGTATTTTTGCCATCCCTAGTTGTGATCATCTAAGAAGCCATTAACTAGGCTACAAACAAACAAAACCCATACTAACATTTCATTAATCGATGTGCGTGCATATGAGAAAGTGTGGAACGAACATTTCAATGGTTTTTTACTAAACTTCAATCATTGTTTCCTAAAGGAATGGTCAAACAAGCAAACAAAACCATCACAAGGAATTATACAACCATGTGAATGGGGTGATGAAATGAAGACATAATGGAGGTGCAACCAATCTAAAGGGAGGCAATGGCGCACTACAAAAAAATTGAAATTACCAACGGAATTTTACTGACGGATATATTTTTGTCGGTATAGATTTTATCGACGGATTCTCAAATTTTAATTACCAACAGAAAAATCCGTCGGTAACACAAATTTCATTTACCGACAAAAAAATTCGTTGGTAAAATTCGTCGGTAATTCAAATTTTTTTTACTGACAGATTTACTGACAGATTTTTCTATAGGTAAAAGAAGCGGGAAATTTCCCGCCTAAATTTGAATTATCAACGAATTTTTCTGTCGATAAATCCGTCGATATTTACATAACTTAAAATTCGTCAGTAAAATTCATCTGTAAAAGAAGCGGGAATTTTCCTGCCCAAAACTCTCCTTATAAGAAGACGAGAAGAAGAAGAAAAGAAGAAAAAGAAGGAGAAGAAGAAGAAGAAGAAGAAGAAGAGAAGAAAGAGAAGAAGAAGAAGAAAAAGAAGGAGAAAGAGAAGAAGAAGGAGAAGAAGGAGAAGGAGAAGAAGAAGATGGAGAAGAAGAAGAAGGAAGAAGAGGAAGAAGAAGAAGGGGAAGAAGGAGAAGATGAAGGAGAAGAAGGAGAAAAAAAAGAAAGAAGAAGACGACGGCGGCAGCGGCAGCGACAGTGGCAGCGACAGCGGCGGTGGCGTCGATGGTGGCGGCAACGGCGACGGCGACCAAAAAAAAAAACAAAAAAAAAAATTTGAAAGAGGGAGGAGGAAGAAGATGAACAGTGCAACAAATTTATCGACGGATTTTTTGGTAATTACCGACGGATTTTTTGATAATTTTTGGTCAAGCATTTTACTGACAGATTTTTGACCGTCGATAATTCGTCAGTAATGTTGATTTAGCGATGGATTTTGACCGTTGGTAATATCAGTTTTTCTTGTAGTGGCAGTGCCGACGACGATTGATGGAAACCTAAAGCTCTGTTAGATTCACTACGTGCAAGGTTGGCATCAACAACACAAAGAGAAGGTTCAAGATTCCTTGAAGCTTTAGAGAAAGAGGTAAAATGACGTTATTAAGCTCAAATTGGGGGTGAAGCAAAAGCAAAAACTGAGAGAACCATTGTTGAATAAGAGGAGCCAATTAAAGTTCGTGGTTTTGCGGAGAAAGGTTGAGAAACCATCACATTACTGAATAGGAGGAACCATCACATTACTAAGTTTGCTTTTGTATTTGAATTTTCATACCATTTATGAGTTGCGAAACAAACTATAGATTGTGAAATATGGAGCAAGAAAAAGAAACAAGAAAAGAATAAGTGTCAAAAGATTAAAAATATTAATATATATATATATATATATATATATATATATAATTATTGTGGTTAATAAAATCTAACACAAACAATTTTTTTAGCAGTTTAATATAACAATAAAACACAACACTAATAAAAATTATTTTTTTTGTCGTGAAGGAACAATTTTCAAAATGACATTTAGTTTATACCTTAATATTCTCGTAGTTTAATTATGATATTGATATTTCATATTGACATTAATATTTCGCATATTTCAAAATTTTAATTATGATATTGATATTTCACAGATATTATGTGGTTTTATATAGTTTGATTGCTGCAATTTCATCTGAACATCCATCTTGTCTCGATATAGTTAAGTACATTATGTGATGAGTCCACCATGGGCCCAACTCTAAGCCCACATGCATCTCAAAGCCCAAACCCACTCAAAGGCCCAATAACAAGAGGGATGCTTAGAAAGATTCAAATCGGCTTTGCTCAAGAAGATCAAAATCATCATGGGCTTCATATGTTGCTTTCATGGGCCAAAATAGATATCAAGATATGAGAGGATCATGTAAGAGCATTAGAGTAGAATTATTTTGGGCCAAATGTTAGGCCATGTTTTTGTAGAATAAATGTTGAAGTACTTAGTTGTTTCATTTTCAAATTGGGCTAATTCAAGCTCAATTAAACATTTTCTGCTCAGACTAGCATGGGAGAGAAAGCTTGGAGCACACACTTCATGTTGTGCCAAGAGTGGAGCGCAAATTTTAGCATTGACCTTGCTTGAAGCGCATGCTTTCCATGGAGCAAGGCAATGAGAGTGTGAGTGGACACATGGCTCTTGATCCCACTCTCCTTTTCATCTCACGACCACAAGCTACATTTCCATTTCATTTCATGATACATTTCATTACATTTGGCCGGCCATGAATCCTATAAATGGGGCAATTCTACTCTTGTATTTGGTTACTTTTGAATGGTAATAGCCTTGTTGTTGAGATCACTCCACCCCTATTACCTCAAGAGTCACTTGCTAAACTAGTTTCTACTCTAAAATCCTCCAGCCTCCTTCCCTAGAATGAACCTCTATTCTAGACTTCATCTCCTTCCATCTTCATTGCTGCAAGGGCCTTCAAAGCTTGACTCCACTCTTCCATTCCAGCTCATTTTCGCTGCAATCATGGACCTTATCCTCTTCATTTTGACGCTTGAAGGTTCATCATCATGTTGTTTGTCATATTCCTTTGAGTAGGTTGTCCCTTTCACCTTTCCATGGGGAAATTCATACCTAAACATAACAGTACAGAACATTGTCAAGGTAGTAAGCACATATTCAATGTACATGTCCTAAATAATGTTTTGTCAATTTTTTTTTTCGTTCATGAATAGATATTTAAACCAGACATTTGTCCCCCAACAGATGATTTATTCCCGTCATTGAGCCCCATCCATCAGTTGATCCCAAAATTCAAGACATAGTGAAGAAACTTCTACACTTGTCAAGGAAGGCTTCCACTAATGAACATGGTCCAACCTCCTCGACCAATGCAGTTGGACCATCTGTTGAGAAGGATATTTGAAGTTGCCATTGAAATTGTTCTACAATTATGTATTAGGAAACGACTTTCGTTATATTTATGTTTTATAGTTCTATGGTTTTATGGTAATTTTGTAACCATGGTAATGTTAACGAACCAACAAAGTTAATATATTTTGTTCCAATTTCATCTAAAATACGCTTACTACATTCAAGGAATGAATTTCATTAAGTTGTGGCTCTCCTACTTAAATGTGGACTAAAGGCAAAATACCTAGGGACTTGTCATAAAAATTTTGGAAGAAATTTATGAATTAAAGGTAACAATTAATCTCTTCACATGCTTAACTGATGTCCATAAATTATATTGTTCCTGTGCCCATCCAAAACTATGGAGTTTATGAGTGAATAAGTGAGTATTTGCAACAAAGCTTTTAAACACTACTTGGAACATAATATTCCCAAACAATTTACTGTTGTACCATGTCATTTCATTTTGTTGGTCCTACATATGATTTGTTGGATATTGTCATTATCTTTGGATAATTTGTATCCATAAATTAATTATGGACTGAACGCAAAATAACCAGGGAGTTACAATGTAGTTTATGAACAACATCATGTTCTTATCTAAACTACCAAACTCACACAAATTAAGTACACTTTACTTTTTATTTTTCTTCCTGAAATTTCAAATAATAACTACCATAGATAAATAATGAGGGAAGTTGGGATACATTTTTATATCATAGAATATCATTTCAAATTGTAAATTTCTAAAACATCAAGCGTTACTCAATGTTCATGTAGGACTTGAAAAGAATGCATTGTTTAATTTTCATTTAATTTGGATGTTCAATTCATAAATAAAATAAATTTTGGTGCCTTCCCCTGCAATCCACAACTGAGGAGCACTATGAAAATTTTGGTGGACTTGACAAACATATTTTGAACAAGTTCTTCATATATAACTAGTAATACATGTTTAAGTACACAACATTGCTACTTAACGCCTTCTACACATTTCAAGGCACATGAATTAATTGTACTTTGAGTGCATCAGTCTTCTCCACAAATTTCATTGCTGCCAACTATCACTAATAAGTGGGGACCAAACTCAATATATGTGGGGATCTACCTTACAAATTGCGCACAACATATATAAATATTGTCAAATGCATTGAAGGAGACAATTAATTCAAGGACACACAACAAAATATGGATCACCATCAAGTTTGACTAATGCAAAAACATTAACAACAACTACCTATGACTTTCCTGCCATTAAATTTAAAAGAACTTTAACCCATTGTAAGCAATTTTGGCTTCCTTTTCTTCCCATAACCGGCAAATGGAGTTCTTATTGAATGCCTCTTAAAGCACATTCGAGGTTGTGCCTTCGTACGGTCATACATATTGCTATATTGTCCACCATCATCATCATCAACCGTAACACCATCAACTCTTGCATCATACGGAGGGTCATTAACGGTGTAATCAACACCAACATCATCATCATCATCATCCCTCGACTGTTCTTCTGTCGTTTTTGCAACCAAAGCTTCTATATTAGACAAAAAATCTTCGAGATCAACCAATCTCACGTTCTTGATTGTCTACAAGATGCTCTAGCTGTTCATTCTCTTTAATAATTGATTTCTTGTATGAAATGGCAAAACTTTGGAATGCTTCTTTGACAACATGATAATCAAGTTCTTCATTGGACACCACAACATCAACAACATCCTGCCAACAAAAAACACAACTTAACAAGCAAAACATAAACCACAATTTAACATACCTATTTAAATTTCATCATGTTAACCACTTCCTTATCAAAGTTGTTGTTAATTACATTGTCACACACTTTAATATCCATCCAATGCAACAATCGTGGAAACTTTGTTATCCCACAACTAAACCTTCGGCTATAATTGTAACGTTAAAAAACAAATAGCACACCACACTATACAACTTCAAACAAGATAGTTAACATCAAAATCATACAATGAAGCTTTACCTGCAGCATAACACACATCCAACAACATGGAAGTGACTTGTATGTGATTCATTCTTCAAAGCCCTTGACGCATTGCATAAGTTACCAACCAAATAGTCGTACACTAATGTACCCCAATTATATTTACATATACTTTCTAAGTCATCCACTAACTTAAAAATTAAGGGGAAGACAATCCCATTTCTTTTTGGCAACAAAACTCAAATGTGCCTAACAAGCTATAAAGGCTACTAAATATTTCTATACTACCACTATCGTTATCATATTTCAAAAGAAAGTCATATATCAATTTAACATCAATTTTCCCACTAGAAAATAACTTCCTACATTCACTGTCTACATCCTCGTCACTTAAATCAATTTTTCCCCCCAATACCCTGAGACCCAACCTCAAACAAACATGTAAAAAATTAAATTCAACTACTTCCCTACCAATAACAAAACCACCCCTCCTTTCAACCCATTATAACATAACTGAGATAATAGGTTCCGACTTATCTTCATCGAATCGTTTAACGTCATGAACCCCAAAACGGTATGCCTACAATATACTCTCTTTGTTTCACATTTAATCTATCAAACAACTCCAACATATTTCGCTTTGCATGAATGTCAAAAAGACATCTGTATAAACAAAAATTTTCTTAGATCCTACAAAATGTAAAAGGAATTTCAAACCAAAAGCCAAACATACCTTCATGTCCTTACTAAATTGTCCATCGTTAAGTGCTTTACTACCAATAATCTACTATTCAAAAGGAACAAATTAAGTTTCACAAATCACACAAATAACATCAACCCTAATTGTTCATAAACAACATGCACCACACCCAAAAACATTACAACAACAAATACCCAAAATTGACAACCAAATCTAAAAATATACCAACCACGGAATGGAAGAACGCCAAAGCGGACACAATTGCACAATAATTTAAATTCTGGGTTTCTTTGAGCAACTCCTCCACCAACGCCAAAGTCGATGTGCTACTATGCTATGTTTGTTTCAATGCTTCCTCTTGCACAAAGATTTCAACTTTGAATGATGTATTGCAAGAGCGAAACCTTTCGTGAACTTATGCTTAACAAATTTCCAATTGTAAGCCTTAAGGGTAATGTCTCTGAACCCAAAAGAAGCCACCCACCACACGTCTGAGCTTTCATTAAAAAACTAGAAAATTTTTTAATCAAAAAACATTGACACGTCAGCAGTGTCAATGTGAGTAAAAAAATGTTAAAATAAGGGTTTCTACAAAAATCTCTTACATTTACTCCAGAATACTAAAAAATCCCAAAATTTACCAAGGGTTTCTACAAAAATCTCTTACATTTACTAAGGGTTTGGAGAACCTCCATTATTGTATTTATTAGTAGAGATTATTATAACCTCTAATGATAAACCTCTCTTAAAACCAATATTTTTTTTAGTGAATGTGATAATTCACATTAGATTAATTTGCAATTTTATCAATTTTTTTAATATTTATTGACTCTTTTTCCAATACTGAAAATTAATCTGGTTTAATCCAAATAATTGGATTGGGCGACATTGAATTTGACTTCTTTCCTTTTTTCAAGTGGAGTTGAATTCAATTTAAAAATTAAAGTTAAATTATATCGTTGATCCTTCGTGGCAAAATATCGATTTGGTTCTTATATTTTTGTTATCTCAATTTGGTCCTTGTTTTGGAAAATTTGATGCAAGCAAGTGTTTTCCGTTAGTGCTATAATAACAACGTTAAAGGGGTGTCACATGTTAGTTACTGAATTTTCTGGTTTTTTTTTAATTTTTTTTAATTGCCACGTGCACATGTCAAGCTGACGTCGTGCCACGTGAAAGTGACAATGTGATGTGGTAGTGGCAGTACCACATGACACTATTATGCCATATGTCATTTTCTGATTCTCAATTTGATCCTTGTATTTTAATTTTTGTCTCAATTAATTCTTAATTTTTGTAAAAGTTGTGCAATTTTGTCCCTCTCCAAATTGAAACAAAAATTAATTTTTATATAAATGTCATCCAAATATTTTTATTAAATTTGATATTTTTATTATATATTTTCAACAAAACTAAGTTTATTTAAATTTGTGTTTCACATTCAACTTTACTTAAAATTGTTTTCAAATTTCAAATTTATTTATTTTTTATTGTTGCATTAACTAGTTAAAATTATTTTTAAAATTTATATAATTGTTATTTTTACACCAACTCAAACATTTGTATAGAAATTATTGAACTTAACACATTTTAAAAATATACAATTATTTGAAATATAAATTCAAATAAAAAAGAATATTAAAGTATGATGTAATAAAATATCAATATAATTTATGATTTTTTTTTCTATAAGCACTATTTTCTATTAACAACATTAAAACAATTTTAAATAAAGTTCAATGTAAAATATAAATTTAAATAAACTTAATCTTGTTAAAAATATTTACTTGAAATATCAATTTTGATAGAAATAATTGTATGCATTTTATATAGAAATTAAATTTCATTTCAATTTGGAGAGAGATAAAATTGCTAAATCTTTACAAAAAATTGGACTAAATTGTGACAAAAATTAAAATACATGGACCAAATTGAGCATAAGGAAATGACACTTGGCATAATAGTGACACGTGACACTATCACTGTCACATCACACTGTCACTGTCACGTGGCACAACGTCAGCTTGACACATGACAAATTTTTAATTTTTTTTTTAAAATTAAAAAAATCAAAAAAATCAAAAAATAAATAGAAAAATTTAGGAACTGACAATGACACCCCTTTAACGTTGTTACTGCACCGCTAACGGAAATGACTTAATTGCATTGAATTTTCGAAAATAGGAACCAAATTAAGATAAAAAAAACAGAGGGACCAAATAGATATTTTGCTACGAAAATAGAGACTAAAGACTATAGATGACAAATAAACCCGTCCCCGTGGGTATTGTCCGAACCTGTCCCTGTTTTGACGGGGAATCTCCGCATTTACTGGGTATGGGTATGGGTATGGGGAATCCCCGACTTTTTCAATTGGGTATGGGGATGTACATATCCCCGCCATAATACCCGTCCCCGCCATATCTCCATATTCACAATTAATTAAGTAACCTTATG
>Ga0214545_1000220_pt1 | contig 78282 bp, 69 predicted proteins | sample CNSS4metaG_FD_160064 | JGI IMG/M metagenome (GOLD analysis project Ga0214545, IMG submission 160064) | Root nodule microbial communities from cowpea collected in UCLA plant growth center, Los Angeles, California, USA - CNSS4 | ecosystem: Host-associated > Plants > Roots > Nodule | place: USA...
GATGTGTAGGCATCTTTGTGGCTCTCTTACTTCTTCTCACATTATCATTATTAATGGCATTATCTTGTGTATCTATATCATTATTGCATGGAATATTGTTGTCATCAAGCGTTTCATCATGCGTTACAGTATCATTATAATCAAATTGAATGCTGCAATTATGAGGAGTGGGTAAGCAAACTTGTTCAGTGGATTCATTATCTATGTTATGACAACTAGGGAAAACATCTTCATGAAAAACAACATTTCGTGAAATGATGATGTCATGTTTCTTTAGATCAAATATAACGTACCCTTTGGTGTGAGAGTTTAGGCCAAGAAAGATGCTAGCACGTGCCCGAGGATCAAACTTGGACCTTTTTGCAGACAAAGTTTGAGCAAAGCATAAACAACCAAAGACTTTAAAAGAGCTAATATCATACATCTTATTATGCAATTTTTCATAAGGGGTGGAATTCTTTAAAAGAGGTGTAGGAATATTATTGATTAAAAACGTTGCATGAATCAAAGCATAAGACCAAAACTGTTTTGATAATTTGGTTTGAAAAAGCAAGGATCTAGTGACATTTAAAAGATGTTAGTGTTTCCTTTCAACTATCCCATTCTGTTCAGGGGTTTCTACACATGTTGTTTGATGTATAATACCTTTAGAATTAAAGAAACTTGGCATGTTAAACTCAAATCCATTATCACTTCGTATGACTTTGATCTTAGTATCCAATTGGGTTTCAACATAAGAAATAAAGGTTTTAAGATGCTCTCTAGTTTCAGATTTTGTTTTCATAAGAAAAACCCATGTGAATCTACCGTGATCATCAATTATGGTCAAGAAATATTTGTGCCCATGCAGAGAGATAACAAGGGAAGGCCCCCAAATGTCAACATGCAAGAGATCAAACAAGTTAGCAGCATACGAATCACTATTTGGAAAAGATAATTTTCTTTGCTTAGCCATGTGGCAAATATCATAGTACATGTCTTTAGGACTAATGAAATCAAATCTTTGCCTTAAAATTTCTAATCTCTTATCAGAAGGATGCCCAAGTCTCTTATGCCAAAGATTGCTAATATACATGTTATTAACATTGTGTTTAGAACAAGTAAACACATATAATCCTGCTTGATGTTTAGCTGAACCAATCGTCCTTTTGGTCATCTGATCCTGTATGAAACAACCACATTCAGAGAAAACAACTTGCAATTGTGACTTTTCAATTAATTTGGATACAAATATCAGATTATGTTTAAAATCTGGGATAAACAAAACATCTTTTAAAATAATATCATCATGGAGTTGAACAATGCCTTTATGCGTGGCTATCACAAACAAGCCATTTGGCAAATTAACATTGAGATCTTTAATTCTGTTATGTGAAGAAAACATGGATAGATTTATACAGACATGATTAGTTGCACCTGAATCTAAAATCCAATTATGCGAATGAGAGTTGTAAAGATTAAGAAAGATATTACCTTGTCCCATGGAATTTGTAGAGAAATTACTGACTTGGCTATTCTTGTTTGATTCATTGGAATCATTCCCTGATTTTATGAGTGCCATAAGAGCTTGGTATTGTTTGCTTGTCAATCTAACCTCTTCATTATCCCCATCGTCCTTGACATCTACGTTCTTTGGCTTGTTGTTGACTGACTTATAACCTGGTGGGAAACCATGTTTCTTGTAACAAGTATCAACAAGATGACTAGATTTTCCACAATAATTGCACACACGTTTGCTGGTTTTGCTGGATGGGAAGCCGTTCTTTCGGTAGCATACTGCCTCAGTGTGTCCTGGTTTTCCACAGAAAGTGCAAGTAGTGGTGCTAGAAGCAGCAGCCAAATTCTTGGTCTCCAAATTTACAAAGGCATTGTTAGCCATTATTTGTCTTTCTTGCTGAACTACATAAGAAAAAAATCTTTGAAATAGGAGATAAGGGATCTAACAACAAGACATGCGATTTCACATTACTGTAACAATCATTCAATCCTCATAAAAATTGCATCGCGTGATCTTCTGCTCTTCTTTGCATATAGGTTTCAGAAGCCTTGCATGAACACCTAGGTTTGCATGTGCACCCCATATCTGGTCTGAAGTTCTCAAGCTCGTCCCAGATTACACGGAGTTTCGTAAAATATTCACTTACGCTTAAGTCGCTTTGCTTCAATTGGCCAGCCTCTGTTTGAAGATCTGATATGCGCAACAGATCTCCCTGGAAGAATCTTGCCTTCAAATCATTCCAGATGTCTTCTGCATTTTCCATCCAAAGGATGCTTTGCCTAATGTTAGAAGATACTGAATGAACGATCCATGACACAACCATATCATTGCATCGTTGCCATGCATTGAACAAAGAATTTTCCTTCTCTGGTTTCTTGGCCGAACCATTGACAAACTGGGATTTGTTCTTTGCACTTAAGGCAGTAAGCATTGATTTGCTCCAAGAGTGGTAATTTATAGAGTCAAGAACGGGAGAAACAAGAGCCACGGCTGGGCCTTCGCCAGGATGAAGATAAAGGTAGCTTTCACTGGTTAAGGTCGTCGATGCTTCTTCTTTAGCCATGTTGAAAAGAAACACGAAGATGAAAAACAAGAAACTGTGAAAAAATAGTTACAAGTGATAACAATCAAAGTAAAGAAAAACGCAAGAGCTCTGCTGCCATTTTAAACCCCATGCAGCCTCATGAAGACAAAAAGAACTTAGATGCAGAAACAGGTTTACGTTGACAGAGAAAAAGAAGGTTTGCAGAATGCAACAGAAAGGGGAGAGAGAAAAAACTGAACTGAATTTATTATTATGAAAGCTTATGTACAGAGTAACACTGAAAGGAGTTATATAGCAGAAAAAAGAAACTAACTATTGATTCTGTTATAAACAGAACATTATTTAATTATGAATTTTCAGTTGCTGGACAGTAGGATTTAAGGCTGTTACACGGGTTCTGTTGTATTCTGAGATATGTATGTAATTCGTGTGATATTTTTGTGTGGAAGCCTATGGTGGAGGACTCTTCTTGGCTCATTCTAAGCCCAAACTATAAATTTTAAATATTAAAAAGAACGTTTGGTTTGTTGAGATTTCTAACATTTAAATAAATGTAAAAACCATAATTAGTATTTTGTTATTAAAAATACACTTCAAGAGTTTGGTTTTGGTCCGTACAATATGTTGTTTTGCTTACAAGACCATTCCTTCGAAAAATAACAAAAGAAAAATTAAAATAGTCAAATTCTTGGTTCGTCTAAACCTAAGAATGAGGCTGTTCTGTAAGATATTTGAAGTATAAAATAATTAAATTTTTCAAAATAATTATTAAAAAACAATTATTTTAAAAATAAATTATATATAACAGGTCAAAACAATACTGACACAGTGAGACACGGACACTCTCTAGTACCAAACGCATGTTCCACGATAACAAATAATTTAGTTTTCCTTTTCATTTCAATATTATATGATAATATTAACATCTTAAAAAGTAAAAGGGCTTATCATCGCTGGCAAATTCTGCCGTACCACCACCGACACTCAGCCATAAAAATCCTGACCACTGTTGTTGGGCTAGCTGGTAAGGAAAAACATCTTTAAAATCCTCAAACTGTCATAAATGAACTCGTATCACACATGTGACAACTCTCAACAAAACTACTTACATGAATACCAGATCTTAACCATTATTATTAACATTTGTATAAAGTAGTTGTAAGAATTCATTCCAACTTTCAAAAACTACATCAGTGGAATAATAATTCAAACCCATATATTATATAGAAATAGGAAAAGAAATCCTGAGACTCAAATTAGGACCAGAAATAAAAGCCCTTTATTATCTGAGCCCGCCCCATTCAATTTTCGCCCTCCTTCCGCCTGCAACTTCAGATTTCACAACTTATTAATGGACCACACATAGTTATATTATATTAGTTTAGTTCAGTAGTATAATTTAAAATAATAAATTCAAAACACTCCATTTATATTCCTCGCCCTTTTTTGGGAGAAAAGCATGCCCTACATAAAATACCAACTTAAATTACACTTCCTTTCTTTTCAAATATATATATTTATAAAAAATACAGAAAAAGAAATAAAAAGAAAAAGAGCATTTTACAGATTCTCTAAAATTCCAAGATAATTCTAGTCCTCTTCATCGCCGACATCCTTTGACGACGGCAACGACGAAAACGAGGAACTCGAGTTTCTGCAAAACACGGCGCGTTCCGCGTCGTGAGCCTCACTCGCGACAAGAAAGTGACCCAACGAATCCACCAACTCAACCAAATTCTCTTGGCAGAGAAATTCGTCGCTGAAAACCCTCTCCACCTCTCTCCCGAAATCATGGACGAAGACGTGGGTCTTGCCGGCCTTCGCGCTCCGGGCGAGAACCGCCGCCGTGAAGATTGCCGACATCCGCCCGGGAGCCCCCGGAAAGTACCCCCTGGGCCCGTCGACGAGAATGACGTCCCACGCAACTTGGTAAATGTGGTTGGGCAGATCGTTGATGGCGAGCTTGCATTCGGAGAACAAGAGGTTCTGAACGGGCCGGCAGTCGGCCTGGGCGTGGGCGCGGGCCTGGGAGAGAAGTTTGGGGAAGTCGGAGACTTTGGTGGTGAACTGGACGTCGTAGGCTTCGACGCCGGGGTTGGACTGCTCGAACTTGGAGATGGCGTATTCGTTCTCGTCGAGGAAGACGGTGCGCCCCTGGTGGTTGAGTGCAGCCCAGAGGAAGGACTCGTGGGTGAGACCGAAGACGAGGAAGTTGGGGCGCGGCGTGAGGAGGAGGGCTTTGGAGAGGGCGGCGAGCTCCGCGGAGGACATGGGCTTGGCAGAGACGTTGGAGGCGGCGGCGTAATGGAGGAGCGCTTTGGAGACGGAGGGCGGGAGAGTGGAGAGGGCGGCGGCAGAGGTTGAGGCGGCGGTGGAGGAGATGGTTGTGGTGATGAGGGTGCAGGTGAAGAGTAGTGTGGAGAAGAGGAGGAAGAAGAAAAAAAGAGAGAGGCGGTGGGAAGAGAAGAGTGTTGTGGCGTTGGTTGGTAGAGGGGTTTGTTTGTGAAGAGAAGGGTGGAAGAGTATGAGCTTGGTGTTGTTGGAATTGGTCTTCATTTTGGAGGAGAAGAAGAAACAAATGTGTCTATGTTTGTTCAGTTGTGGGAGTGAAAACAGAGATGAGATGAGGAAGGTGCATTGAAGTTGGGGAGGGACAGAGGAATCGCGGAGTGGATTAAGAGGGTCACACGTATCCCCAGACTCCTGCCATAGGTTGTGGGAACTGTAAATGCCTTGGTCCACTCTCTGTTTAATGTAAACACTGCCAACAATATTTTCAAAATAGCTCAAAAAAAAAAAAAAATGTGAACAAGACAAGGTAACTTTCAAATGTGATCTGAAACTTTGAGTTAGTGAGACGCATATCGTGCTTAAGTGTGACAAAATTTAGCATTATCAACCTGATGCCGGCAAAGAAAGGAATAATTATCGTTAATGTTGGCAACATTAAACATAATCGGTATCTGTTGAAAATCATATGCACTACCTAACTGCTATGATTTTGATAACTACCGAGTGTCCCAAGTGAAGCGATGTTGATGGCATTGACCAAGAACTTCACGTTCACATCCCAAATCACGCGATCCTATCTATAGTTTGAGAGAATTAGGGTAATCCTGTTGAGTAGGAAATACACATTAATAAAGTCCAAATCCCCTGATTACGAATTGAATTTTGAATTTGATTATTGTTATGGCGGCAATCAAGGGGAGCTTTAACATATTCTCACTAGACCTTATAATGATTTTTTATTTGTTTTGTTCACGTTTATCCTAGCAACCTTTCTCCAAGCACTATGTCCTTTTTTACTCCTATGTTTGTTTTAGTTAAACTTTAATGGAAGGGTGCTCTTTATTTCTAAGTCACATATTTACTCCTTTTTCCACCGCTTCACCCTTTGTTTTCTTGTGCTTACTTTCCTTTTGTTTTCTGTTTCAAAGGATCTTACTTTAATTATTCATAATTGATTTTTTCTTTCATAGGGGTTAGTTAATTCAATAGTTTCTATCTTGGAATGTCGTCAGGTTTTTAGAGCCAAACTAACTAACCTATTGAAGTAACAACCTCCTTACCAGTTCACAGTTACATTATTATACTAGGTATTATTTTTTATCATCCTTATATAAAGTTAATTATGTTTTTCTTAAATGTTAAATATGCTTTTAGTTGTTAAATATTATATGAAATTGGAATTTATTTTTATTCATAAATTAAAAATATATGATATTTTTAATTAGGTTGACATTTGAGATGAAACATATAAACCGTATAAATAATTTAAATAATAGTTTAAAATATAATTTAATACATACAAAAATAGCGCAATTAGATTAAAAAAATTATATTTATTTATTTTTAAAGTTTGAGGACGAAATTTTAGAATATCGATGAATTCAAATTTAATCATTAATTATTTTTGTACTTACCCGATCCAATAATGTGGTCCAGTAAGGCCCATTAAGTCTTAATGGTATATTATAGAATATGCCCATGAAAGCAAATATTCACATATTAGTAACTATAACAAATCTTAATAGTTTTATTATGTTATGATATTCTTTAGTAACATATATTTACATAATATTTGATATACGAGGTATGTTTTCACATAATAATAATTATTATTATCATTATTTAATTGAGATAAGTCATTATTTTTTTTTATATTATTTATATTACTAGTTTTATCTCATGGACCTTAGGACTCAAAACCCCATAAATACAGCTAGTATTCCTTAGGGAAAAAAACACTCTCTTATACTTATTCTCTCTTACTTGAAAGATGTTATCTTTCTTATTAACTTGAACGTCGAAGAGTCTTTTGCAGGTGAGTTTTCTCTTGTGTTTCAATCCTTAGGAGCATCATATTAAGGTTTGTCAAAATCATAAAAATCTTGCCACTTGTCGAAAGGCTTGCCTCAAGTCCCCGGAAAAAACATTTGGTGTCCACCAAGAAAACGAACAACAACACAAAAACTATGACGAGGAGCTCGCTACCTTGCAAGCCCATCATCCTACCGATCTCCAAACGCCGAATCAAAAGCATAATACATGAGGTTAATTAATTACGTTCATTCATTACTAAAATTAATATTGTTTAACGCACTTGGCTGACTTGTTCATCAGAACGTCTTCTACAGGCACATCTCTCATTCGGCTTGGAGCGGACGAGTACCAAGATATCCTGGTCTAAGGAAGAGAATTGATTGTTTGGCACGAATGTAGAAAATCTCTTTTATACCAGTTAAAATGGACTTTTTAAACTGATTTTCGAACTGATGTAAAAACAAGGGCTATAGAAAGTATTGAATTTTTAAATCGATTCTGGAACCGATTTAAAAAAAAAATTTACTTTCTATACCTAGTTTGAAACAGATTTGAAAAGATTCACTTTTTGTATCTCTTGGTGAACAAACCGTTATAAAAAGTTAATTTTTCTTAATGACAGGTTTATATGTTCTCCCTACCACATACAAACATGCATACAATACAATCCAAAACAACCAGATAATATATAAGGTTTAGGGTTTAGGATTTAGGGTTTAGGATTTAAAATACAAGTAAAATCACTATGCATATAATAATCTAATAATATCACATAAATCCTAACCTTATCAAATAATGACTATACATCTAATATTTACATAAAAACTCTTAAAATACCAACATATTGGAAGCTTGAGCATCTTCTTCAATAGTTTGTGCATCTAGATACGTTGTCTGTAACCAATCAATCATTAAACATTTTATTTTGTTGATAGGCATATTATTAAAAGACTAAAATTGGTAACTCAAATTCATATACATGTAAAGGAAGTAAAAATTTAACCAATTTGAATTTCTAAAGTAAACGCAGAGATGGTTCAGCAACTCCGTAAGACAACATATAGTTCAATTAAATCCTAATTTTATTCTGAAATATAGAAAAAGCAAGACGAGTAGTGAGACTATAGAACTATAATTAATTTGATATCCAAAAATAAAACCTTATGAGAATTCGTGCAGCTAACTAATTTACTTTTTCCCGATGTAAAAAATAGTGCAACAAAAAAGGAGCATCTCTGTACAAAACGAGCAACACATACCACCATCATAAAATTTCAATTCATGTACCTTGTCCAACCAAGGTCATAAAATTTCTGATCGTAAAAACTGTTTTTTTTTTACTAAAAACATTTCAACATCAGCACCCAAGTGTGGAGTGAGTGTGAAGAGTTAAAGGCTGTCTTTGCGAATATTCAATTCCGACATTTCAACATCAGCACCCAAGCCGTAAAAACATGACATTTGTTATCTCATTTAACATTTCCCGTTATAAAAAAAGTAAAGAAAAGTAAAATGAAACCACTATAGCATGGGTTTGTGCACTCCCCTTAATTAAACATCTCACCCTTTTTCCCAGTCGTATGCAGGGAAGACATTTCTTATGTAACATGAACTCGCCATATAAAACATTTGAACCTTCCAACCTCATCACAAGATATACCAAAGCTGGAATAACTGGTGGGAGAAAAAGGGGAAACAAGCAAAGGTGAAGCAAGTACCAAAATAGAGATGTGGGAAAAAGACACGTTAGGTTGAAAAAGTGGGGAAATTACACGTGAAAGACTAAGGGGTGTGAGAAGGAAAATTTTGACTTTTAATTTTGTTATACAGTGGACAAATATTGTTCTTAGTTTGTGAGTAACAACTAATTTTATCCTGTGTTGTCTCTTGTAGATAATCAAAACAGCACATGTCTCGTATCTGGCCAAAGAAGTCCCTATTAAGACCAAGGAAATCCTCCACCATGAAATTTTTTACATTTCATTCGTCTCGTCGTCAACTTTCACATCCTATTTACCAAAGGTCTAAGCTAAAATCCAAAATTGGGCGATATATCATTTTTCAAAGTAAGAAAGAGGATGAACTTGTAACCTTAATTAGAGCAAAATTTACTACCTCAACACATCTACACATACACACGAAAAACAACAAATCTAAAATCCAAAATTTTTTACTGCACCTCCAAAATTTCTTCTATACCTCCAAAAAAAGTTTAAATCACAAAATACTCTTTAACCATTTAAGTGAAGCCATACACATCACACCCCCAAAATTACTTTCGGACGTCGACTTCCGGTGAAGAATATTTCTGAAAGTCAAAATATATAATCGGAAGTCGACTTCAGGAAGTCAAGATATATAACCGGAAGTCAACTTCCGGAAGTCAAGATATATTACCGGAAGTCGACTTCTGGAAGTCAAGATATATTACCGGAAGTCAACTTCTGAAAGTCAAGATATATTACCAGAAGTCGACTTCCGGAAGTCGAGATATATTATAGGAAGTCGACTTCCAGAAGTCACAATATATTACCAGAAGTCGACTTCCGGAAGTCAAGATATACTACCGCCCGAAGTCGACTTCCGATAATATATTTTGAGTTTCCGAAGTCGACTTCTAGTAATATATTTTGACTTCCGGAAGTCGACATCCGGTAATATATTTTTACTTCTGAAAGTTGACTTTCGGTAATATATTTTGACTTCTGAAAGTCGACTTCCAGTTATATATTTTGGGATGGTGATGTTTGTGATTTTACTTATATAGTCAAAGAGTATTTTTAGAATTTTAAAAATATTTGGAGGTGTAGAAAAAATTTTGAAGGTACAGGAAGAAATAATGAGAGAATGCAGTAGGGTATAATGTGTGACCATAAAGGCTATAATATAAGGCCTAATAGTATAATCGATCAATAATGCTAACCTATTTACTATCTTACGGTGAAAATAGGTTACTCGGTAAGTGCGATAATGATTAACTTTGTAATTCAGAACAATTATCCGCATACTTTATTTCTTGGAGTTGATCTATTTTTCTTTTGCGATTTTCTTGATAAAAGAGAAGGAAAATTTTTAAAACAAAAAAATAAAAATTGATAAAATAAAGTAATTTAAAATAATTAATTCAAAGTTGAGATTAATTTTAATTTGGCCTGGGAAAAATAACAAAATGAAAAATAATTTTAGAGTAGATAAATTTTAGAAAAAGTTACCTCAGTTGCAATTTATATTTTATAATATAATTGAAAATAAGTTTTTTATCCTTATAATAATTTGTACAGGAAATTTAATGAAAAATAGAAAAATATATAATTTTATATCATTATGATGGAAACATCAAATATATTATTACGATTAATTAAATTATTTATCAATCTTATTATAATGAACTGGAAAAATATAAATTAAAAATGATATAAAATCAACTAATGCATTTTGTAACGTCCCAATTAATTAATGAGCGTAATTAAGAGAAATGTCACACGATTATAATATAACGGTGCAGTCCTGGAGTTCAAACGTAAAACCTTACAACCAAGGCACACTATGGTGCCACCAAAAATTAAAAGAACATGATAAACAGTATGCTGGAACCACGAAGATATGTAAAGACTGACAAAAATACATAGGCCGTAGCCCTAAAGATATCCCAAGAAAACTAAGCTGTAGAGTCGCCTCTTCCGGATACATATAACCTGGTCGGATTCAGCGGATGCTTGCACTTGTGGTGGATACATCTGCTCACCCCCGAGCTGCTCACCCCCGAGCTATGTGTTACAAGTGTTATAATGAATCAATTTTCCCTCACCACAAGGTTAACCCTTAATGAATTTTGGGCCTCCTACTACTCTCACCACAGGAGTCAGTCCGCTCTAAGTGAGACTAACTGACTTCTTAGAGTGTCAGGATGCAACCTTACCTTGAATCCTTACCAGACCATATAGATGGGGCACCACCATGGACACCCACTATCAAGGGCCATGAAATTACGTCCCGACCACTAAAGCGCGACCCTGGAGATCTCACCTAGAGATCCCAAGGAATTATGCACTGACACGGACCAATAATATCCAAACAACCAACTAACATTTCTCATACAACATATATATATAAAGTATCAACCTTTATAGCCAATTCCTTGCGTGTTCCAGACCAAACCCATTCCAATTCCTCATAATCCATACTTGTATATAGTCACATCAATTCCCCTCATCATCGTGCCATTTTCATAACCAATCATTCCATATTCATCACATGTCAAGAGTCATTCAAGTTCACCACTCATAACTCATACATCCTCCCCCACACGCATAACCCTTTCCCTCATATCATCATACAATAAACAAATTTAATGTAAGCCATACGTTCAAGAATAAAGAAATTGCCAAACCAACATGCAGTCTCGCCCAGCTCGTCGCTCAGGCTAAAGGGCCTCGCCCAGGCGAGAACGACTCTCGCTCAAACGAGCTCTCTTCGCCTAGGCAAGAGCTCGACACACAAAACAGGGGCCCTTCACGCATTCTCGCTTAGGCGAGACTTCCCTCGCCTGAGCGAGACGTTCACTCGCTTAAAACCTGAGCGGGTCGCCTGGGCGACCCTTCGCGCAAAAAGTTTGGGCGAACCTAAGCTGATCTCGCCTAGGCGAGATGGACTCGCTTGGGCGAGATTATCAGACCTCGCCGCTGTTTCCCTGTGACAGCCAGTCAAACCAAACCAAAACCACACACTAGAACCAACCAAACATCCAGAACATCATATCAACCATAAGTTCACAACACAAGGACGAAAACAGTCATAAAACGCATTACACGAGTGGGTTCTAGCTTCCCTTACCTGGAAAGGGGTTAAAAGGGGCTTGGCAGCCAAGCGAGGAGAACACAACAGCTCAAGGAACGAACGGAGGAGCTGAAAGGATAAAGAAGCAGAAGCACGAGATGGGTTACTTGGAAACCCTAACTGGAAAAAGCGAAAAGGAACAATGGAGACGAGTATGGGCTAGCAACAGTACTTATATGGAGTAGGAATCAACTTCGAGCTAGCTTGAAGATGGTAGGAACCTAACCCTAGCAGAGCTTTCTGTGAGAGGGAAAAGAGGTGACGGCTGAATCTGTGAGAATGTGAGAGTGGAAGCGTTAGGGCAACTACGGACCAGCTTTATCCTTTGGGCCAGCTCTTTGGCCCATCAGATTTTGGGGCAGCCCTTTTTATTAAGGGTTATAAAAGAATAGGGCCTTACATTCTCCCCAACAAAAAAAATTTTCGACCTCGAAAACGAAAGCTTACCAGGTAAAAGGATGTGGATGTGATTTTCTCATATCCTCCTCTAACTCCTAAGTCGAGTCACCTGTCCTCCGGTCCCAAATGACTTTAACAAGGCTAACAACTTTTCCTCGGTGCTCCTCAACCTTGTTGTCCTCTAAAGCGATGGGTGGTACTTCCATCGTGAGATCTTCCCTAATCTGTATATCCTCGGCTTCCAACACATGAGCCGGGTCAAACACATACTTCCTCAACTGCGAGACATGAAACACTAGGTGAAGATTTGCCAACTGCGGGGGTAAGGCTATCTCGTAAGCCACCGGCCCAATCCTTCTCGTGATCTGATAGGGGCCAAGGAATTTAGAAGAAAGTTTCCTTGAGCGGAGAGCCCTTCCCACTCTAGTGGTTCGGGTCACCCTCAAGAACACATGATCGCCAGCTGCGAATTCCAAAGGCCTCCTCCTATGGTCTACATAAGCCTTATGCCTACTCTGAGAAGCCTGCATCTTGTTCCTCACCATCCTCACTTTCTCAATGGTCTGCTCTAACAATTCCGGTCCGACAAGTACTGCTTCCCCATCCTGATACCAACACAGGAGAGTCCTACACTTCCTACCGTAAAGAGCCTCGTACGGAGCCATGCTGATGCTCGCATGAAAACTGTTGTTGTAGGTGAACTATATCAAAGGCAGTACCTCATCCCAAGCACCCAAGTGGTCCAATATACATGTCCGCAATAAGTCCTCCAGTGACTGAATGGTCCTCTCTGATTGGCCATCAATCTGGGGATGGTAGGCTGAGTTCATAGTCAACTTGGTCCCCAAAGCCTCCTATAAGGTTTGCCAGAACCGGGATGTAAACCGTGGGTCTCTATCAGAAACTATGCTCGAAGGTACTCCATGCAACCTCACGATCTCCTTAATGTACAGTTGAGCTAACTTGGCCATGGACATCCTCAAGTTCATCGCCAAGAAGTGGGCACTCTTGGTCAACCAATCCACTATCACCCAGATGGTGTCATGTCCTTTAAAAGTCTGTGGCAAATGGGTTACAAAATCCATGAAGATGCTGTCCCATTTCCACACTGGTATTTCCAAGGGCTGTAGATTCCCACCGGGCCTCTGGTGCTCCACATTCGCCTTCTGGCAAGTTAAACATGCTGATACGAACTGAGCAACATCCCTCTTCATTCCCTGCCACCAAAAGGTTTCCTTAAGATCCTGGTACATCTTAGTCATGCCAGGATGCAGACTAAGACGACTCTTGTGTCTTTCCTTCAGAATTAACTTCTTCACCTCAACATCACCAGGTACGCATACCCTACCCTGAAATTGCAGTATACCATCATCACCCAAAGCAAAATCTCTAGTGTGAAGGTTGAAAAGCCTTGGGGATTAAGGTCTGGGCCAAGAATTAACTAGAATAAAATAGATGGGTGTATCTTGATTTTTTTTATTAACTTATATGTTAATTATTTATGAGCTCACCCTATCTGCTTGTGTTTGGCGATGATCGTGTAATGCGTTACACGGGAGCAGATGATGTTGCAGGTGGTGCTGATGAGGCATAGCATCGGAGAGAGGGTTAACTGGGAAAAGCTTTTACTGGAGTTTTACCGTTATTATTTTTATGAAATTTGTAAATAGTGTCTTACTGATTTGTGAATTTGGATACTGTATTGGAGTTTCATAACGTATGGATTTTTGGATAACATTCGATTAATAAATGTTTTAAAATTTCCCGCGTTTTGGGAAGCGAAGTATAATAAATAATGTTTTCATCATATTTCTTAATTTTTATTACTTAAATTAGTAATATCCGACCGGGATGTTACACTTAGCGTCTAGTTCCAACGCTAAGCGTCGTTCGTCTCGCAAATTTCACCACTTAGCCTCATATCCAGCGCTAAGCCTTGGGATTTACTTTTCGTTCCAGACCTGTAGAGGTCCCAACGCTGGGGCACCGCTCGGCTGGCGCTCAGTGCCATTCTTCTCACATTTTTCAACGCTAGGCACCGCTGGGCTGGCGCTCAGTGCTGATCCTCTAGCATTTTTCAACGCTCAGCCTTGAATTCTGAGGCTTAGCCTCACCAGAAAAAAACATAGATTTGGTTTCTCTTGAGGACTTTGTTACCTACTTTCATGACTATAATTGGCAGGTCCTTTGCAGAGTTGTTAGGTTTTCAAATTAGTTTTTAATTGAGGAATCTAATGCCAATTAGAGTTATGACTCAAGTATTCATCATTCTCAATTCAATCTCAATTCATACAATGCATACACATCTCAACATATATCAACACCAATCAGTTCAAATTCTAACAACAATCAAACAAGCAGTTCTAATCATACACAATTACACTCACTGAATTCCTTTAAGCACAATCAATTATTAGCTTCCCTTACCTGATTAACTCGCACAATTTATTGCCAAAAACCTAAAATTTCCCCTTCTCCTTCTGATGCTCACAAATCAACCTAGAATTATCAGAAATACGATCAGAGGACATCATGAGAGCCATTGATCAACATGGATTCTTACAATATGCAAATCTCACATGTGATACGAATTACATCACATGTAGGGTTTTCAAGAGAAGAACAAGAAAAGAGTAGAATTATGACTTACTCAATTCAAGGTTCTGATCGGATAAACTTAAAGATCTTGCCGTAGTGATCACTCTGACGGTCTCTGATCTTAAAAAGGATGAGAGAATGGTGATATATTTTAGAGAGAAGTCAGAGAGAATTTAGAGAACGGAGTTTTAGAGAGATAGTGTTTTCTAAATAATGAAATCCTTTTATGAAATTTCTATTTATATATAAGCGGTTTATTATTAAAATAATAATAATAATAATAGGATCTCTTTATTTTAAACACAATCACTTTTTTAATGTGATTTTCTAGATTCTCACAAATTCAGTGTGAATAAAATAGTTGAGTGTTTTTAACTTTAAATATCATTTTGAAGGAAATTTGTAAAATTAAAATATTGGAAGGAAAACATAAACTTTATAATCTATTAAGTGTGATTTTATTACATGTAATCAAAATCTTTTAATTTCATATATTATTGAAGATAAATGGTTATTTTAAATATAAGACTTTGGCCTTGGTAGAAACTCTTGGATAGTTAACATCTCATTCACTCCAACTTACGACTAATTCTTAGGTTCAACAACTATTTTCCTTGGTCAGATGCTTATCGGTCCTCTGAGTCGATACATCCTCAATCATATAAACAAGTGTAACAGATTCGGCTGAAGTTGTCAACCATCTATAAGTAGTTGGGCTCTAGAAGATCTTGGTGATGACTAGGGGAGCCACGACTTCCCTAAAGCTTTTTTTTTAATTTTAATTTTTATACATATTTATATATTTTTAAAATTATATTTATATATTATTATATTATTTCAATTAATTTTATGTTATGAAAAATTATAATAAAAAGATAAAGATAAAATAAAAAGTAACTTGCTAAAGTCCTTTGTTAATAAAAGAAATTAGTGTTCTTTCTAGCTATAAGGTAAACCACCAAGAAAGTGTAAGAGGAAAAAAAGAGAAAGAGATAAATTGAGAAACGTATATTGAAGAACAAAGATATTAAAAAATGCACTCCCACATTATCCCTCATAGAAAGATTGAACAACGCACTCTCACATTATCCCTCACAGATAGATTGAATAGCACACTCTCACATGATTTCACCCAAATTAAGTTTTTTCCAAATTAGTATGAATCTCAATTATGATTTTAGAAATTCTTTTATGAAAAACCTTAATTATATTTTTTCCAAATTAGTATAATCCTAAATTTTGAAATTTAGGGATTTTTGTGTTTATTTTATGGTTATTTCATGATATAATAGTGAATGATAGTCATATTTTTTTTATTATACTATTATGTGTGATTGTTTTGAGTAGAGAAAATGAAAAGTTTTTTAATTACAAATAATAATTTATATATAAAAAATATAATTTGGCACCATTGAACATTTTGTCCAAGTTTCGCCATTGTAGTTGGGCCTCCTCGCTTAAGCCCATCTAGGTAATTGGGCCTCCTAGCTAAGGTCTATCCAGGTAAGACTCATAAATATTATTATAAATAACATATGGGTCAAAGTAAATAGATTACATTTTTCATTAATTAATGTATTGATTACTTGTTGAAATGTTTCACTGACTTGAGTGTCTGAGTGTCTGAGTGTCTTCTATAAACATAATATGTATCTAACTAGAGGAAAATAAGTATTTGAAAGAGAAGATGACAAGTGCATAGTGAAACAAATAATTTGGAGTGACTATAACCATTTGCATAATATTACTTTGACTATGATAATATTACTTTGACTATGAAAGAACATTCCTAAGTACTCTATAACAAGTAATAACATATTGTATTTTTAGGACACTAAAAGAAACCAATTTGAACAACTTGATTATGTTAGTTTTATTTGAACTAGTTAGTATATTTAAGCACGTATTTAATAACTGTGACGTGTTTATTAAAACAATTAATATTAAATAGTTTCTAAAAATTTTAAAATTATAAAAAAAAAAACCAAAAAGTAAAAGAATTTTCTTAAAAATAAATAAAATATTAATATTAATATTAATTTTTAACACATATGACAATTATTAATAAAGACAAAATTTTCAATTACCTTAATTATTAAATGAGTTAAAAAAATTAATTAAATTAAATATTTTCTTTTTAGAAATATAATTTATTTATTATATTAAAAACGAATATTTTAAAAGTTTCTTTCAAATATTTCTCGTTACCAAAAAATGAATTATCACATGGTAACTACAAAAGTTATTTAGTTAATAAGAATTTATATGTCACGTTTATTTACACAATCTAAACTAATATTATTTTTATTTTGACAAATTTACCATTACAATTTTATTTTTATTATAAATTAATTTTTTTAAGTGTTTTCCTCATTTATTAAAAAAATTATTAAATTCTTTTTAGGTTAGAATTCTTCGAAAACTAAATTCTTTTTTTTTTATCTTTTTGGAAAATCACTCACAATTGAAATAGGTCTAGTGCGACACATAAAGTGTGCGGATTCAGATTTTTTTTCTATTTGATTAATTTTAGTCAGTCTAGTGTGATAACTAGTATACATGTACTATTGGGCCTTCCTTGTGTAATATATGTCAATGAAAATTAAACAGTTTTCAATGATACAAACATTTTAGGAATGTCACAACCTAAAATAAGATAAGGATTCTTGGTCGTTTGTGACGACTATTTGGTTTAGTAATTACAAACGTATTCCAAGACCTCAAAATTGTTGTCAACTATATTTGTGTTAAATTTTAATCTTCAATAAGAAAATAGAAGTCTTCTTGGCCAAGGCAAGGTGGATGCTCCTTCTAGATGTTTCTAGACTTCTTGGTGGCCAAGGCATGTGGTCATCCTTTCTAGATGTTTCCAGAAAGCTTTGCCCTTTCTTTCCTCCACATGTCCTCTCCAAAAGCCATCTAAATGTGCCACTTGTCCTTCCTTGTCCCACCTCTTAATGATCCTACAAAACAAGTTATTTTTGAATTATCATGTTAGCTTTAGGTTAAGCTAATTCTTTGAGTCAACAAGTCAACCCAAAGTCAAGGTCAACAAGTCAACTTAAAAATAGTCAACCAAGCCAACTTAATGGAATTTTAAACTAAAGAAAATAAAAGCAAAGGAAGGAATCAAGGAACTCCCTTTCTTCTAAGCATGGGCCATGGGCCTGGGTTTTTTTGGATTCTCATAGGGGAGGAATTATGGAGTTCTGCATCTGATATCTGATGCATCGCCTGGCGACAGGTATGCATTGCCTGGTAGCAGGTATGCACCGTCATGCGACGCCTACTACGTAGTAGAAAATATATGTTTGGGTGCGTGTTGGTGCGAATTGAATTGCTATGTGAGTCCATCTTTTGGAATGCATGTTATATTGACATAAAATGGACCTAAGTTATCTTTGATGAGTCTACTGTGTAAGAATATAGGACTTTGTGATTATGACTTTGCATGAATTGTATGTAGTATTTGGTTTTTGGAGTTATCTATGATCATGTTTGAATCCTTGTTAAAGCCAAGTGTTGGCATGGCCTTAATTGGTGAATTCCTATATATATATATATATATATATATATATATATATATATATATATAATGCATATGAAGTATGGTAGTGTAATTTTTAGTCACATTGAAATATATGAACATGTATTTAGTATTCTAGATGTGTGCCTTGGATGGTTGGATGTTAGAATTTGCTTTGAGGTGCAAAATACGCAGTTTCACACTACTGGTATAACGTCTGGCGGTGCTGTGGGACCGCCAACCGATAAATAAACCAAGGAAGTCCCTGCAGCGAGCGGTGCCCGGCGGCACGTTGAGACCGCTAGGTGGTCTACGTTGGTATCGCCTGACATCGCTTAGGTAGCGCCAGGCGATAGCGCAACAGGCAATGTGCTATTTATTTATTTTTTTTTTGCGTTTTGTGTCTTTTAAGATGTGAGACCTAAGCCAGGGTATGCTTGATAATATCATGAGCATGTAGGTTCGTGATTTAGTGATGTAACACATGATTAATATGAGGAGGGAGGTTTATATTAATGATACTCTCGTGTGAGGATACGAGCGGGGAGGTTTGTATGTTCTATGCTCACACTTGAGAGTTGCTACGAGTGGGAAGGTTCGTAGTGGAATGGATCACGCGTATTGGACTACGGGTGGGGAGGTCCGTAGGGTTGGACTACGAGTGGGGAGGTTCGTAGAGTTGAACCACGAGCGGGCAGGTTTGTGGAAGCATATGGAATCCTTAAGACCCATGATGTGTGTGTACTGATCTTGTATAGGTCAAATTAATGAGATTGAGAGTTTTACATGACTTGTGATGATGACTTTGAGTATGAAACTTGTTAAGGCCCATTCACGAGTTATGGCTCGGAATGGATGGTAAACATGTGGGATCCTAGGTAGTGGCCTGGTGATATTGGAAATCTGGTATGAGCAAGCGAGTTGTGGCTCGTATTGGTTGGCTCCATTGATTATCAATTATGGGTAGTGGCCTGTGATGTAGGGAATATTGTGTTTAGAATATGGATTGTTGTTCGTATTGGGGAGCTCCACCTGACATTATGGATGGTGGTTCGTAACATGATATTTCTGAACGTGTGATCTACGAGTGGGTGCTTGTGTCAGCCAGTGTTATCTTAAGGTCATTATCAAAGTGTGTAGAAGCTGGATGAACATGGTGGAAGGCCATGATTTCTTGTGCATAATTAAAGGTTCTCAGAAGAGGTTGTCGAATAAATTATTATGCATTGGGTGAGGGTTTATAATTCTTTATGCATGGTTAATTATATTGAGTTCACCCTTTTTGTATGTGTTTGGCGATGATCGTGTAATTTGTTACACGGGAATAGATGATGTTTCAGGTGGTGCTAGTGGCGCATAGAGCCAGAGTGAAGGCTAGCATAGGGATGATTTTAATTAGGCATGTTTTTTTGACATTTCCTTAAGAAGGAGGTCTACACTTTTGTAACTTGTAATAGTTCAATTTTAAATTCTGAATTTTGGAACTACGCGAGTTAGTAAAGATTTAAATTTCCCGCATTTTGGAAAAGAGAGGTTTGTTAATTGAAGAGTAATTATTATTTATACTTTTATTTTTATTTAAATTAGTAATATCTGGCCAGGATGTTACATAGATTCAACACTAAAAGGTGGGTTTCAGTAGAAAGAGCCTAGACTTATCCAGTTCTCACGATACACAATTTTCATTTTGCATAATTAAGCTTTTTATTCATTTATTTTTTTTTCTTACTATATCAGCCTTAATTCAGCATTTTCCTCCATTACATCACTGCACCCCCACACATTGAATTTCACACACTCTTTTAACGTTGTTCCACTACCTTACACTCTTAGACAAGGTGAATTTCATGGTTTTTCAGGTTATTGGTTGATCAAAAGTTTATTAGAATAAAGAAAAGGCATAAAGGCTCAAATAATGGGTGCAATGGAGTATGAATGTAGGTAAGTTGTATTAGGCTAGTGATTATCATAAAAAATGGCATATATCACGTTAAAAGTGTGTTCAAAACATATGGTATCAACAAGAGTCATCACAAGTTATGGAATGTATAAAAACACAAGTGAATCACACTAACAATAAAATATTTATGCTCTAGTCTCTCAAGGTATTTATGTTACAACTTTAATGTCTTTCAAAAGTAAATATATTGTAATAAGTACATTCATTCAAAAATATAGATAAACATCTTATTTAGTACTAAGTTATATGATAGATCTTTAGTGACATGCCCCAGCTCTTGAACTACTGACACCATTTGTTCCTACCTTTGCTCACATATTAATGTATGATCATCGCAGGAAGAAAAAAAAAACATAAGGGTAAGCTAATGCATTTAAATTGAAGGGAACTAAGACATAAATCAAGGTAAAATAAAAATTCAATTATTAACTTATGATGTAGCAAAAACACTTCTCAGATTTACTAGCCATCGTTAACATAATATTCTTCTCAATCATTAACTTAGTGAACATTCCATGTAAGTCAACGCACAACTCATACACTACTTATGTATCCCAATCAACTATTCACAAGGCACTATCCATTCATCTCAGAATAAATCAACCCATATGGCTCATATTATAACCATACCCTTAGGCTAGTGTATTGAATGGACTCCTAAGTCTCTACTCTTGTCATACTTACTCACTATCCATGAGACCATGATTAAAAATGGTATTAAGGTGAAACTAGTTTGATTCAACAAGTCATGATAAGGTTAACTTCACTAGCTCCCTAAGTATGATCCTCTTTAATATCATATTGTTTTCCATGTGAAACCTCCTTCAACTCTCACCACCTAGTTATCATACCTTGTGAGGTAGATAATATAGTAGAGTCAAAATATTCTCACTCTTGGAATCTCCTTTCAATACATTTTGACACCCTAATCAGTAGTATTTTCCCTTGCAAATAGCCATTGGGACTCAACTTGACATTTTCAAGCCAAACAAGGTTTACAAAATATACATTCATATAACATGAATAAAAATTTTCCATCTACCGAAACGTCCCCATCGCTTTGCTCCCTTGAACAAGGAGCTATCTGTAAAATAATTTGCCAACTGTACAAACAAGTCACAAAGCTCAACTTAGACAATGGCTTATTGTCAAAAATCACGCCTAACGCCATCCACACATCGCCTAGTGTCAATTTTCATTGGAGCCCTCTATAAATAAATTATTTGTTTCGCTGAGTGCTTAGTTTTCATCACTTAATGCCTACACCCCTACAACTATAGCACCCAATGGTATACAAGGCTTGCTCAGTGGTAGAAAGTCAGTGGTTGTTTCCTCAAAAATATTTTTATCCTGAAACCCATCAGTAAGGCTTGTGCACCCTGTGGTATCCCAATAAACACGAACAAAACACCTGTACAAACTTTAACTATCATTTATCCAACAATACTACATTCAATCTTATCAATAAACTCCAAATCACATTCACAACCACATCAATTCAAGACTTTCCTTTACTATTTATTTCCATTTATCTATTACATACCATAAGAAACATAACAACTCATAACATTTCAGCATATCAGATATCAATCAAACATTCAGTCTCCACTTCAATTTCTATAGGGCAATATCAATTTCAAACCTTTCTTTACCAAAATTTCATCCCAAAGCCCTAACCCTCTCAATACCATATCTATTTTACATTGACCTATTACTTATGGTTCATAACACAATTTCTTACTAAAATTCTTCACCAAAATGATGCAGATCTTTAATTTTTGAACTTTTATTTATCATTCAGCACCTCAACAAATAAAAGTTTTGCTACATCTAAAATTTTAACACAGTGCATAAATCTCAAATATACATTTCCTGTGCTCTTTTCCTAAATTTTTCATTTTCTCCAAGCAACATGAATACTAAAAAAACAACTTAAATGATTAGCTTCCTTTATTTTAAAGAAGACGCCTATCATTACTCTCCCCTTACACAACTTCACCACTTACGACTGTTTTATCTATACAACCAAAAACCCAATCAGCTATCAGAGCATGATTTTAGGATCACAACTAGATGAGGTTGACCTAGCAGTCAAAATGCAACCAAAGAAAAGGTTATGCACAAGAAATCATATTTGCACTTTGAAAAGTGTTGATTTGAACTAACTTAAAGTTAAAAATGATTGGGATATATGGTAAAACTCTTTGCAAGGATTGCTTTTACGACTTTAGATCTTCAAAAGGAAGAAAATTGAAAGAGTGAATCTAGCTTTGAGAGAAATAATAAAGTTTTTCTTTTATAAAAGAAACTCTACACTTTCCATAATATTTAATATTTAAAAACAATGTCTAAAAATACGTTACTCTTTAAAAGTTATTTTCTTTTTCTCGCACTACTTACTTATTGATGAACTAATAAAAAACTAATAACTAACATTTGTTGATAAAAAGTAATTTTTAATATTTTAACATCGATAGTACTACTCAATATCGCATTCTTTAGTGTAGTTCAAATACTAACAATATCAAATTCTCCACCTTATATATGCTCAGATTTTGTAGATAAACTCTTATTTGTTACGAGTAATTTTCATAAATGAGTATGAGAATTGTTTTAATTTCTTATAAGTATTTTTCAAAATAAATGTGGATAAGAATTTTTTAATCTCTTATAAATATTTTTCATAATAATTAATGTTGACAATTGTTTTTAATTTATTATAAGCATTTTCCAAACTAAATGTGGATAAAAATTTCTTAATATCTCATCAGTATTTTTCATAATAAATAAGGATAAGATTTTTTTTTTTGAGAGAAGATAATATGTTTTATAGAGTATGATCATTGGGAAGTGAAAAAGTTTAGTAGTGTGTTTGGATATGGTAATTTAGTGAGTCAATTCATTTTTTTAAGGAATTTAAATTTCCTTGTGATGAAATGTGTTGTTTGGACAAAGAAATTAAAAAAAAAACATTTGAAATGCAAATATGTGTTTAAAGAATTTTAATTAACTAAAACAGTAGTAATTGAAATGCTCTCAAAATAGTTGGAATTTAAAATTCTTCATCCCACACTTTGGACTCTCCTTGCTCACGAGACCATCCTGGTGCTCTCTCTAGCTCAGCCTCTCACTGCTCCTCTCTCACTAGCTCAACCCATTCTACTCCTCTGTAGGTACACACCATTCTTCCTCTTCCACCACATTTTTATTTCCTTCACACCATCACAACTTGTTCTTCCCCTTTTCTTCTCTACTCTTTGTTTTATCTTCATTGTTCTTCCTTTTTTGGTTGTTGCTTTTGGGATTTAGGTTTCAATGTTAGTTTAATTATTTTATGTTTATCATTTTTCCCATTTGCCTACTACATGTTTGGTGAAATGTTCGAGTCACAAATTGTTGTAACGAGAAAGAATTGTGAAACCATTTTAATAATAGCTATAACTTATTGCTTTTTCTCCTTCTCTTTCATCAAAATTTGTGGACTGTGTGCATAATGTAATAGAATAGAATTGTGAAACCATTTCAATGTTATTTATTAATTGATAGGTTTGATACTGTAGGAATGTCTACGTATAATTGGTAGGACTCACCCTCAATATATATATATATATATATATATATATAGAATTTTATGCATTACAAAAATTATTAAATGTCTATTTAATATAGAAAGTATCTATGCACCATTTCTGTTGTTTTTGAAATATTAATTTAGTAAAATGGTATACTTGAAAAAGGATTTATCAGTGTTTATATATGATGTCGACAATGACCTAAAGCCTCAAGTAACGAGTTAGTAGTTATTTATCTCTATAATTTTACTTAGTTAAAAAAATGTCATATATATGTTCACTATTTCCTGACGCTAAATATATATATATATATATATATATATATATATATATATATATATATATATATTTGGTTTACTTAAAGTTTGTTTCTTGTTGCATTTGCCAAATATGGTCTTTTTTCAAAAATAAAAAATAAAAAAACTTAACAACTGTTTAAAGTTAGACCCATATCCCATTTGGTTTCTTTTTAGTATAAAAGACAAAAGAGATATAGAAGCAGTCAATTGACTATAATAATTTGGTGTAATAGCACTCTTTCTTCCAACTTTTAGCAATGGGGTTGAATTTAAGATCTTGAATTAGAGACCACCAAATTTGTATGATAGTCCCTGTTGGTTTATATTAGATATATGTGGTCCTTCACCCATGACTAGTTCAAATGGCTCTAGATACTATATCATTTTTTTCCTCTATTTTTTCTCTACTTCAGCTCATACCAAACAATCGTCCAAATTTATGGCATATTCAGTATGGATTTTGTTATTTAATTAGTATTTCCTAAAATGTTCCCATCTACATTCATTCAACCCAACTTCCACTTTATGATTGACTGAATTTTGCTATTGTCACGTAGTTAATGTCCAAGTGCTCTCATGAGTCAGGTTCCACGAGTACATACTTAACTAATTGTTGTTTCTTTTTACCCTTATAGTGCCAACATATTGTTAAGAAATGGATACTACTATAAATGATGGTGCAATTATTTCAAGGAAACGTAAAAGAGAGGAATTTAAGAAAATCATTATGATTGTTGCTGCTTATGTCGTCTATATGTTTATGAGTGTAGCAGTATGGTATCACAATAATTACTTAGATAAGGAACCTGCTCGTAATTGGGAATTGGAACGACATAATTTCCTTAATCGTTTTTATAGAGGGACAAAAAGAGATTGTATTGAACAACTAAGAGTTAGTAAAAGTGCATTTATCAAACTTTGTAAAATTTTACAATAGAGAGGTGGATTGGTAAGAACGAAAAATGTTCCAATAACTGAGGCAATGGCGATGTTTTTACATATCCTGGCTCACAATCTTAAGTACAGGGTGATATAATTTAGTTATTATAGATCAAAAGAAACAATAAGTAGACAATTCAATAATGTCTTAAGAGCAATAATGAAAGTGAGCAAGGATTATTTGAAGTTTCATACTTATAATCTGGAAGGTCTTGATGCAAGTAGATGGAGATGGTTTGAGGTATGTTTATTAATAATTATACTAGATTAATTAACTTTACACATTTTTGTAGACATTATATATTACTAAATGTATGTTGCTTGTAGAAATGTGTTGGAGTACTTGATGAAACTCATATTCCAATAACAGTTTCTCTTGAAGATAGGCCTAAATATCGTAATAGAAAGGGTAATTTTTCTACAAATGTGTTGGCAATTTGTGGTCTAGATTTAAGGTTGATTTACCTGTTACCTGGGTGGGAAGGTTCTGCAGGAGATTCTTGAGTATTACAAGATGTTTTACATCGTCAAAATAAACTTAAGATCCCAACTGGTAATATCTATTAAAAATAATACTTAATTTAATTTTAATTGAAGCCTACTTTAAACTGTTGTAGGTAAGTAATTTCTTATGGATGCGAGATATATTAATGGTCTAGGATTTTTAGCACCATATTATGGGACTAGATATCATCTCAATGAGTGGTTTAGGAACACCCCTCAAACTTATAAGGAGTTGTTTAATCTTCGTCATGCAAGTGCACAAAATAAAATAGAAAGGTCATTTGGGATATTGAAAAAAATGGTGGAGCATATTAAGAACTCCTTCAGTTTTTTATATAAAGACACAAATAAAGATTATCAATGCTTGTTTTATGTTACACAACTTCATCAGAAATGAGGGACTAACTGACAAAGTTTTAGAAGTTTAAGACCTAGAGCTTTTAGCTAATGTAGATGAAGAGTTAACCCAATCAAGGGAAAGGGTTCAAAACAATATCACAGATGAAGTTGCAACTATTCAAGTCACCAAAGAATGGACAAGATTTCGAGGCACATTAGCAATGAATATGTTTGCTAGTTATCAGAGATGAAGTCACGTTTTATGTCATTAGTTGGCTTATTTCATCATATGATTATTTCATTAGGTTGTCTTGTGGCTTATTTCATTAGGTGATTACTAAACATGCCATTTCTTTATCTAAGACTAAGACTAGAGTTTTTAATAAGAATTTATTAATTTTAGGATATGATTCTTTCTTTGAGTTACATAAATGTTATGCTAATATGATTTTTTGATTATAACAATTGTCGTGGTTTATATAACATTATTATGATTGATGGATTACCTTTAATAATTATTGTTGTAAGAAAAATATACTGGTTTGTTTGAAATTAAACCAAATTTGTATGAAGGCTTCTTAGCCCTTAGCCAACAACTATTTGACCAAGCTAAGCTTTCTTAGAATTATGCTTATATAGGAAGAGTTAATAGGGCAACAATTATTGTAAACTTCAAATCTGAAGGATACTTTATTACATTTAAAGGACATATGGTTGGACCAACTATTCAAAAATATTTCAGTTCTTGAAATTGCTACACAAGTGGCATATGTGATATTAGTCTAAGAATCTTGTACATTTGAGCATTGATAAGTAATTGTAGATTATCTTGCTTATCTTTTAGAATCACTTCTGTAAGTTATTTGTTTAGATGTAGTGTGTTGAATATGACATGTAGTAATGTGTTGTATATGGTATTTGTTATGTGTATGCTGAGAAAATATGAAGGGTAAAAAGAACATGACAAAAAGAAGCAATGATGAAACAAGAAGTTATTTTTCATGAAATTTGGAGATGGAACATGTGTTAGCTGAAGTATTAAAAGATCAAAGAAACATGGGCAATAAGAGCGACGAGCTTGGAAAAGGGTTGCATATAATGTTGTAGTTGTAGTGTTATCCAACAACTTCAAAGTCCAAGTCACTTGGGAGAATGTTAAAAATCGAATCAAACTTTGGAGATCATGGTATGAAGTTGTTAGTGACATCCTTTGTTAGAGTGGATTTGATTGGGATGGAACCAAACACATGATTACAGTTGGTGATGAAAATGTATGGAAGGAATATGTCAATGTAAGTACTCTTTTACATGCAATCCTGTAGCAATTACTTTTTTTTATATGGCATTATATCTTTGAGTAAGCAATGATTGTACAGTCTAATTCCTTTGTATGGAATTGTAGTTGTGTTCTTATTGTACTTCTTCCTTTTATTCAAGTTGTATAAGGAGACTAGACATTTTTTATTCAAAGAAATTCCAAATTGGGATGATATAGTGGATTTATGTGCTAAAGATAGAGCTACTGGTCATGGAGCTGAAACTGCTATGGATGCTGATGAAGTCATGAGTAGAAAGGTAAATGAAGTAAATTTTGTGGGTTTAGAGGACTTGAATGCTACTATAGATTTGGAGGAACCAAACTCTAACTTAAAAAGAAAAGCACAATCTACTTCAAGTTCTACTAGTACACAATCTCAAAGGAAAAATATTAAGGAAAAAGAGCTAATGACTGCTTCAATGAAAGATGTAGCTAAGTCTTTTAAGCGATTGACACATGTATATGGTGAAAAGGTTTATGAAAAAGAAATCAAAGAAGTGTTAGATGAGGTGCGTTTACTGCCAAATCTTACTAAGGAACAATGGGCTAAATCTATTAAATAGTTAGCTGACATGCCAAACTAATTAACTATTGTAAAGCCCTTCCAATTGAGCAGAATGAAGATTATGTTTTAATAAATATTTCTAAAACTTAAATCATGGTATGTAATATATATTTTCTTATGATTGATTAATTTTATGGTATTTGGTTAAGTCTGTTGTATATTCGCATTAATTGTACAACACTATGATTGATAAATTTTGTTGCACTTTTGTAGGTCAAGCAGATGTTGAAGAGGACTAAAACAAGATGTTGAATGGAACTAAAAGAGGGTGTTGAAGGACTTGCTAGTTAGATGTGGAAAAATTATAAAACAAATATATTAAATAAGAAAACACTTGTTTTAACAAGTTATTTAGTTTTCATTTTTAATGGTAAAATGCTTAACATCATAACTTTGGATAATAAGTTTGGTTAATTGTGATATCAATTTATGGATTTATGTTATATTTGTGGTTAATTATATCACATTAATGCTATTGTGTTTTTATGTTATATATTATGATTTTTAGACTTATTATTTTATTGTTGGTAAATGAAGTAATTAGTAATTAATATTATATTTCTTTGATAAAGTGAATCGATATTGATATAAAAGTATATTATTGTTGATCCAGAATTTTTAATATTAATTAATATTAGAAAGTTGGCTAATATTGTTAAATTGAATTATTAAATATTATTTAAATATTTTAAGTTCACTAATATTTTTTAAATTTAATTTAAAAATTTTATACATTAAAATAAATATTGTTAAAATAAATTTTATCTTATCCAAATAAGAAATTCAAATGTAAGGTATTTTAATTACACTATCTAAACAAATTATTTAGAAAATGATGAAAATTCAATTGAAAGAATTTTAAATGCTATACATTACAATTTTTTAAAATTGTTAAAATCTTCATCAAACACGAGGTCGAGTTATTAGGTTCAACTTTTAAAATATTTAATACAATCAAATATTTTAATTTAAGCTAAAAATTACTAATTTATATAAGTTTCAATAATCTAGTTTTAATATGTAAGGCCCACTATTTATTTTGCCCTAATATTTAAGGGCGGCCCCAAAATTTGTTGGGTCTAAGGGTTGGCCTATAGGGTGCTCAGGCCCTTAAAGCAACCTAACCCCTCTCATTTCAATTCACTTTCAGAAAATCAGTACTCTCACACTATCCCATTTCTCTCTACAAAGCCTCTGCTAAGGTTTGAACCTCCATCATCTTCAAGCGAGCCCAGTCCCGTCCTCTAAGTCACGTAAGTTGCTTCTTGGCTCATATTGGTTCTTTCCTAGTCATTTTTTTCGTAATTCTAGTTAGGGTTTTGTGGTAACCCCGTCCCTGTTCTGTTCCACTGTTTGTTTTCCAACTTCGTGACCTGTTCTTAGAACTGTTGTGCTCGCTGCTTGGTGTAGAAGTCTTGTACTAGCATTTTTCAGGTAAGGGAAGCTAGGGTTTTCATATTTTGGTTGTATGTTGGTTGTTTTACCTCTGTTTTATGATTAATCTGCCTGGATGATGTTTGGGTTTGGATGAATATGAACTGAACCTTGTTTGGAGTTGGTGTGCTGCCACTATTACGTGAAATAAAGGACCAGAACTACTATTTTCGCCAAAGCGAGCTCATCGCGCCTAGGCGAGAGTAGCAGAAACTCACCCAACGGTTTTGCTCGAGTACTCGCTCAGGTGATCGAATTGAGTTTTGAGCGAAAGATCATCTTGCTCAGGCGAGATGGCCTTGCCTAAGCGAGCATTCGTAAAACCTCCAGGGCCTCTGTCACGGTCTCGCCTAAGCGAGAGTCTGCAGCTTGAGCAAGAGCACTCCTCTCGCCTGAGCGAGGGCTCCTGGCTTGAGCGAGATTCGCTACAGACCACATTGTTTCCTCTCCTGGTTGTTATTAATTGAATGATTGTTATGAGATTTCTGATGTTATGGACTGGAATTGTTAAGTTTGACAAGACCTTGGCATGTGACATGTATGGTATGGTTGATTATAAAAGTGACATGGAGTTGGTATGAGCATGAATGTTATATTGATTAATGGAACAAGTTAGGACGTAATTCCACGATAGTTTCATGGTGGTGCCTCATTGGTCAGGGCGTAATTCCATGAGTCTCTAGGTGAGACCTCATGGTGGTGCCTCAGTTGGTCAGGATGTAATTCCATGACCCCTGTTAGTGGGAGTTCATGGTGGTGCCTCATTTATATAATTTAGTAAGGATTCAAGGTAAGGATTGCATCCTAACACTCTAAAGAGTCAGTTAGTCTCAAATAGAGTGTACTGACTCGAGTGGTGAGAGTAGCAGAGGCCTGAAACACTTTAAGGATTAGCCTTGTGTGAGGAGGGGGGGGGGGGGAAGAAACACTGTAACAATTAGCTCGGTAGAGCAGGAAAAACCACCACAAGTGCAAACATCCACTAAATTTGACTAATTATATGTATCCGGATGAGTCGTGTCTTGAGTCTTAGTGTATTGTTTGCAAGTCATAACATAATTGGTTGACATATGCATCGAGCTATGAAATTGTATGTAACTGTATGATAAATCATTTTCTACTTTAACTTACCCTTTACTTGTTTGATTGTTGTGTGTGTGATTTTCTCCCTTTGCGATGATCATCCATTTATTGATGTGAGCAGATGTGAGAAATCCTCGTGGTCAACAGGAAAATGGTGATTCCACTGCATAGCCTGCTTGGGCTGGATTCCTTTTGCTTGGGCTTTTATTTTAGGGCTATGGCCCGTGTATTGTCTTGCCTCTGGGTTTTATTTTGTACTATTGTTGATCTATTTACTATACTTTGTATTGCCATCATGGTGTGTCTTGTCTTCTCTTTTATATCTTAGATACTTGTGGAAGTGACATTATACTCTAAAACTTTGCTCTTCATATTATAATATGTGACGTATCGTTTAAGTAAGTTTATTTATTAAATGAGATACTACATAATACATTAAAGCATTTTTTTATTTATTTGTTTTTGCAATTAATCAAGTTATGGCCTCGCTTTCCCCGAGGTCGGACACCAGAGTGGAATACTTGGTCTCCGAGCAGAGTTCCTCGCTGGAACTTCCTCTACCAGTAGATTCTTCACACACCTCGAACATTCTGTACTACGCCATTTTTCATCCATATTCCGGTTTGGTGCAAAGCATTTTTAAGAAATTTGTATAACCAACACGCAGTGGAGGGAAAGATGGGTAGTAGTGAACATCACCCTCTTCACATCTTCTTCTTCCCCTTCTTGGCTCCTGGCCATATGATACCGACAGTTGATATGGCAAAATCATTTGCTGAAAAGGGTGTGAAGGCCACTATAATCACCACACCCCTCAATGCTCCTTTCATCTTCAAGGCCATTGGAAAATCCAAAACTAACGGCAACGGGGTTCACATCCAAACCATTCACTTCCCTTCTGCGGAGGCTGGTTTACCTGATGCCTGTGAAAACTTGGACTCAATTCCTTCTCCAGATCTGATTGAAGCCTTCTTTTTTGCCACAGCTTTGCTTCAAGAGCAGCTTGAGCAACTGTTACTCAAACAACGTCCCAATTGCATTGTCGCTGATTTTTTCTTCCCATGGACTGCTGATTCTGCCGCCAAGTTTGGAATACCTAGGCTCGTCTTCCATGGAAGTGGTTTCTTCTTCTTGTGTGCTTCCACGTGTTTGAAACTGTACGAGCCTTACAAGGATGTTTCATCTGATTCTGAGTTGTTCCTCGTTCCTAATCTTCCGGGAGAGATTAAAATCTCAAGGATGGAGCTGCCACCATTTGTCACGAGTAAGGAGAAGACAGCCTTCGCCAAATTGCTGGAAGAGGCAAAGGAATCAGAGGAGAGGAGTTATGGGGTTGTTGTTAATAGCTTCTACGAACTTGAGAAGGTCTATGCAGATCATTTCAGGAAGGTGTTTGGAAGAAAGGCATGGCATATTGGTCCCTTGTCTCTTTGCAACAAAGATGCAGAAGAGAAAGCACATAGAGGAAAGGAGGCATGTATTGATGAGCATGAGTGTCTGAAATGGCTTGAGATAAAGAAACCAAATTCAGTTGTTTACGTGTGCTTTGGAAGTATATCAATGTTCTCTGATTCTCAACTTAGAGAGATTGCTATTGGTCTGGAGGCTTCAGGGCAACCATTCATGTGGGTGGTGAGGAAAAGCAAAGAAGATGGAGTTGAATGGTTACCTGATGGATTTGAGAAAAGAATGAAAGGTAAGGGACTAATCATAAGAGGGTGGGCACCTCAAGTGCTAATTCTTGAACATGAGGCAATTGGAGCGTTTGTGACTCATTGTGGATGGAATTCAACTTTGGAAGCAGTGTCTGCAGGGGTTCCTATGGTCACTTGGCCTATTGCTGCAGAGCAATTTTTCAATGAGAAGTTGGTGATTGAGGTCCTGAAAATAGGGGTGCCTGTTGGTGCTAAAAAATGGTCACAATTAGAGGTGGATAGTATTAGATGTGATGCGGTGGAGGAGGCAGTGAAGAGGATACTCACCGGGGAAGAAGCCATTGATATGAAAAACAAAGCGCAGAGGCTTTCGCACTTGGCCAAGCAGGCTGTGCTTGAAGGAGGATCATCATACTCAGATTTGAATGCTTTAATTGGGGAGTTGAGTTCATTGAGCCTCTAATATACATCACCACAACACAATCCAAATGTGAAGTTCATTTCCTCTCATGATGTTATTTTGCTATTTTAAATTACTTTTCTATGATTGAACTAGAATAGTTTGAAGTCCTATAAACTTATATTTAAATATGCTTTATTCAACATAACCCTGTTAAAACGTTCTGTCTCATTCTTCTTTTAAAGTTTCCCTGCAAACTGATATAATGTGTTACAAAATTGGTGGAAGGTGGGGGAAGTGTTCATACTTAGTCTTATATTATTATACAATCAGTTATTTGGCTCGATTCGTTCAGATATTCCTTCGCTTCTGAAAAAGGTTTTGCTAGTTTAAAAAGTTTATTTGTTCATGACTGAGAGTTACGAATTAATGAAAAGGTTGTTTATAATTTATTAATCATGAAACTTTGTAACTCTTAAATGTCTTCTCCTAATTGTCTCTGAAACTGAGAGTTACATTGTTTACTGAACCAATACATTAGTATCTTGTTCTTTTTATATTAGTTAGTTGTCAATATGTATTTTAACTATCTTGTAACTCTTTCAATAACTGCTGAGGTACCGAGACAAATATATCAAAAGACAAAGGTACCGAGAAGTAGAGGAAAAGAAGGATGTGAAGAACAAGAGTAAAAGAGAAGTCGCGACACAGGATTTTATTTTTATTTTGAACTATCTCTTTATGATTTTATAACCTATAATTATTTCTTTTATCTTACCTTCACCTTATTCATAATTCAAATATAATAAATTTATTTTGATATTTAATTGTATGTATTTCAAAATAATAAATTAGAGATATAGCAAAATTTGGCAGTGTTTAATGTATGAGTTACTTAAGTGTTAATAAAAATCTAAATAAAAGAGAGTTTAGAAAAAAAAACCAAAACAAGTAGAAAGTATTTAATTTTATAATTCTTTAATTTAGTTTATGTTTCTCCCTTTAATACTTTTAAAGTAGAAAAAATAGAAATACGTTTATTGTATGGGTTGCTTAAGTGATAATACAAATCTAAATATAAGAAAAGAGAGTTTAGTAGAAAAAAAGAGAGTAGAAAGTATTTAATTTTTTCATTCTTTAATTTAGTTTATATTTCTCCCTTGAATACTTTTCAATTGGTGTGACATCTTGATGTTTAAGATGTAGAAATTAGAGTTCTCATTTATAAGAGTTTGAAAATTTATTGAAGACTTGATATTTTTTTCTTTTAGTTTTAATTATTCTTCTTTATCAATACATATATATTAGAGTTATTTAATGATCATGAATCAGCATAAAATTTTCATAACTAAAATAATGGCGATCTTGATATAGACACTAACATCACGAGAAAAAATAATTAAGCTTAAATACCTTTTTTTTTTTTCAATATTTGTGACTTTGTTTTGTTTGTTCCTCGTTCTTTCAAAATGTTCAAAATGGTTCTAATTTTTGTAATTTATGGTCAATTTGGTCCTTTTTGCAGACGCCATTTAAATTGTTAATGGGAGGTGAACAATAACTGCTACGTGTCACTTTGTAGTTTTTTAATTTTTAAAAAAAATTTAAATATTTTTTAATTTTAAAAATGTTGTCCACGTGTCAAGTCAACATTGTGGCATGTGGTAGTATCTTGTGGCTTATATTTAATTTGGTCCTGATTTTCGTTAATTTTGTTCCATTTAGTCCCAATCTTCGTTAATTTTGTTCAAATGAGTCCCAATTTTGCTCCTCTCCAAATTGACCAAATTTAATTTCTATATAAATGTTGTACTGAATCATTTAAAAAATAATGAAGAATTTTCTTTCTAATTATAAAAACAATGAAGAATTTTTTCTCTAATTTTAAACTAACTTTAACCCTATTTTTTACATGTACCAAAAATCAAACATATATAATAATTTCCCTCCAATATTATAGTTAGGTTTGGTATAAAAATAATGAAAGAAATATTTAAAATAAATTTTAATAAAAATAAAAATAAAATTTTCAATATAACATTTATATAAAAAATAAATTTGGTCATTTTGGATAGAGAGACAAAATTGGGATTGAATTGAACAAAATTAACGAAAATTGGGACTAAATTGAACAAAATTAATGAAAATTGGTACCAAATTGAATACAAGCCACGAGATACTGCCACGTGTCACAATGTTGATTTAACACGTGGACAACATTTTTAAAATTAAAAAAAATATTTTTTTAAAATAAAAATAAAATAAAAAAACCACGGAATGACACGTGGCAGTTACTGTTCACCTTCTGTTAACAATTTAAACGGCGTCTACAAAAAAGAACCAAATTGACCACAAATTACAAAAATTAGGATCATTTTGAACATTTCGAAAAAATGAGGACCAAACGAAACAAAGCTCACGAAAATTGGAACCAAAATGATATTTAAGCCAAATAATTATGTCTTTTTTTGCATTTTAAATCGGAAAATGGTATAGTGACTACCCATTTTGACTACCCATTTACTACCTTACGTGGAAAATAATATTTAATTTATTTTTAATTGCATCAAATGGAGTGGCACGTGACTAAAGGCAAATGAAATTAAGTTACCGTTTTCCATCCTGCCGTCAATTAACATCCTTTCCGTGAAATTGAAAAAAGAAGCTAAAAGTGAAATTTCAGAAAAAACTTCGCAGTCGCATATCACTGTGCCTCCAAACCAAAAGTTTTCTTCTCCATCGTGTGTCTGAACTCCACCACACCTTCGAAGTCCACCCCGTAGGCACGAATTCCACCGTCTGTTTCGAAAATCCACCACCACGACGAAGTCCACCGGTATGATTTGCATCTGAAGAATATTTATTTTTTTACTGTTTCAATTTCGTCTCATATTTTTTCGTGTTTCATTTCTAGATATGTAATATTTACTTTTGTAATTTTATCTATGTTTGTAATCAACCAAAAATGAACAATTTTTTTTTGAAACCATAATTTGACATCTTTGGCTGTTGTAACAGTGTATATAACTCTTTTGGAATTGAGATCAATTTTTCATTTGTTGTCATCCAGTTACACAAGGCATATCATGTAGTCTTTTTTTATTTTTTGGTACAACTTTGATCCTCGAGATCGATGCTTTTGTGTAAAGAGCTAAGGAGGTAAACTAAACTCTTTTGATATTTTTATAGTTTTGACGTTTTTCCATTTGACTATTTGAATTGCTATATTCATAAAGGATTCTGAGTCTGAAGTTTGTACTCTTGGGATGTTGTTGCAGTGCATAATAAATTTTTATTCTTTGGTGGCTTTGTTTTCCTTTGCCTAACATTATCATATTTGGTGATACAATCTGCTTCAAACATTAATTTGCAAATCATTTTCCTTTTTAAAACTCATCACAGGATAAAGGTAGTTGTCTCTAAAGAATACATATGTGAACGAGTCGTTGTAATCCTTTATTGATTTCATGGAATTCAATAAACTTTGTTTGTGATTTAGGAATTGTTATAATATTGATTAGATAGACAGTTGAATAATTAAATTTGAGGTATGTTGGTTGGACTAAGTATTTTTCCCATTAAGTTCCTTCAATGAGTTCACTAGTATTCAATATATTGATAACAAATGCATTGATGTAAGTTTCACTTATGAATTTGTGATGACCTCAATTATGTTTTCAGGTGAGAATTATGAGTGAAGTTAGTGAAGGAAGCGATTTTAGTGTTGACCGGAAGGTATGATATGTTTTAATTCATTTTGTTTTGGATGTGTCTTTGATTAAAATTGTTATAACTAGTTTTTTTTGTTTGTTGATCCAGATTTGTTTTAGGCATTCATGCCGAACCAAATTTATTGGTAGTTTGAATAAGAAGTTAACAAATGATCAAAAGTCATTTATTGAGGCAACACCATTTGCATGGTTGGTTGAGTTGAAAGAGTCTGTGAAGATATCTAGGAATATGTTGAGTCTGTTAATTAGTCGGTGGGTTGAAAGGATGGGGGGGGGGAGGGGTTTGACATGGGTACAAAAGTTGTTGCTTTAAGCTTATTAGACGTATGTCTTGGTCTTGGTTTGAGGGTAGTTGGTCAGAACATTGATTTAACCCGAGAAGGCTTAGATAGTCATTGCAATAAGTTATTTGGACCTAACAAAGTTGTTGATGTTGAAATGGTATATGACTACCTATTAAAACATAGTAAACATCTAGAAGTTAATGATTTTTGTAAGTTTTATCTTTTGTTAGGAATTTTTGAGTTTTTGTTGGCCAATCTAATGGTAGAGTCTTTTTTATTTTGTTCAACATTGTTGCTGACGTTTGTAGTATTGGGAAATATAATTGGGGTGGTGTGGTGTATGGGTATTTGGTTGGAAGCATTTGTAAAGCTAAAATGTTGATGAGAGATAAACCAGGTTCCAAAAAACTTCCATGTTATGGGATGTGTTTACTTGTTACAGGTACCGTATCTTTAATTTGGTTGATTTTCCATTTCATGAGATAAAACTACATGAGATAAAACTAAGTGGTGAAGAGTTGTGACTAATTTTCCTTTAAAATGTTCTAGTTATGGTTGTTCGACCATTTTCTGATGTCCAACTCAAAGGAACGACGTCCAACCACCAAGTTCCCCAGAATCTTGCATTGGATGGAAGTGAAAGTAGGGGACTATGTAATTAAAAGGAGTGTGCATAGAAACATGGTAGGCTGTTTAACATGATTAATATTAAGCTTTTCTTAATTATGTCATTAGTACTTGTTGAGAGTTTTTCTGAATTCTTGCAGGTTGTTTCAGATGTTGCTGCCTCTGTAGAAGAGCTCAGCAATACCTTTGTCAAAGAAGGTTTTGAGGAATTTGGACGTGGAAGTAAGGCTTGCAGAAAAGATAAACTAATGGAAGTTGTTGAAATGCGAAATACGAAAAAAACTTTATGAGTTGAAAGCAAATATGAGTGACAGGAAGAAGCAAGGCTGTGATGAGGTTGAAGATAATTATTATCAATGGGATGAATCTAGTGTTGCTGACATAGGTGAAGAAAAATTTAGCGAGATTGCTCAACATAAATCTGGGGATATTGATGAAGGTACAACTTTGTTGAAATTGTCATTGATTTCTAGACTTGTTACTAATATTCAATTATTTTGTTTAAGATACATATTTTGGTTTATAAAATTATATTGAAGTGAATACAACATATTGTATTTTATAATTGTTTGCCATGGAACCCAAACAGTAGACCCCACTTCATATTTTTGTGCAAAATGTTATGAGCAGGTCACCAAGTATTACATCATGGGTCAACAGATTATTCAGTCAATGTTAGGTTGTGTGTGCTGAAGCACTTGTGGGCTAATTATTCCTCACCATTTTTTGTACGAGTAGATATACCTATTATAGTTGTCATTGAGGTATTCCCTGACAACATGAAGGTTTTAGTTATGGACATCCTTACAACAAAGCAGGGGTAAATAAGTTGTGCAAAAAGTTCAGGGAAGGTCACTAGTTATGAATCGTGTGGTCACCAGATATTCCGTGCAAACTTCATTTATGTGTGGTGAATTTTTTGGACCAATTATGTGGCATCAATATTTATTAGGTTCAACATACTTTGCACACATGCTTTGAGGGTCATTTTTGTCACTAAATGTGGGGAAGAATTTTACTGGCCATACACCAGACCCCAATTAATATTTTTGTGCAAAATGTTATGGGCAGGTCACCAGATAATACATCTAGTGTCAACAGATTATTCAGTCAATGTTAGGTTGTGTGTGCTCAAGAACTTGTGGGCTAATTATTCCTCACCATTTTTTGTACGAGTAGATATACCTATTATAGTTGTCATTGAGGTATTCCCTGACAACATGAAGGATTTAGTTGTGGACATCCTTGCAACATAGTAGGGGTGAATAAGTTGTGCAAAAAGTTCAGTGAAGGTCACTAGTTATGAATTGTGTGGTCACCAGATGTTTTGTGCAGACTTCACTTATGTGGTGAATTTTTTGGACCAATTATGTGCCATCAATATTTATTAGGTTCAACATACCTTGCACACATGCTTTGAGGGTCATTCTCTTCACTGTATGTGGGGAAGAAGTTTACTAGCCATACACCAGACTTCAATTAATATTTTTGTGCAAAATGTTATGGGCAGGTCACTAGATAACAGATTATTCAGTCAATGTTAGGTGGTGTGTGCTCAAACACTTGTGGGCTAATTATTCCTCACCATTTTTTGTACGAGTAGATATACCTATTATAGTTGTCATTGAGGTTTTCCCTGACAGTATGAAGGTTTTAGTTGTGGACATCCTAACAACATAGCATAGGTGAATAAGCTGTGGAAAAAGTTCAGGGAAGGTCACCACTTATGAATTGTGTGGTCACCAGATATTTCGTGCAGATTTCATTTATATGTGGTGGTTTTTGTGGGCCAATTATGTGGCACCAATATTTATTAGTTTCAACATACCTTGCACACATACTTTGAGGGTCATTCTTGTCATTGTAAGTGGGGAACAAGTGTACTGGCCATACACCAGACCCCAATTAATATTTTTGTGCAAAATGTTATGGGTAGGTCACAAGATAATACATCAGGGGTCAACAGATTATTCAGTCAAAGTTAGGTTGTGTGTGCTCAAGCACTTGTGGTCTAATTATTCCTCACCCATTTTTGTAGGAGTAGATATACCTATTATAGTTGTCATTGAGGTTTTCCCTGACAGCATGAAGGTATTAGTTGTGGACATCCTTACAACATAGCATGGGTGAATAAGTTGTGCAAAAAGTTGAGGGAAGGTCACCAGTTATGAATTGTGTGGTCACCAGATATTTCGTCCAGACTTTATTTATGTGTGGTGAATTTTTTGGACCAATTATGTTGCATCAATATTTATTAGGTTCAACATACCTTGCACACATGCTTTGAGGGTCATTCTTGTCACTGTATGTGGGGAAGAAGTTTACTGGCCATACACCAGACCCCAATTAATATTTTTGTGCAAAATGTTATGGGCAAGTCACCAGGTAATAGATCCGGGGTCAACAGATTATTTAGTCAGTGTGTGCAGAAATATCATATGCAGTACGATTTTATTAGTGAATGTTGCTTAGATGAATAAAAAGGTCTGCATAATAACAACAATGTCAGACATTTACTACATTTCTTTAACCAAATATTGTTTGATATTTCAAAGTACAAACAACAAACTTCAATACTTAATCAAAATTTAAATAGCATAGAAATAAAACACATCAAATACTTTTTAGCTAACTAAGTGAAATATTATCCAAAGCAGATGATTCATCCTTGGAGGTCTCCCTAAGTTCATAAGAAGGACTTTGAGTTGAGGGAGGAACCATCTTCTATAGTATTTTGTCCACATTGACCGACACAGCTGGTGGGTTGTTGGTGTCCACATTTGCCCCCACATTATGATCCATATTTATGTTTTGATTTACGTTTAAATCAGAATGCACATTTGTCTCCATATTCTCATGGACAGTTTGTTTTGGAACATAGTTAAGTCGCACTACAGGCAAAGAAGCCTTCACTTCTTTTTCAGTTGGAGGGCTAATGTCATATTTGAAAACCTATTAAACAGAAAAATGAGGAAAGTGTATCAAATTCAACCACCAGTACAAGTAAAGAAAATAGATAATTATGTGTTGTTATTTTATTTGTCTGTACAATGTTCCTTAGAGTGATATTTAGGTATTGAATCCGTCGATCAACCTTGAAGACGACAACCTACACATTCAATATGCACGCACTTTTAGCAAGAGTAGTTTATGATGATGACGAATAATATTTTAAAAAATGAGTGCTCTGTTTTTGTACTTCTTTCAATAGCAGAACAGATCCAACAACAACGTCTGAACCAAATTCAGCATCCTTAAGCACTTTATTGTGGATGCTAGCTTTCGCGATATCATATGGGTCCTAATATAGTCATTTTCAACATAAGTGATATCATAATGAATGAGTACATCACAATCGCTTAAAATAAACTAACCTTCATAGTGATAAGCATGTCACCAAGCCCGTTTGGCTTACATTCTTTCACTACACAAGCCATAAAGGGCATTCTTTTCAATGATTTCCTTTGTGACAATGGAGTTATATTTTTAATGTCTCCATCCTCAACCAAAGCTACGGGATAAATGATGAAATCACTCATTAAAGTAATATCATGGATATATATTTTGAGAACTCATTTAGTAGGACGACAAGGAGGCTAACCATGGTGTTTGATGAACTGCTCTACCCATTTCCAGGCATTTGAGTAAAAATCACGTGCATGACTCGCAACAACCATTTTGTTCATAAACTCCTGTGTATTATGTGCTTCATCTAACTGCCTGTTCAGGATAACAGATTGGGCGTTTCTAGCTGGTCTAGTGATGAAAGTTGTGGCTGAGTTCGACCTTTCCAGAAATTCTTTGAGAACCTCATCATCTACCGCCAATGCCTCCCACGGATCCATTATTGAAACAAAATGGACTTCCCTTTAGAAGTGGGTTGAGAAAACTCCAAAGTATACCTTGACACTGCGAGATGTACTTACGGACTTGTGAGATACTTGGTCAGGTCATCTTACTTTTATACATGGACAAATAAAAGGTATAATTACTACTTTTCCCTTCACTTGCTTTTTGAACACGCCAGACTTAATGCATTCCATTCAAGCTGCTCTATTTCATTGCATTTACGCGTCCCCCCACCCACCACCCTAAAATCATTTACGCAACATTAAATGGGTTTTATTGCATTGCATTGAACTACCGTCTTAAAAAATAGGGTTTCATTGAAGCAAAATAGAACCATGGAAATGAGCAATAAATGTTAAAGGCCTACTTCCCAACTGCACAAACAAGTTTGCTGCAAACCATCAAACAATGTAAGTGTTTCCTTTTCATTTATTTATTTCAAATGCCATTTCGTACCAAAGCTTATTTAATGAACACTGCACCACTGATGCGAGGGTTTTTATATAATGAACACTTCAGTGGACGTCACATGAAAGAACTTTTTCACACTTATGAATAAACTATTAATGCTCATCGTTATAAAGATCAAATTTTTATCTTTAAAAGGAAGGATTCCTTTGAATACATTAAGTTTTAAGCAACTTCTATGGTCATGTTTTATATGATAACTTACGTACCTGGGCTTTCATCATGATATTCGATCTTTTAATAACAGATGGAGGACGATGAACAAAACAACATTATGGGCTTGGATGACATAACTTTATTAGACATAGATGGGGCCACAGGAAGTGTTATTCAGGAGCACTGAAATGATGACTACCATCATTCAAAGCACTTTGATGAAGTTCTCTGTCCATATGTTGGGATGATTTTTGAAAGTGTTGATGAAGTGAAGATTTATTACAGAGAGTGCGCAATTAAATCTGGTTTTGGAATTAGAATAAGAACATCTAAAAAGGACGTTGACAACCAAATGTGTTACTTAAAGTTAGTTTGTTCTCATGAGGGGAAGGGTGTCTTCCATTCCACCTGAAATGAAGACTCTTCCAACACAAAGAAAACAATGTCCAGCACGCATGATAGCGGTTAGAAAGCAAGATATGTCGATGATTAGTATTGTGGTAGATGAACATAACCATGACGTTAGTCCAACAAAATCCAGGCTTATTCGTGGGAATAGAAAGCTGAATATGCAAGTCAAGAGAACCTTTGACCTAAATGACCAAGTCGGTGTTCGCATTAACAAGAGCTTTTGGTCCTTGGGGTGTGATGCAGGGGGATTTGAAAATTTACAATTTGTGGAACGAGACGCTAAAAACTACATTGGTAAGCAAAGACGTGCATTAGGGAAGGAAGGTGACGGACAAACTTTGTTAAACCACTTTTCAGCTATGAGGGAATTGAACAAAGATTTCTTTTTTGAAATTGATATGGATTCAGATAATCAAATAAGCAATGTATTTTGGGCTGATGTTAGGAGTAGGGCTACCTTTATAGAGTTTGAGGATGTTGTATCGTTTGATACAATGTACTTAACCAATAAGTGCGACATGCCATTTGCACCATTTGTTGGGGTTAATCACCATGGTCATTCAATCTTACTAGGATGTGGACTTCTATCTGTAGAAGACAGTAGTACATTTGTGTGGCTATTTTGATGTTGGTTGCGATGCATGAGAAATAAATCCCTGGAAGACATTGTCACTGATCAGTGCAAGGCTATGCAAAATGCAAACCAAATGGTCTTCCCCAACACACGACACCGTTGGTGCCTTTGGCACATAATGAAGAAACTTCTCGAAAAATTGATTGGATATAGAAACTACAAGGAAATCAAGCATACCATGAAGCAATTGGTGTATGAATTATCTACTGCTGAGGATTTTAAGAGTGGATGGAATAATTTCATTGAAATGTATGAGCTACAACTAAATGAATGGTTGTACACCCTATTTGAAGAAAGGCATCGATGGGTGCCATGTTATTTGAAATGTGATTTTTGGGCTGACATGTCGACAACACAAAGAAGTGAGGGGATGAACGCCTTCTTTGATGGGTTCATCAACTCTACAACCACACTAAAACAATTTGTGGTTCAATATGACAACGCCCTCCGTTCCAAGGCAGAGAAGGAGTATGATGCGGACTTCAGTTCTCTTAATACTACCTTTCCTTGTGGATCTCAATCATTTATCGAGAGGCAATTTTAGGAGGAATACACTCATATAAAATTTGGGGAAGTGCAAAACGAATTTCGGTGCAAAATGAATTGTAACGTGAAAAATGTTGCATTTGATGGGATTAGGACAAAATATTTTGTCAAAGAAGCTTTGATATGGAAAGACAAAAGTGCAGACAAGATGCATGAAGTTTTATTTGATCCTTCAACAAAAGACATTGAATGCTCTTGTAGGCTGTTTGAGTTTAGAGGTATTCTTTGTCGACACAGCCTAATGATCCTTGCACAAGAAGATGTGAAATGTGTTTCACAATAGTATATTCTGGGTCGGTGGAGCAAACGAATACAAGAAGGCATACTTTGATAAGAGCATCATAAAACACTAAGAAAGGCGAACCTAATGTTAAGAGTTATGACTTATTGTGTAAGAAATTTTATGACATTGTTGAGGTTGCATGTGAAAGTCAAAGTGGAACAGACTTCCTTGTTGACCAACTAGAGTTGTTGTAAAAAAATGCATCCATAAGAGGGTCCAATGTGGGGGCAACTTCATTGGGGACTGAAAAAGACATTTCTTTTACACCTAATACTGCGATTGAACACAACAATATACTAAGCCCATCCCATGTGAAAAGAAAGGGTCGACCACGAGGATTAAGAATGCAATCAACCGTTGAAAAGGTTTGCAAAAAAAAAAAATGTAAGGCTGCAAGGAACAAAGCATGTAGGGATGGAACCTCAGTCCATGACAGTGACCTTGGAACTTCTACTAAACATCCTACTCATGAAGAAATACATGGAAGAGATACAAACAACATGGTAAGTTTTATTGTAATAAGTAGGTTTGCTAAGTTATACAAAGTCATTAATTATTTTAAATTATGTGTTTGCCAAGTTTGTGATGTGTAGTGCACAGGCTTTGTATCCTTGTTGACATCAGTATAAAGCACACAAATTCTTCATGAAAGTCAACACATTAAGGTCAAGTTCAGATATGAGATATTTAATTATAATTACACTTCATCACTTCTACCTATTATGACCATAAGTTTTGTGTTATGTGCAAGAACTAGTTTGCAAAGAACATCTACTTTTGGATTGGTTGATGTGTTTGTGAATGACATGTTTAGTTATCGACATAATTATTTTGCTTCAAATTTTAATGTGGGTGAACTTCATTGCAGTGTATCCTTGTACAAAAATATTGTATGGGTCACCACTTATTTTGTTAAGACTCATCACATTTCGTAAAGGCTGATAAATGTTATTAAAATAATTTACCCTACAAACATTTTGATGGATGTATTTTATTGCATTTAAAATGCATGTGGAAGTAATGGTAGTTTTCGAGTGAATATGTGGTGATAGCTTCCCTCATTCATCTCACTTGCACAACAAACAAATTCCTATTCTAATCATTTCAGTTGAGGTTTTAAATACCCAATTTTAATAGCATATTCAATTAACAACAATTCCTATGAAGGAGTTCATTTATGCCATTGCATAACTGATTCAAAATGATGTAACTTCAATTTACTTAAAATGAGTATGTCGAATTGATTGTATGGTTGGTTTCATTTATTTGGTTAACTAAATTAACTATCTCTTTGGTGAGAACTTTCTTTTAAACAAAAGAAAATAATTAATTTTTACTCGATCACTTAAGTAAGTTAAAGGTGATGTCAATTTAATCATTGTACATGAAATAAATCATTCAATTCAAAACAGGAGTGCAAACTACCTTGTTAACTGAACATTTTGTCATTTTAATCATTGTACATGAAACGGACATTCTTTTCAATTCTGGAGACAACATATTATTTATCAAACAATCCAATATTGAGATAGAAAGTTGTACTTCCATTTAACATGGCCACAAAATTACATAAATAATTGTTGTCAAATGTATTTTAAATTTTTGATGTCAATATTTAAAAGCGTAATCAATCTACAAAATATTCAAAAGACCACTACACACCCATATATGGACAAACTCCCAGTGACTCCCATATAATACTAATTCCTAAGGTATGGTTGAAATCTTTGAAGAACATTCTCTCTATGCAAATTTTCTGGTCAAGCAACCATTCACAAATGTAATGTTGTCTCAAAATGTTGCAGCTCCTCCTGTAATTCAGAAAATAATTAGAAAATTCCTATTTAAATATCATAATTTAAGGAAATGAAAGTTGAAGGCAAGCACTTAAAAGGTTTTGGTACTTACACAAGAGTATGAAGGCATGTTCTTTCCATCAAATCTTTTAAGTCCATCCCACATTTAAAGATACTTTAAGACCAGAATGCCACAGTAATGCCTGAAATCACCAAAAATTAAATGTAATCAAATATACACAAATTTTTACAATGGCATTACCGATATAGAAGATCGACGTCCATACAAATTTGGTTGATGAGGAAGGTTGTCAATGACTAGTTCAAATGTTGGTTTCATTTGGTTCTTATCATTAATTAGAAGCCAAAAAAGGTTCTCCACATTCTACATCTCACCAGTGTAATAAGGGCTTTTGGCCCCGGTTATTTTCGTCATTCTGCCTCGATTTTAGAATCGAGGCATATTGGGGTGAGGCCAAAAGGGGGTGCCTTTTGACCTCGGTTATAACCCGAGGCCATAAAAACACTTTTCTGCTTCGGTTGCAAAGGAACCGGAGCCATAGATTCACAATATTTTTTTAATTAAAAATTTTGCAGAGCCTTTGGCCTCGGTTATGGTAAGAATTGAGGCCATATAGTCACATCTTCAACCCCGTCAATACCCATCAACTCAGTTCGATGATGATAACCATTCTGACCAGCCCTGGCAACAGTGAAAGAAACACGGGTAGGGTGCCAAGCACCAATACAAGCAACCTTCCTCAGACCTCTGTGAGTCTTGCGAGGGAGTCGAGTAACACCCCAACGAGTCACAACACCTTCATAACCCTTACCCTTAGTCACACCAATGATATCAATCATCTCATCTTTCTGAAAAACTACATCCATTGGGATTTGCTTCTCAAAGAAGCTGTATGCGTAGTCCATCTTCTGTGCTACTGTTCCACCATTAACTTGGATCTCCATCAAATGTGCTTTCTTCTATTTCAGACCCCTCAACATAAAAACTAACCAAACTCAGACAACCTAAACACTTCCTCTACCTGAGTATGAGCAAGAACACGAATGATAGTTGAATACTTCTTCAGTTTCTCAAGCTGAGATTCAACATCTTTGAGTGGTGGGTGGCTGGAGCAGAGGTTGTAGAGAGAGAGAGGAGAAATGCAGTGCAGGGACCTCCAAGGGTTTCTTCTCCTCCATATGCTCGGACCACAACATCTCCCTCCATTCACGGCCACGACTTTCTCACTCAACCAAGGACCCTCTCACTCGTTGTTGTCCATTAGAACACCACCTCCCTCACACGGTAGGCCATGACATGCGTTGACAACGCCGACCACCATTGAAGGTCACGACCTTGCAAGCTTCCCGGTCCACCAGAGCCACCGGTGACAGCTCGCGGAGACGGTGGCCAGAGTAGGGCAGTGGCAGCACAGCGTGGTTGCAGAGCTTCACGTGGTGGTGGGTGGCTGAAGCAGCAGGTTGTAGAGAGAGAGAGAGAAAGAGGAGAAATGCAGCACGGGGAAGAATAAGGGTTCGCCAATTTTGAACCCTAATTAAACTATATGGCCTTAGTTCAATTAATAACCGAGGCATATAGCCCTATTTGGCCCCAGTTCAGTGACACCCGAGGCCAAAGATGTAATGGCTAGTGGCATTTTTGAAATATCCAGCCACATTTTTGGCTTCGGGTCTATGGAACCGAAGCATATAACCCTCTTTTGGCACCGGTTTTTTTGAACAAAAGCATATAACCCTCTTTTGCTTCGAGTTTTCGTTGAACCGAGGCATAAAAGTTGCCTAGAATTGCAAAAATGCCACCGCGCCATTATATGCTTTGGTTCCTGACCAACCGAGGCATATAAGGCGAGGTAAAAAGCAAAATTTGCACTAGTGTCTGAAAACACAAATATGTTACAATTCAATTGTGCAAATTAAGTAAGCAAACAAACTTATAATTATCCAAATGCTATAACATACTTACAACATGATTATCTATTTGTTTTTTGCGACGAAAATTGTGGGGAAAAGAATCCAATATAATAAACTTCTTGTTGTAAAATTGGATAGCATAACACCACCAGTGTCCATCGTAAACCACTGGTGCAAATAACTAAACGGAACAACCATTAATTAAAGTAAAATTCAATTTTATAAATTCATTACTTTATCACATGACATTGGATACTAACCAGATCTGCTCTTAAAATTTCTTGAATAGAACACAAATCAGGCGGAAGGTAATGCCTATACTCGTCCATACGCCAGACACGTCTATTAATCTTTCTATTGTTACAATCGATGATCACTGCATTCTGCAGCACAAAAAACTCTTTAAATTATTTCAACTATTTAAATCACAAATATTAAGCATATATACTTACTGTATACAAATGGATTAAATATAACTCTATTTATGCTCCCAGTCTGACTTTTCTCTTTGTACATGAAGTAACTTGCAGCAAACAAAAAAGACTACACATACACAATTAATCATCATTATATTCCATTCATTTCAAAAAGTACATAAATCTGTAAAAAATTTAAGTGGCAGAGAATACCATGTTATCAATCCAACCCCGAGGACGAAAGCCATGGCACTCATTGCTTCTTAATAATTGCCCTTTGACTTTAGCGTAAACAATGCTAACAAGTGAATTTAAACAAGTCAAAATAAATTCTATTCAATTTAACTATATTTGTATAAAGTAACTGAATTCCATACCTACAACTAACGGTAGCTGTCACATCCTTGTACAATTTACCCATATCAATTCTTGATTGATCACACTCTTTTTGCGGTGAAGGGGAAGCCTCAGCTTTGTCACACTCTCCCTGCTGTTTTGGAGAACCATGAACTGAATTCAAAACATTACCTTCAGTAACACAATCCTGAGGTCCAGACTTCTGCTGCTTAGAAGGGGGACAATGATCTTCATTTAACGCATTTGCTTCACCACCACAAGTGTCAGTTGCAGTCCTTCCAAGGTATTCAGAACACATCTTTTTAAATTCTGCCTTCATCTCCTAATTAGCATTTCATGCTTTTGTATTTTCTCTTCCAATTCCACTTCAGCTTTAGAACGACCACAACATTCGTTATCATCGTCTTTTGCAGTGCCTTCATGCAAAACACTAAGTGTAGTTTGAACAATTGGGTTGTTATTGTCATAATCACTAAGAGACCAATCAAAAACAACCTACACAAAAATTAGTATATTTTCAAAAAATTTAAACCAAAAAAAAAACAAAATTACATAAGACTAAGTTAAAAATCTCAATTTTGTATACCTTACTCTTTTCAAAAAGGGACTCAATGTTAACTGTCCTAATCTTAACCAATGGCCAGTGCAAAATTCTTGGGAATTGATTTTCAGTTTGTACATCTTCTAACCCAAGTCAACGGGCAACCCAAATCTATATAAATGAATAATCAATTAATATATCAAAATTCATAAAAAAATTACAACACAACTATTGAAATTATTAATTACCTGTATAACTGTAACACAACTGGCTATGTTAAGGCTACTTGAATTTTGGTTTTCTAGTAGAACCTTACATCCACGATTCATACCACCAATAAAAAAGGTATGAACAGAATCAACCCAATTAAAGTCACAAAGTTGTCCAGATTGTCTAAGATTTTGAAAGGCATATTGTTCACAGTTCTAGATGTCCTAGGAAAATAAAAGACAAAGAAACAGAGTAACAAGTACAATCTACAAACACTCTGTACATCATCATCATCATCACTACTAACATAGTTCTTAATCTTGTTACTTATATCTCGGACTGAAATAGGTTTGTTCTCAAAAAGTGAACCTACTAACCCACTAACTTCAAAAATGGAACAAATTTACCAACCATGCTAAGACCTAAGCATATACAAACATCATATATTGATAAGCGAACTAAGTGCGGGCCAACACGAATGAATCCCCATTTATAACCCACCGATTCAAAACTTCCCTAATCAAAGGGCAATTTATTTCCAACATCTTGTCCAAAGACAAACACCATCTAAATGGTGTTCCTTCAATCCGCTTATGGTGGGTTGCTTTGACTACATTGTTTACTTAAACAATGTATTTTGTATCACAACGATGCAGGATCCTCACCTATAATACACGACAATACAATTTAGTTGAACAATTAGTAAACATAATTTCATTTAAATGGTCCTAAGGAGTGAAAATTGACCTGGGCATCCTTCTCCATCTTGGTCTTCTTACCCTTATTCCATGATTGCGGAGAAGATTTCACTTCCCTTTTCCCTACCATATAACTAATTCAACTATTAATCAATTGTAATAACTAAGACCAAAATAAATAAGTAAGCAAGAAAAAATGTTACATAATACTTTTAATTATCAATAATATCCATTCTACTGAATTCATTCAAGTAAATTCATGGTATCAAAGACTTATAATCTAAAGTGAAAACCCACAAACATTACAATCTAAAGTAGAAAGAAAATTCCTTTAAAGTCAACCAAGAGTGGAAAGCCAAAAACATTATAATTTAAAGCAACCAAGTAATAAAGCAAGAAAGATGGACAACGGTATACTTATACAACATTAACAATTGAGATTTTGTATCAAAGTTAAAATTAGACTATCTTCTTTATAAAAGGTACTGCATTATGAATGACTAAATTAGATTAAGTGCAAGGTACTTCATTATGAATGAATAAATAATAGTTTTAAACTAGTTCTATTTGGGAGAATTAAAATCAATATTTTCTTTTTGATTCAAAACTACATATATCAAGTGATGGCTTACATATGGATTTCAATTCTCTAATGATTCATGAACTCGTATGATTTCCTATCGCTGACAATGCTTTAAGGCTTAGAACAACAGAAAATGAGTATATTACTTGCTAGTCACAGCTCCTACTATTTATTCTATTACAGATTCGTCAACTGCATGAATTATGAAGGTATTAGGATAAGCATGCTAACCCAACAGTTTTGGAAAGGACTAAGAGAGACTTCGACCAAATAGAGCCAACATTTATGCTTACCTTTACTCTTAATTGTCTTTATTTTACATTATATGCAATGCAACAGTTCCTCAATTATTTTGAACAATTAGAAGGAGGTATTAACATCAGTAAAATACTTGTCAAGACAAATGCACTGGTCAAAATTACTACAAATCATCCACTCAATATTACAATTTAATGACACACTACTAATCAAAACCTAGATTCAACACAACTATTATCATGCAAATCTTAAAAAAGTAAGTAAATAATGATATTAGAGATACATTTTTTATAAAATCCACCATTATTAGACATACATTTTTCAATGCCAAACCAAAACGATACAACCACGACGTCAATGCTTCGGAGAAAACAAAAAAATCTTACCTTTAAATGGAGAACACTGTGATGTTAAAAATCTTACCTTTAAATCTTACCTTTAAATGGAAGAATACCCTGCAAATGGAGAACACTGTGATGTTAAAAACCCCCTTTCACTGGAAAACCCTAAACACTTACCATTCACACAACGGCACAAAGAAGGTACCTTTCGGTGTTTCGGGGTGGTGGATTTTCGAAGGAGACTATCAACACGATGGACTTCGCAAGGACGGGGGACTTCGCAGGGACAGGAGACTTCGCAGGCACGGTGGTCTTCGGAAGGACGGTGGACTTCGTCGTGGTGGTGGATTTTCAAAACGGATGGTGGACTTCGTGCCTGTGCGGTGGACTTCGAAGGTATAGTGGAGTTCAGACGCATGGTGGAGAAGAAAACTTTTGGTCTGGAGGCACAATGATATGCGACTGCGAAGTTTTTTTCTAAAATTTCCCTTTTTACTTCTTTTTTCAATTTCACGGGAAGGATGTTAATTAACGACAGGATGGAAAATGGTAACATAATTTCAGCTTTCCCTTCCGTCACGTGCCACTCCATTTGATGCAATTAAAAAAATATTAAATATTATTTTCCACGTAATTAAGGTAGTAAATGGGTAGTCAAAATGGATAGTCAAAATGGGTAGTCACTATACCATTTTCCTTTTAAATCAACATGAGACACTCTAAATTTTTGTGCATTAATTTATTGTTAAAATGTACTTTTAATATCTCATTTTGTGATTAAAATTAGGAAACTTTAGAAGATAAATTTATTTATTTATTTAGTTTTTAATTTTTCAATTTAGTTATTACTTATATAAATTTAATTATTAATTATGTAAAGTTTGCTGTCTAGTTTTATCTTTACATGTTATACCGTAAAGTAATTCTTCTCTTTAATCATATATTTTAAATTTTTACTAAGTGCCACAATTGAATTTAATTTCTTACGTTTGGTCGTCCATGTTGGCAATGTTTGACAGCAATTCAATACAATTAACTAACCTAGACATGACTTAGAAAAGATAATTAGAAATCTAACTAAATAAACAATATTAAAGCATGTTTGGGTCGTAATTAGATTGATGGTAAGTAAAAGCTCATTATGAATAGTATAAATAAAAAATTAATGTAAGATAGTTGTGTTTAATAATTACAGCATTCAATATAACCTCTACTTTGACAAATACTAACTTAAGCATTAGAGTATCTTTTACAAGTACACCTCGAGCAAGAGCAATTTGGACGATAAGGAACCATTTGTAGTGGAGAGTTGAAGATAGAAGTGATATGAAGACCAAAGCATTTAGGAGTGTTCAAACGAAGCATGTGAGAATTAGGTCATTGTTCAAATATATCTAGACACCACTTTTGAACTTGAGTTGAGCTTGAATCTAAAAACAAAATTTTTCTACCTTAAATGCATAATTGGTCGAGTGCTTCTAAGGCCATTTGGAACTTAAATATTGTTTAGAAAATTTGTGTGGTATGATTCTAGCTTGCATTGCTTTGAGTGCTTGATGTATATGACAGATTAGTTTCATCATTAGTAGGACCTAGTCTTTGGGTATATGCAAGTTGGTTGGGAACTTTGTTGATGCATGATTAAGTGCTTTCTCGGTTGTTGTGATTTTACGGTGTAGATGGTGTGGTGTTTGGGTGCTCTCAAGAGGGGTTGAGTCAACTCTTAAAGAAAAGTCGTTAGATGAAACCTAGAAGGGGTATTCTAGTCTTAGTAACCTAAGTTAAATAGTATGAGACAAAATTCACAGAATAATTTTACTCAAATTAAAGGTGATTGTTACATGGGGAGAAACCTCTATTTATAAGCTTTGTTAACCTGAAAGGTAACTCCAAATTGTATAAGAAAAACCCTAATACTCTAACTTGGAGGCCAAGAAAAATCCCTCTCCATTAAGAGTATGACACATGACCACTACTAAGGAGAAATCCTCTGGATTAGGAGCATGAGACATGACCACTACTAAGATTACTTGACCCATTATACAAGGCGTAAAGGAAAACCCTAAATCCCAATACTAAAAAAATCATAAATTTATTTTATTATTTTGTTAAAATTAAAGTTTGAAATAACAAATTTTCATTAATTAAAAATTACTTGAAGTAATTATAATTTCATAACTTACATAGTATTTAAACTGGATTATTATTTGACCTAAAAACATCGAAAATATTTTCCAGGACATCCATTTCAAGTTGATGATAACTTTTTGTTACAAATACTATGTTGATATCATTATTCACAAATAACTTCCATTTGACAATTGTTTTTCTCAATAAAATATTATGCTATAATCAAAATATTAATTTACCTTCCATATATACTTTTATACGTCGAGAAGGAAACAAGAATCCAAATCCAACGACGAAAACAATATTTTGACTCTGTTTTCTTACTCAATTTTACACTGTTTACGTGTCATTTTCAAATTACATTTTTCAATATTTTATTTGCATTGGTCACAGGTGTGGTATTGGGACAAAAAAATTTCAACTTTCGTTGAGAAAACATTTTTCAAAACGACACTAATATTTTAACATCGTTTTTTACTTATTTTTGACACCACATATGTGTCATTTTAAAATTTCATTTTTCATTTTTTTTTTTTTTGCATTGGTAACATGTGCTATGGGGCCAAAACTTTTCCACAGTAGGAACAACATATTTGAAATTGGTGAAAACTGAGGCATCCATTTTTCTCTACATTGGCACATTGTTAGAGTGAGCATCGTGTCTTCATTCAGAAATTGCAACCATTATTGCCGCCTTCTTTCATTGTGGTTCATTGTACTGGCTTTGTGTTTGTTCAGAAATTGCAATGTAATTCGGAATCGGTGGAAAGTAGAATATCTTATTCGTTCGTGTTTTGTTTGTATTGACGCGAATACAAAAATACGCATCATGTGCAAAGTAACAAAGACATTACTACACTCAAACATACGCTAATGCAGATAAAACACGAACCAAGAGGATATTCTACTTTCCATCAATTTCAAATAATATTGTAATTTTTAAATGAATACGAACTCCAAGACAGCATAACAAACCACAATGAAAAAAAGTGGCAATGTTGCAAAAAAAAATTGAAAAATGAAATTTTAAAAGGACAGTATGTTGTGTAAAAAATGACGTTAAAATATCATTTTCGTAAAGTTAAAATAATTTTCATGTAGAATATACTGTATAATATTTTAAAATAATTGAAAAATTTGTATATAATATATGAAGAGTGCCATCGAATATTTTTGTAATTTAAAAGGAATTAGTTTAAACCAAAGGTAGATAACAAAATCAATGAAATTTCAGAGTAATTAATATTTTATTATTATTAATTAGCCAAGAAGAAGACTTGTACAAACAACAGAGATCACAAACGGTTTTAGCACTTGTTCTTGCATAAGCACATGATAATTCAATCACTTGTTAACAAGTCTCTCTAATATCACTCTTATTTATCATAAATTCTTATTAAGAACACACAACTTAATTAAGCAGCTCTATGAGATGCTCTAAAATAATAAATCCATCCTCTCTTTTTTCAATAGGATAAGATAGGAAACTATAAAATTACTTTATATTAGATGGTGAGTGAACTCAACTCAGCGATTAAAGCATTCAAATCTGAGTTTGAAGATCCTCCTTCTGCTACAGCTTCCCTAGCTAGATGCGACAGCACCTTAACTTTGTTCCTCATTTCATTTGCTTCTTCCCCACTCATTATCGTTTTCACAGCCTTCTCTACAGCCTCCCATTTAACAGTATCTCCCACTCCTGCAGCCCATTTTTTAGCTCCACTAGGCACCCCAATTTTAAGAATCTCACACACCAATTTCTCATTGAAAAACTGCTCATAAGCAATAGGCCAAGTTACCATAGGTACCCCAGCAACCACTCCTTCCAAAATTGAATTCCATCCACAATGAGTCACAAATGCTCCAATCGCTTCATGCTCAAGAATCAATACTTGAGGTGCCCACCCTCTTATGATTAGTCCCTTACCTTCAATCTTTTTCTCAAATTCCTCAGGTAGCCATTCAACTCCATCTTCTTCGCTTTTCCTCACCACCCAAATGAATTGTTCCCCTGAAGCCTCAAGACCCGTAGCAATGTCCTTAAGTTGAGAAGTTGTCATCTTTGTGGTAGTTCCAAAGCATACATAAACAACTGAGTTAGGTTTCTTTGTGTCAAGCCATTTTAGACACTCATGCTCATCTTCTCCATGTGCCTTTTCTTCTTTAACCCTGTTGGAAAGAAACATTGGGCCTATGTGCCATGCTTTTCTTCCAAGAACATTCCTTAAATGATCTGCATATACCTTCTCAAGCTCATAGAAGCTATTAACAACCATCCCATAGCTTTTCAACTCTGATTCTCTTACTTCCTCCAACAACTTTGTCACGCCTGGGCTTTCATTGCTCATGACATGAGGTGACACCTGCATCCTTGTGATTGTAATCTCCCCGGGAAGGTTGGGAATGAGAAAGGGTTCAGAATCCGAAGAAACATTCTTGTAGGGCTCGTAGAGTCCCATGCACTCGTTAGCACATATAGAAAAGAAGCTTGTCCCGTCGTACACAAGGCTAGGAACTCCAAATTTGGCTGCTGAATTAGTTGCCCATGGGAACATAACATCCGCAACGACACAATTAGGACGCTGCTCAAGCAACAGTTGCTCAAACTGGTCTTGAAGTAACCCACAAGCCCTAAAGAATGCAGGAAATAAGGCCCCGGAAGTGATGGAGTTAGTGTTTTCACACCCATTAGGTAGACCAGCCTCGGCACATGGGAGCTCGATTGTTCGGACATGAATCGTGGTGCTGCTGGTTTTGGGTTTTCCTGTGGTTTTGGTGATGAAAGGTGCGTTGAGGGGTGTGGTGATGATAGTGGCCTTCACACCCTTTTCAGCAAATAATTTGGCCATGTCAACGGTGGGAATGATATGGCCATAAGCCAAGAAAGGGATGAAGAATACATGTAAAGAATGAACTTCATTGCTCATCTTTTTTAGTAGTAAACAAAGGGGGAATTTCAGAATGGATATTTTTCCTTTTGGTTCTACAGTGTGAAGTTTTTATAGTAGCACTTCAAAACAAGTGTTGACTTTCCAGTTGTGATTATGGAAAGTCTATGGGGAAGCGGGGGATTAGAAACGTGAAGTAGAATGGGCGTTGCATGCAGCAATTGTTTCCGGAGTTTTTATCATAGAATTTAAATCTAGAAAAGGGAAAAGAAAATTGAGAGCAGACATTTATAACTCCAAATTGTCATAAATAAATTGATGAGACTATAAGAAAAAAAGAGTAAATTCAAGTTTGAAACAGTAGAGACAGAACTCATTTTAGAAAACATATAACATGAATAATGTACCACATAAGATAGCGAGAAATTAGCATTATATATGATAAATCAACTTTCTTTTTCTTTTTTTCTATTTTTGACGTGTTAAACTTAGTTTCATAACTTCATTGTCATCTCAAAAACTATAGATTAAGTAGATTAGTTGTCGAGTTGTGTAAGTAGTGCTTTGGTTTGCGGACAACATCAGTACAACCTCAATAATAATGTTTACTATTTTATTTGAATACTATATTTTATGCAATATTTAGTTACATTGAATTGCCACAAAAATAAAACAGTTAATTGTTACTCGATCGTTGCTGGGGGAAAATAGTAGAATGCTAGTTGCTGATGGGAAGCACGTGAGAATTATTTCTCAACACCCATTTGAAGATATTTTGCCTGACCAAAGGATGCAGGCAATTATGATATACTATGTAATATTTTTTTTCTTGTCAAGTAAAGAAAAAAGTTCTCTTGTTTGCTTTGCATGCATTTTATCTAAGTTGAGAAGGCAAATAGAAATAAAAGAAATATTAATATGATGTTTTTTTTTTATTTAGTTAAAACAAAAATAAAGAAAGATTATTTAGGTTTGTTCATTTCCTCTTTAATTTGTTCTTTTTGTTTCTATTTTTTTCATGTCATTGGTTTGGGTCCTTTCCGGATGTACTTTCTCCAATCAATATGTGTTCTCATTGAACTGAACTGAGATGTACTTATCCGAAGGGTTCCACAAATTTTATTCCGAGACTTCATCTTCAAAATCGAAATCCTCCAAACTCACTTGCCAATGTGGATGAATAGTCGGATGTCTACAAAAACACTCTAAAGTCAATAACGTAATAAATGTGTTATGCGCTATTTATGGTATTCTAGTGGACCTTATCTAGATGGACCTTGACTAATTAAGTCCAAGGTAAGTTAATTCATAATTAATTATATTTATGTTGTCTTAACATAATTTATTTGTTTGTGTATTGACAAAGATGATGTCGTTTCGTGCTCAGGACATCATATAGGTTCTATACCATACATTAGTCCCTTAGGCTAGTCCAAAAGTCTTTCTTGCAAGAAATGAGATTCATTTTCTTTATTTTTTGGATATCTATCAAGATCACTCATCATTACCTTTGTATCCTTTACTCTATCCTCGACTTGCAAGCATTGACTACTCCATGAGTTGCGGTTGACCATAAGATCAAGTTGCTCCGTCTTAAAACTTTTTTTCTTGACATAATTCTCGCCTTGACGTGTACCTCATTTGCACAAAGCTAACTTAGGATTTTTAGGATTAGAACCTTATAAGAAACTTACTTGACATGTACCCCATTTGCACAAAGCTAATTTAGGATCTTAAGAATTAGAACCTTATAAGAAACTTAGAAAATTAGTGAAAAGGTAAACAAGAAAGTGACTAAAATTTCAGTTTGAACAATAATTTAGAATCGTCAATATCTCATGGTATAAAACTCCAATTGAGATAATTCCAAAATGAAATGAAAGTTCACGTTCATATATAACTTTAGTTTAGGCTTAAGAATCAATAATTTTGGATGAGTATAATGAGAGTTATGACAACGAGATAAATATGGGCAGAATTGAGTTTTCTTTCTGAAAATTGGGTAAAGAAGAAAGAACAAGAGGTGAATATGAAAGGTGGAAGGAAATAATAACTATTTCTAAGAGAGGAAACACACAAAGGATTGGGAAGTCCATTGATACAACCAAGGGGTTCTTGAACCACTCAAGAAATTAGGAGAATCACTCTCACTAAGATAGAAGAGAAAAACTCTAATATTTCTGAAAAAAACTCAACTTGTCTTCATTGATAAAATGGTTCAACTTATATAGAAGTTTTAACCACTAAAATTACAAAAGACCCATAAATTGCAACTACATCCCACTTAAGCTATTAATGATCCCACTACTTAATGGCCGATTTAACTGAAATTGTAGCAACCCAAAAGTCACCAAAAAGCATTCAGCTATGCATCCTCTTGGTCTCCCAAAGGCTTATGACTAAGTTGCCTATTGGGCCATTATTACAACTTGAAATAAAACTAAGCTAGAGCCCATTAATTGATTAAACCAAAACATAATCTGGTCAGCAAATTTTACAAAGAATTGGGTCATTATTTAAACAAACTAATAACATAAAAAAAAATTGTAGCAAAGTGGTGCATTAGTCCTTCTCCATTTGGGCCATGATGTGATTCATATCATACCATTCTTCTTCGAGAAGATTCGTCCAGAATCTTAAGCCTTTATTTTTCTAGTAATTTTAATATAAGTTTATTATGTCCTTGTGAAGGACTTTGTTTTTCCACAAATTGAAACTAATTCTCTTGCTCCAGGATCAAATACAACTTGAGTAAATTTAGATTAGTTCATTTCCAATGGTTGCAATCCATGGAGCACCTCTTTTGCTAACACTGCCCCACCTTGATATGTAACTACAAATAACTCCATGCATTATGTTTGAAGACTTTGTTTTTCATTTGCGGACAAGATGCATAATAAATCACTATGAACAAGCTTCCTTTTCAAACATGGAAGTTGGTGTATTTTATTCTCATGCCTATCCTTTTGTTCCTGTAAAATGACATCATAAGCTATAGAACAAAAATCATTGACAAAAAAATTTTCCTTCCTCTTTTTCTCTACTTCCTTTTCTTTTTCTTCAGTTTCCCTTCTTTCATCACTCGCTATTGCTTCTTCTTCTATTTTTTCCTTTAGCATATGTTGATCCTTACTGACTTGTCTTGGTGTCCCTTATGCCTCAAATAAGCGAACGTTCATTAAGATTGAGTGTTTTAAAACGAAGTCATGCCCAATCCAAAAGAAGATGACAAAAGTCTATGGGAGCAATATCACATAATACTTCCTTGATACATTGCCCTGTACTGAATTTGATCAATGCTTGATATGGATGAAAACTTGTTGGTAATTGGAGTCTTTCCACCAATCTTTAGCTCATAACATTGTTGTCGCTTCCGTAATCGTATACAACTAAACATGGGTGGCCTTCGATTAAACACCTTGTATAGTAAACTTCCATTGCTATTCCAATCCCAGAGCCAAGCTCTGATACCAAATGATGTGTACCCGATTTGCATAAGGTTGACTTATGATCTTTAGGATTAGAACCTTATAGGAAACTTGGAAAATTAGTGAAAAGGTAAACAAGAAAGTGGCTAAAATTTTAGTTTGGATAGTAATTAAGAATCGTTGATATCTCGTGGTATAAAACTCCAATTGAGATTATTCCAAAATGATATGAAAGTTCACATTCTAAACTTTATTTTAGGCTTAAGAATTAATAATTTTTTATGAGTATAATGAGAGTTATGACAACGAGATAAAACTGGGCAGAATTGAGTTTTCTTTCTGAAAATTGGGTGAAGAAGAAAGAACAAGAGGTGAATATGAAAGGTGGAAGGAAAGAATAACTATTTCTAAGAGACGAAACACATAAAGGATGGGAAAGTCCATTGATACAGCCAAGGGGTTCTTGAACCACTCAAGAAATTAGGAGAATCACTCTCGCTAAGATAGAAGAGAAGAACTCTAATATTTCTGAAAAAAACTCAACTTGTCTTCATTGATAAAATGGTTCAACTTAAATAGAAGTTTTAACCACTAAAATTACAAAAGACCCATAAATTGCAACTACATCCCACTTAAGCTATTAATGATCCCACTACTTAATGGCTGATTGTAACTGAAATTGTGGCAACCCAAAAGTCACCGAAAAGCATTCAACTATGCATCCTCTTGGTTTCCCAAAGGCTTATGACTAAGTTGCCTATTGGGCCATTATTACAACTTGAAATAAAACTAAACTAGAGTTCATCAATTGATTAAACCTAAACTATTCTTGCAGAAACAATAAGAAAATATTAGGGAGCACAAATCACATCTTAGCAATATGTGGCTTCCTGAGATGTCTACTCCTTTACTTCTTGGCTTGGATGTATCTTCTTGTAATATTGGTGGATTGAACGTTTTTGGGGTTACCTGCGAAGAAGACTCTGATGGTCAAGTCAACAAAAGCTCTCAATAATCAAATCACATATTAGGGAATTAATGAATTGCGTACCTTTAATTGTTGGGGTCCACCTGTATTTATAGAGCATTAATCACAGTTTACCTCATTCATGGGCTGGACCTTCACTATGCTCGAAGGGCCTCTTTTGGGCTTGTATGGGCCTAACTAAGAACCAAGTTCCATACTTATGATTTGATTTATGGAGTTTAACTATTGTTTCCTATGTTGGGAGTAGGCGGTTTTTGCTTGTATGCAACCTTGGCCGCTATGTATGCATAATCTTTTTTTATAGTTAACCAATATTTTTTTATACTAGTACTATAAGTTGGTGGCAGGGAGTGGCATGGACCAAGTAATTAACCATATCGGTCTTTGCCGCCTAGTATAGTACATCAGTCCCCTAGTCTTTGGCAGGATACGTCATGCCAAAGGTTTCTGTGTTGTCCTGGTGTTACTATTTTTGCAAGAAAAATTACTCTTTTCTTGGTATTCCTTGGGGTATGGTAGTCCCCCAGTCTTGAGAATTGAAAACGTCGATAAGACTTGTCAGAGGTGATAGGAATAGGTGAACGGACTTATGTTGTCAGGCGTAGAATGAAAAGGAGTTACATAGTCACCATTAATTGTGATGTTTCGTCTTTCTAATATTTAAGCGAGAAAATTTTTTGGGAGCGTGGTGTTGTCTTATAAATAAGGGGTTAGAAAAGGATTTGCGTACACTATCTCATTTTACAATGGAGGTGTTACGACTACTGAACATTGTGCCTACCCAATTACATCCGATCAGTTGGGGTTATCTTCAGACGTTTCGAGTATTATGTCAGTCATTATATCTTCAGCCCTCTCTTCAATGCTTCTTGTATTTTTATGACACGCGTCCAAAAAATCTGATTACCTGGTTGTGGTTGGTGAGTCGGCCAAGCATAAGCATACTGGATGTTTTTTCACAATCTTTTAAACATTTCTAAGATGGCTTCTTTAAGGTCATCGTGAAAGAGGCAGGTCGCTTGCATTTTTACAACGAAGATGGGAGTACTAAGTTCCCATTTAGTTTGACGGATAATCCCCAGTGATATAAGGATATAAAGAAGGGAGAATTGTCAGTGGAGGATAGACAAGTTATTGAAGTGTTGGGGAAATTTAACAATAAACTGTCCACTAAGGACTTAGTTGGAGTTTATTTATCAGTGCATCCCCTTGTGATTTAGAAGGTATCATGTTTTTATTTTTTCCCTTTGTTTGTTGTGAGAAAAGTAATCGTTTGTGTTTTTTTTGTAGGTCATATGGCTCAGTTGGGAAAAAGAACCTGAACTTATTTCAGACACTACGTAGGGAGCAAGCCAAGAAGTCTAGAAACGCGGGGAACACTGAAGTTCCTAACTTACAATAGCCTTTGGTTGAGGTTCGAGTTCATGGTGGATCCAAAAGGAAGGCGCCCATCCCCATTCAACAGGGCATTGGAAAGGACTTGAAGAAGGTTAGGTCTGTACTGCTAGAACCGAAATCTACATCTGGAACGAAAAAACCTAAGTCTTGTCTGATAGAGTTGTCAGAAGCAACTATTCGTCGTGACATTGACATCCATTTACCAGAATCAGTGATCTCTTCCATGGATAACATGGAACCTAACGCCATGATTAAAGCTATGCTTGAATTCAACAATAAGGCGTTAATTTTGGGTCGTAGAGTAGGTACCCTTCTACAGAAGGAGTTGAAAGAGGGAGGAAGGGTCAAGGTGCAAAAGCTTCAAGAAGAGTTGACAACTCAAGCGGCCAAACATGAGGAAAAAAAGGCGACCTGGGAGAAGGAGTGGGAAGAATAGGTGTCAGAGAGGAAGCGTCTTGGTACCTGGAAAGTCTAGTGTTTGGACTCGAAGAACAAGTTAAGTATTAAGATTAGAGAATTAGAGGCTAATAACAAAGAGTTGACAGAGAAGTATTGTCACCAGTTTTAAAATTTGTATGATAATATCTTATGTCTGTGAATTATGAGTATATGTTCGTTTAGTTAGGGGATTATGTGTGAATATGTGTTCGACCCAGGCCACTTGTTTTGGTAAGTGGTGTGGAACTCGAGAATTTATTATTTTGATGAGAGCATATTCGACCTAGACCGCTTACTTTTGTTAGTTGTGAGGAACTTGAGAATTTATTATTTTGATGAGATTTATGTTGTATTGTTGGGATGACTTTATCACTTATCTTATTTTATTAGTTTAGATTGATTGGGAAAACTAATCTTAAATTATGGCCTAGTCAAATCACCTTCTATTTTTAGATGCTAGTAATATATCCAAGGCTTTAGTTGGATACAGGGTCTTGCACTTAAGGCAAGGATTCATTCAATCAAGAGTTGAGGAATCACACTGGTACGAAATGGGTATGAAATCCTTAGGTTCTAGATGCCAAGAACGGATCAAGAACAGAAGAAGGTGAAATAAAGTTTAACCTCAACACATTTTTACTATTATATTCCTTAAACACTCAATTAGTTTTGGTTTGCTTGTAGGTTTAAATTGTCTTTCTTATCCAAGTAGGGGGGTTGAATTGGCAGAGTACTTTAAAAATTGCTCAATTAAAACTTGTAGAAACCCTTTCTGTTTGAATTCAATTGACCAACAAATCAGAAGTTCATTACTATAGAACCATACATTTCAGTTGATTGAAAAATAGAAAGAACTAATTAATTTTTTCATGTCGTATGATTCAATAAATTGAACTATAAAATCAACCAACTGATATTCTGAGAAATTTTGCAGAAACACGAAAAACAACAAACTCACTCAAATAGCAAGATTTACCATACAAGATTGATTCCAATTGATATACCAAACTTAGTTATATCACCAGATTACATAAAAGCACACATAAACCTTATAAAGATTAATTTAATGAGTTTTCTTGAGATTTATAAGAAGAACAAGATAAAGGAGAGAGGATCACAAAAAGATTTTTATATTGGTTCACTCAATATCTAAGCTACATCTAGGTTATCACATTTGAGCCAGATCATGCACTATATCAAAAGAATTACAAAATCCTTTAAAGATTACACTTTTGAATAAAGAAAAAACACCATTATTCTTGAATCCCACAAGAATCTTAATCCCTACACTACAAGATCCCACTTACAAGGCTGGAATCACACCAAGAAACACCCAAAAGCACAAGAACAACCAAACTTTGGTGGTGGCTTTCCCTAGCCAACCAAAAAGCGCTCTTCAAGCTTCAAAACCAAGCAAAATTTGGTCCAAGATACAAAGATCTTCCACTCACAAGCTGCACACTGTGTGATTCAAAGAGATAGAGAGTTTTCCAAATCGATTTCACTGTTTTCGTGCTCAAAAATATCAAAAGTTATCCCACTCTCTGAAAAACCAGCTAATATAGTCTAATCATAAGTGAATTCAACAAGTTGATTTGTCCGTTCTTTTTGATTTCACTTGACTTAAGTGAATCAATCGAAAATAACAATTCAATCGATTGAATACATTCATACCAGAACTATATGCAACATGTCTTTTAACCTGTTAAAACCGTTTTTGACAGATTAAAAAGGACAAACATAAGAAAAAAAATATATTTATTCATATGTTATACGATTTGTGTCCAAACAACAAGCTTTGTGATCTTCCCATCACTTCCAGATTCAACAAACCACAAGCTTGATCATCAATGAATCACATTAATACTTCATCAATCATACAGGATCTCATGCACTAAGTTTATCAAATCTATAAGCTTAAGGTTACTTGTGATAACATTGGTAACCATCAAAACTACAACAAACATTGTGCCATTGAATCTAATTCAAATTTAAATATTGGATGATCTTAACAAATACTTGTAGATACAACACTTGATTGAGACTACAAGTACACCAGTTACACTTGCTAGAACTGATTTGAAAAAGACATTCAATAGTTACAAAAATTGAGAGAGTTAGAAAAAGGTGAGTGTGAGGGGAGGTCAGGGTGTGAGATGAGTTTTAGTTTTAAGGGGAATGTTTGGTATGTCTTTAAAGAACTTGAAGGCACCACAAATACTCTCACTTGGCGCTAACGAGTTGGTTAGAAAAGTCTCAATGAAGGTTTTTATCTTACCAATACTAACCATCATTGATAATTATTTGTAAAAATCTTGTATGGTTGATGTATTGTCATCTTTTCATGATTCTTCCATGTGTTGGTAGTCCTTCATGATTATTATTTGTAGGTAGGATGAAATTTTACCTACCCTATAATGGGTGCTAATTTATTTCACTCTTGGTTTATGTTAAATCAAAGAGCAAAAATTTATAAAATAATTATTATTTTTTTGTTCTATTTTGAAGCTATTATGAAACTATCGTGACTTCAAGGTAAAAATTTCAAGTGTCTAGACCTTAGTATAACGAAGGATGATAAAAGGTGACAGTGTTTGGCAATAATCAAAAGGTGTGCATTAGTGTGCATTCAATAAAAGACCATCCAATATTTATATACAATCAGTACCCTAAATACAACCCCTTCTATTCTAGAATTCTAATAGCAGAAAGGACAAAATAACATAACAAAACAGAAAGGAAAAAATAACATAACGAAAAAATATGCAGTGGTGCAAGATTGCAAGTTTGTTGCAAAAGGAATATTGTACAAGTTTGTTAGCCTCCCGCAAGCTGGAGAGGAGTGTCAACAATCTCTAGCTTGGACATGTTTGCATGGAATAGCCGAGGGGGAAGAGCTTTAGTGAAGATATCAGCAAGTTGCTGATATGATGGAACTGGAAGAAGTTTATTTATCCTGCTTGTACCTTTTCTTGAACCAAATGGCAATCGATCTCCAAGTGCTTTGTTTTTTCATGAAAGACTGGATTTGTAGCAATGTGTGAAGCACTTCGATTATCACAATAATGTGTTGCTGACTTAGAACACTGGATTTTGAGATCATGGAGAAGGTAAGTTAACCATTGCAACTCATAAGTACTAGTAGCAAAGGCTCTATATTCTGCTTTGGAAGAAGAACGTGACACAATATTCTATTTTTTGGTTTTCCAAGAAATTAAAGAGTTCCCTATGAAGAAACAATAACCTGTGACTGATCGGCATGTGAAGACACATGTTGCCCAATCGGCATCACTAAACCCAATTAGGTGGATAGGAGAATTTCGTTTGAAGTAGAGCCCCTTGATTGGACAGCCTTTCAAATATTTAAGAACTCTTATTGCAGCACCTAAATGAGACTTTATAGGATTTGCCATGAACTGACTTAATTGCTGAGTCGCAAAAACAATGTCTAGACGAGTCGTTGTGAGGTAAATCAAACAACCAACAAGGCGCCTATAGGATAGGGGATCATCAAGTAATTCACTCGACTTATCCTATTTTAAACGAAGAGAATTATGCATAGGAGTGGAACTCGATTTACAACCCAATAATCCTGAATCTGAAAGCAACTTAAGGCAATATTTTCGTTGAGATACAAAGATGCCATCATCAGACCTGCTTACTTCTAATCCCAAAAAATATTTGAGTTCCCCCAAATCTTTAATTCGAAAATTAGATTGAAGTATATGCTTGATGTAACATCCCATCAGGATATTATGGGTTTTTAATAAAATAAAGAAAAATAACTAACACATCGCATTTAATAATACCTCATTTCACAAAATGCGGGAAATTTAAATTTTATTAACCTCCAAGGATAAAAGAAAAATCCATAGTTAATAAAACTGAACAACAAAATAAAACCTCTCATAAGAGTTTACAAAATAGTCCAACTCGAAATAATACAAAAATATATAAAACTCTCAAGCTTTTCCCCCGCTCCATGACTAAGCCTCACCAGCACCACCTGCATCAACATCATCTGCTCACGTGTATCGCGTACACGATCATCACCACACACAAGCAGATAGACTGAGCTTAACAATTAAAGCATATAAAAACTGTATACACATATACAACATATCAATATGAACAACACAATCATTCGAAAAGGCATCTATTTGTTTATTTGATACCACCTGGCCACAACTAGGTTATTCGTGTTCTACATCTTCTAGTGATCACTTCAAGATGACTTGCTGCCAAACCTATCGGGCACAATCGATAGAGCACGTGCGGGAAACCATGCTACAGATCATACACCGTAACGCCAGGTGGAGTTCCCAAATACGAACATGGTTCGTACGTCCCAAGAGGGCAATCTATCTTGACCCATCCGTATTGGCCTAAACCAGCACACTCACACCGGCAACACTCGCTAACCAGAGCTCAACTCAAGGGTTCCCCGTGTTCATCCGCCATCCCAAGCTCAAGTCGAGGGATGCCATTCCGAGCTCAACTCGAGGAATGCTACGTGCTGAACCCCTATCCCGAGCTTAACTCAAGGGATACGTTCCGAGCTCAACTCAAGGAACCCAGCAATCTCACCTTTGAAGCATCACCAAAAGTCTTGTAGATCACGCCTGTAGAATCCAACAACTAGGACTTACAGCAGCTAAATTGCCTAGCGGGGGACACATACCGCTAGGCGCTACAGTTTCCAGATCGCCTGGCGGGGGACACGTACCGCCAGGCGCCAAGCGCCTATGAACCACCAATTTCTGCAACCACTGCCTGGCGGGACAGTCCACACCACCAGGCGGACGTGCTCCAGGAGGCTACTGTTTCTACCGCTATCGCCTAGCAGGACTTTCCTCTCCGCCAGGCGCCACTTGCACTAGAACCCCATTGTTTTCTTGCTATCGCCTGGCGGGTCCAATACATCTGCCCGACGCTATACCGGTACTCACATAGAACCAAATTCCATCGCTCAGAACAGATTGTAGTCACGAATTTTGGTCTGTACACTACTCCATTTTTCACTCCAATCCATCCAATTCCTCAACCTTTTCCTTTTTGCCTTTTTCATCCAAGCTCACTTAGTGATGCTAGTAAACCAGACATTTGTAATGGCTAAAGTTCCCATTTCTTCCTATCTAAACTCAATCCTCTACTTAACACATTTCTAATTCAGCAATCAAAGTTCCACGACCCCATTTCCTTCCCTCCCTGGACCACAAATTTCCCAGAATCTGCTTTGTCTATTACGGCGACACAGAATTAATGCCACTGAGATGGCGCCTGGCGGCAAGTCTCGTGCCGCCAGGCAGTGCATAATTATCTAGACAATTTTCCAGGTTTTTTTTTTGCACTAGCAATGAGGTTTCTATCCTATCTGTATACTCTTCGATTCCATCTTAATCGTTTCCCTCCAAGAACATGACTCCAGAGACACCAAAAATCTCTTAGCTAATTTCACAGAAACTGGTTTTAGAAGAATTAACAACTATCACGCTCTATTCTACCAAAACTCCAACATCAAAACCCTAAGAATGCATTTTTATTGTTCTATTGAATTCCACCATCAATTACGCAAAAAATCTCTGAAATACATGTTATATCATCCTTTAACTAATACCCGTTAGTGTTCTCCCGATCAAAACCATTCAGAATGCACGGAATCAGAAAATCGAGCCAACATGGCTCGCGTCGCCTGGCGGAAATTCATCACCGCCAGGCAGTTAATCAGAGAAACCTAGAGAATGGTTATAGGCTTGCATCGCCTGGCGGTACAGGGCTTAACCGCCAGGTGGTTCATCAGAAAAACCCAGAAAACGCACAAAACGGTATATGCTGCCTGACGACTATATATAGCCCGCCAGGCGGTTTCTGGAAAATTTCTAGAACTCAGAAAAATCACAGAACAATCGAAGTTCATGCATAAATATCATATAATTATCATGCCATTCATGCCAAGACATAAAATTAACTTGGAAAACTCCCCTAACCTGGATTCCTTAGCTTAAACTTTGGCAATTGAATTCTCCCTACTCCAAGGACCTCCTTAGTCTTCTCTCTATTCAGCCCCAAAATGCCTCACTCAAACCTCACTAAGCCTCAATTTCGTGCTCTGTTTCTGAGTGTAATTCCCAGCCTTGCAAAACCCTATCTATTAACCCAATTTTACTTTTTAAAGGGTGCCTAAAAGCTAGGTTAATTACCTAAAACGAAAAAATGAGACTTAATTGGTTGTTAATGACATTCATTATCTCATTATGGTTGTTTTTCAGCCACCTCTAGGCTGCCATACAACTAGGGTTTCCATCAACTTTTCATATTCAAGCCAAAGCCAAAAATACCAAAAATAAGGTTTAATTTGGGTTCTCCAGTTTGAACCCATAACCATACCAATGCCAAGTCAATGCTAACCATCATGCCAATTCATTTTTCATGCTAACTAATACAATTCAAGCATTATATCATGAGAAACGTGATTAATCATATCATTAAAACAATAATAATTACATAACACATTGGTAGAGGTCGTACCCACCAAATTAAAACATATTAATTGCAGTATATGAAAGTGAACCAAGTCGTCTCCCAACAACCAATATTTTCATTCAAAGCGAAATTTCCAGATGAACACAACAATAACATAAGGGGGGTTGGCAGATTTACGGATGCAACACACAATTGAAAACTTCAATGCAGACGTGTAAAATCAATGTAAAAACAATATTGATTCTTTGCTTCAAATGAACATCCACCAATCACGGATTACAACTCAAAATTGCTATATTAACTCTAATGAGACCCGAACTAATTACTAAGCACAAATGAACTCGAACTCAAGTGCAATTAAGCAAAGCACACAACCATGAATCTGCTACAGTTTACTAAGCATGAACACATAATGATTCCACTCTACAAATTAAGCAAAAACAGAACGGTTTCTTCATTTAAACCCAACGCAAATTCAAAATTAAGAGATTAACATAACTCCACCGAACAAAACACTAATCTCAAGGTTTCAATCCATTCTCTACAAAGAATCAACACACAAATTTAGTTCCTCATGGAATCCGAATAAGGCTTAAACATAAATTTTGATTCAACCATCCAAATGAGTGCAAATTGATGCAGAAAACCTAAATTGGTGCAGGAATCAAAAATGAGCAAGGAAAGAAAGGGGCAACAACGAAAAAAAAATGAGAATACTTCAATATAAATGTTACCCAAACGGTAGAAAACGTTAATACAACTTCAATGTGCTGTCCAGGGCTCATAAAACGTGAAAAAACCAATGGAAAACATGAAAAATTCGCTTGTGCCACCATGGGTCACCTTCCAAAGCTTAATAACAACAAAAATGGAGGTTTGAGAGACTGTGGAAGAAGAAGGAGCGGTTGGTCTCCCCCATGCAGACCTAATTTCGTGGTCATATCACCCTTGCCACTCAAAATTACAAAAATGCCACTCTGGGCCTCAAATGTTGACCCATTGACTTTGCTGACGTGGAAATGACATGGAAATGATGTGGAAATGATGTGGTGACTCTCTTCAATTGAATATTGACGTCCAAGCTCCAAAATTGCTTCAACGAAATACCTAAAAATAATTAAAAACAAATATTAGGCCAAATAATGTGAAATTAGTCCAAATTCGGAACAATGGCCCAATAAAGCCCAATAGATGAAAAACACTCTAAAGTTGAACAATTAAGCACTAATCAACTATCTAATGGGTACACAAAGGCTAGTGGAATGGAAGAAAATAATGACTCATCACACATGAAGGGTATTCATAGGACATGAACCCAAGTCCTCTCACACAAACCAAGTACTCTCAACCACTTGAGCTAGTACTTTTCTACGTCATACCAATTAGAATTTAATGCCCTAAAGGCTTCTACTACCCGCATTTATTAATTAATTATTTATTTAATTAATTAAATTTTGTGGGTCTTACACTTGAGCTTTGTTATTTCAGTGGAAGAGTTGCCAGTTAAAACAATATCATCAACGTATATCAATAAACTAGTAAATTCCCCTTTTTCATGCTTGATAAACAAGCTGTGATCGACATGTGATTGCAAATAACCATATGAGAGAAGAAGGTTAGAGAGTTTCTCATACCATTTATGACTTGCTTGTTTTAGGCCATAGAGAGATTTCTTGAGCTTGCAACACTGTAAGGATTCATACCCATATAGACCTTGAGGAATCTTCATGTATACCTCCTCAGAAAAGTCACCCTGAAAAAAGGCATTACTAACATCCAGTTGTTGCAATTCCCAATTGTTTATGGAAGCTAGGGCAAGGATAACTCGTATGGTGGTCATTTTAACCACTGGAGAAAAAGTCTCAAAGAATTATATCCCTTCAACTTGAGAGAATCCTTTCGCAACAAGCCTCGCCTTATATCGCTCCACACTCCCATCTGGTTTCCTTTTGATTTTGTAAACCCATCTACATCCTATAGGCTTGACATTCTTAGGAGTTTCCACAATCTCCCAAGTTTTGTTCAGCTTTAAAGCCTCAATTTCATCCTTCATGGCTTCTTTCCAACACGGCTTCAAAATTGCTTCTTGATAGCTTAGGGGCTATATCTCAGAAGTTAGGTTCATGACATAATGACACTCAGACTCATTAATGGAAGAAAGAACGGATGAAGGATTATCTTTTTTTTCTTTTAGAGTTATGAATATGGTGAAGTTGTTTAAGAAAGCTTTTTGAAAATTCCCACTGGACATTAAGATAGCATGCTATCTAGACGTGAAGGTTCATTTCTCAAGCTCATGAAAGAAAGAAGAGAGTTGGATTCAAGCTTAAAAACACACACGGAAATAACAACACTTAAAGAGCAAAATGAAAGAAGAAACAATAAAAATGAAAAGATAGAAGATGAACAATGGATGAAGCATGCCACTCATAGGGGGGATCTAAGCCAACCAAACCCTAGAGATGAGTGATGGTGCTGCCACTTGCAAGCAAGATAAGGCAAAGGTGAGTTCACTTATAGGAAGGAGAGCTCACAAAAATGGTGGGTGAATACATAAAGTTTATAACAAAATGATCAACCCTTTTACAAGAAAAGGAGCACCCTTTAAATAGGAGTTCATAGGGGTCCTTTAGCAAATACAAAACATGAAAAGGATTAACTAGCAAACCCTAAAAACCTAATACTAGAGTGATTCTGGGTCAAGTGAAGGGAGGTGATTGGTGGATGCATTCCCATGAGGATTCTAGGCCAAAAGAGGAAGGAGACCAAGTAGCCTTCAAAGGAATAAACCAAAAAGGCAAAAGGAATCAAGGTACATGTCTACTTTTGCTTTTACTTTATGCTTTTTGCTTTCCTCTCTCTTCCACATCATCCATGTGCTCCAATCACCATGTGCCACCTAGTCATGCTTTACTTTCTCTTAATTACCTACAAAACAAGAAAAACAAGGATTAGCATGTTGGTTTAAGTTAATCTAATCTTGGTCGAAGGTCAACATTGGGTCAAAGTCAACAATTCAACTAGAAACCAACTTAGGAAATTCAAACTAAAATGATACAAAACAAAGATAAAGGTGATGGAATAGAAGACTCCCCTCTAGACATGCTTCTAGTGATCCTTCTTGAGGGAGCTTCTAAGGAGGTGATGTGATCCCAGCAAGGCTTATAGCTTGGGTCAACACCTAGGCCCAAATCATGCTCAAGGCCCAATACATGGCCCACATTCACCTTCAACCCCAAGCCCATCAAGAGGCCCAATAATAAGGAGCATGCTCAAAAAGATCCAATTGGGCTTCATTCAAGATGACCCAAACCCACATGGACTTCTCATACTCTTCACATGGGCCAAAGAAGATGTGAAGATTTGAAGAGGTGTCTCAAAGAGCAATAGAATAGCAATAATATTGGCCCATTGTTTAGGCTTTGCTTTCTAGAATAATAAGTCAAACAATGAGTAGTTCAATTGATAAAATTGGGCTTGACTAAGCCCAATAGGAGATTTGGCCATGAGCTATCAAAAGAGCCAAGGTGGATGAAGTGGAAGTCAACACTTCTTCCTACACCTCATGGATCCAAAGCATCCAAGGGTTAGGAATGCTTCCTCCTTTTCCAAGGCATCACCAATGGCTAAGATCAAGCCTTCTTCTCCAAGCTTGATCTAAGGGCCAAGATCAAGGCCCACTCCATCCAAGGGCTCTCCTTTCTCATGTGTAAATGGCTTCATATAAAAGCCAAAATTTCACTCATTTATAGAAACTCTTGAATTTTTGTGCAATAGACACTTTGAGTTGAGATCACTCCTCCCTCTATTGCCTTTGAGAGTCACCCCTTTCTAGAGATTTCCTCTCTCTACCTCTAGCCACCTTCCTTAGGCTAGCATAGATTAGGAAATCCAATCACCTCTCTCTCACCTTCCATTGCTTGCAAGTGCCTTCCAACTTGCCTCCATTCCTTCATCCATTTCCGCTGCCCATGGAGCTCTTCATACACCTTTGAAGCTCCACCAGGAGGTGGTCACGCCTTTATCAAGAACAAATTGGATAGGATACATGTATGTTGACGATGATTGATTTGGTTTGGTCTCTAGGTTGTAGCAAACAAAATCCGCAAGTCGAACATTGGGTTTAGAGCTACGAGTGGTTCATCTTGGTATGAAAGGAATAGGGTTTGGATAAGGTGAGGAAGAGATATGTGGTGAGATTGACTGGGATGGAGAAGTTGATGGCGACATATGTGGAGAGGATGAGGTTGTTGGGGAAGGTAAGGTTTGAGGTAAAATGGGAGTTTGTGATGGATGTTGGTCCTAAGGTGTAAAATTATTATGGTGAGGTGTAAGTTGGAGAGGATCAATGTCATGGAAGGTCTTTGTTTGTGGAGGAAATAACTTTTCTTTTTCTTGGGCCTCGAGTTTGTTATTAAAAGGAAAATGGGACTCATAGAAGATAACATCTCTAGACACAAAAATGTCTTTATTTTGTAAGTCTAAAATAATATAGCCTTTTGTGCCAAATTGATAGCCGAGAAAAACTCCTTTTCTAGACCTAAAATCAAATTTTTGTTTGGGCCCAGTGGTTGATGCATAACATAAAGAACCAAAAACTTTAAGCATGGAAAAATCAGGTTTTTGGTTATGCAAAAGTTCGTAAGGAGTTTGTTTCTTTGTAACTAGTGAAGGTATATGGTTAATAAGATAAAATGCATGTTTTATTGTATAAGACCAAAAATGTTTGGGCAATTGAGATTGAAACATGAGAGCACGTGCCACATTAAGAATATGTTGGTAATTTCTCTCAACATGCCCGTTTTGTTGAAGGGTATAAACACAATTGGTGTGATGTATAATCCCTTTTGAAGCAAAAAAATATTTAAGAAAAACTTATGGACCATTATCCGTCCGAATACATTTTATTTTAGAATCAAATTGATTTTCAATTAAAGAAATAAAATTTTGAACATGAATTTTCACTTCGGATTTTGATTTCAATAAGACAATCCAAGCATATCTACTAAAATCATCCAAGATAGTTAACAAATATTTTTCACCATGAATGGAGGCCTTAGAAAAAGGTCCCCAAATGTCCATGTGCACTAGATCAAATTTTTTTGAAGCTCTACTATCACTAAGGCAATAAGGCAATTTTCTTTGTTTTGCAAAATGACAAATGTCACAATTTTCATTTATATAGTTTTGGAATAAAAGGGAATTGTTCACATAACATATTTAATCGATTTCCCGAGAGATGTCCTAATCTATAATGCCAAAGGTTGGAGTTTGAGATGGTATTGGTAGTACTTTCATTAATGGAAGGTTTGGTTGTTGAAACAACCTTGGCTTCTTTGTTGACTTGTAGATGATAGAGACCTTGTTGAAGATTAGCCAAACCAATCATCCCCAACGTACGCTTGTCCTAGACAGTGCAAAAAAAATCATGGAAAATGAGAATATATTTATGAGTCAGTATGAGTTTGAATATGGATAAAAGATTAAAATGAAAAACTGGAATTGTACCACACCTAACCGAACTCAATCAAATAAGTAAGAAATACATCAAGGCAGCCAAGTATTTAGCCTAGGCCGAGCAAATCTAACTTATACTGGACCTGGTCTATTTAACCACATAAATGATAAACCTCACGAACATGCCAGAAGACAACCCAAGTATACGACCTGGGCCGCCATGGTCTCGAATTTAAATGAACAAAGGCTAAAGTAACAACAAAATGGCCAACACGGATAGTACACGGCCAAGGACGACATTTGACAAGCCAAGAAATAAACGGATCAGACCGTCCTCGAAGACTTAGTAGAATGGAGGTCTCCGCGTTCGATGGACCTTGGGGGCCTGGGTTAGGGCCCAGGCCCACTCATAACCCAGGCTAGGGCCCAAACCAGGTCCGGCCCATTGGGTAAACGACCATCATTAATACTCTATAAAAACGCATGGACCCCACGAATTAAAGGTACGCATTCATTAATCATTGATTTGACTCTCTGAGAGCTTTGACTTACTTGAGCTTCGGAGACTCTTCTGCAGGTAACCCCACTTGGGTTCAAGCTAACATGCATCGACTGGAGCGAAACCAACCAAAGAGTTAGCGGACTACATGGTAAGGTGATACTTGTGCCTAACTCATCTTATTTGTTTTCTGCAGGAACAATTGGCGCCCACCGTGGGGCACGAGACGAACACCTTTAGTACTCGCTTTTCTCTGAAGATGGTTTCCACCCGCAGCAAGGCTAAAGTGAACAAGCAGGCGGATGCTGGTCCCTCAGGACCTGTTGGCAGCACCCTTGACCTGGCCGCGATCCTGGACGGCCAAGCGAAGATGCAACAAGAATTGGCAGACCTGAAAAAGCGCAGTGCTGATGAGATGGAGGCGCTGCGACAAGAGAACTCTCGCCTTAGGCGAAGAATCGAAGCTGATCCCAACCTGAAAGGAAAGGCCAAAGAAACCTCTGAAGCTGCGAAGTCTTCGGCCTTCCAGCTCACAGAGGAAGAAAGCGAGTACAATCCCACTCCTCACACCTTCACCACCACCCAACAGACACCCGTTACCTCTACCCATCCCCATCACTTCCCATCTGGTTTACCGGGGCTTACCGCACCCCAACCCCCGCCTCTACCCTCCCTACCACCTAGATCCCCTACAACATACCCACCACCCTACACACCACACATATTCCACCCTATAACCCGTAATACCTTCCGACAACCCACATTCCCCCTCACAACATCACCTCCACCTTCCCCGCTATGATCAACCACCCCGTTCCACCTCACCTGCTCCCTCCTCATCAGCCCAGACCCGTCACCCATCACCCATGTCGCCTTGTACACATCACAAGACGCAGTCTTTTGCAAAGCTTTCCCCACCACCCTCAAGGGCCCTGCCCTAGAATGGTTCACAACCCTTCCGCCCTACTCAATCGACAGTTTCGACGTCCTCTCCCACATGTTCTCCACCCACTTTGCCGACAACCGTCCACATCAAACTACCACCATATCCCTCCTGGGCATCAGACAAGAGCCAAACGAACCACTCAAAGCATTCATAGATCACTTCAGTAAAGCAGCTCTTCGTACACCACACCTCAATCAAGAGATGATCCTCCAGTGCATGACCCTTACCCTACAACCCGGCCCCTTCGCCAACAACGTCTATCTCCACCCACCTGCCTCCATGCACGAACTCAAGTTGTGTGCAGCTGACTATGTTCGCATGGAGGAAATGCAGACACTTCACACTAAATTCTGCAACGACTACGCAGCCACCACCGCCAATCCCATCCCACAGCCTAACCCACGCCCTGATACCCGCCCACGCGAACCCTGCCAACCTCGCTTCACCAGATACGCCCCCCTCACCGTAGCCCGCTCCCGCATCCTCGACGAAGCCCTCCAAGCTGATCTAATCCCTCCACCACGCAAGACAACTACACCCCCAACACCGACATGACCAAATATTGTCGTTACCACCGCAACCATGGCCACACTACAGAAGAATGCAAAGCACTCCAGGATAAAATAGCAGAACTGGTCCGTGCTGGCCACTTTCGTCGCTTCATCCGTAGAGACGACCATTCCTCCTCCTCTCGATCCCGTCACCCCCCTCGATCTGAACACAGACGTCCACCACATGACTCCCATCACAACAGGCACCCCACCCAACCCACCAATCAAGAACCAGAGCCGGCCCGCACCGGCCCCACCCCGCCTCCACCTCTTCTGCCAGAAAAAGACACCTCTACCATATACAATCCATCAACCACATCACCCATTCCCACCACAGACGCCGTATGCCTCCTATCGTCTTCACAAATGATGACTTCCACGGCCTCGACCACCAACAAGATGACCCCATGGTCATCACTGTTGAAATCGAAACTTACGCTGTCAAGAAAGTCCTTGTTGATCAAGGCAGCTATGTTGATATCCTCTACTGGGCCACCTACCAAAAACTCCAATTTCCTGACACCGCCATGGTCCCATATGACGAGCCAATATATAGCTTTTCTGGCGAACAGGTATCCACCAGGGCTACATTGACCTTCACACCGTCTTTCGGGATGGAACCCAAACAAAAACCATCCCAATCCGCTTCCTTATCGTCGACGTGCTAACATCCTACAACATCCTCCTTGGCCGTCCTTCCCTCAATACCCTTGGTGCAGTCGTCTCCACCTCTCACTTGGCCATGAAATTCCCTGCCCCGTCCGGCGACATCCTGACCATACACTACGACCAGCGCTTGGCACGCGAATGCTACATGGCCAGCTTGCGACCACAACTCCCAATCCAACAAACCAACCATATCGAACGACCCCCTAGTTCCAGCATAGCCCTATCCGGCGAGGACCTTGACCCCAGAATAGGCCGGGATGTCCGCCTCGAACCAGTTGAGGACACCTCTCCTCTAGAGCTTCCTAATGGTCACTCTATTAACCTAGGCACCGGTTTAAACTCTGACGAGCGTGCCACCATCACACCCATCCTTATCAACAACACAGATCTTTTCGCCTGGTCAGCCGCCGATTTCCCTGGAGTGGACCCCCAGGTGGCATCCCACAAACTATCCATATATAAAGAAGCCCGCTATGTGTCCCAGAAAAAACGCAAGCTTGGTGAAGAGTGTCGGCAAGCAGCCAGGGTCGAAACCGACAAGCTACTGAGCGCAGGATTTATAGAAGAAGCTCAATACACCACTTGGCTTTCTAACGTTGTCTTGGTGAAGAAAGCCAATGGCAAATGGCGGATATGCGTAGACTACACGAACTTGAACAAGGCTTGCCCTCGTGACGCCTACCCCTTACCCAACATTGATCGACTTGTGGACGGCGTGGCAGGAAACAAGGTGCTTAGTTTTTTGGATGCGTATTCAGGGTATAACCAAATCCCCATGGCTGCAGCAGATATGCACAAAACTGCCTTCATCACAAACGATGCCAACTACTTCTATAGGGTCATGCCCTTTGGACTCAAAAATGTCGGAGCAACTTACCAACGGCTAATGGACAAAGTGTTCAGCCACCTAACGGGGCACTGTGTCAAAGTATACGTCGATGATATGGTTGTCAAGTCCCCAAGTCATCACCAACACGCCGAAGACATGTCAGTAGTGTTCTCCGCGCTGCGCCAATATAACCTTCATCTCAATCCCGATAAATGCGTATTCGGCGTTGACCGGGGTAAATTCCTTGATTTTATGTTAACCCAACGCGACATAGAGGCTAACCATGAAAAATGCAAGGCTATCATCGAAATGCGCAGCCCCACTACTGTTAAGGAGGTCCAACGTCTCATTGGCCGTCTCACAACCATCTCTCGTTTCCTACCCAAACTAGCCGAACAAACCCAACCCATAATCCAACTCCTAAAGAAATCCACCCGGTTCACGTGGACTGATGATTATGAACAAATCTTCCAAAAACTCAAAACAACCCTAACGTCCCCACCTATCCTCCACAAGCCGGACACCCGTCAACCCCTGTTGGTATACATCACAGCCACCGACTATACCGTCAGCGCCGCGCTTGTTCAAGAAATAGAAGGCACACAACATCCTGTGTATTTTGTGAGCAGAACACTGCAAGATCCTGAAACCAGATATCAAATGGTAGAAAAGCTGGCCCTATCTTTGGTCCACGAGGCACGTCGCCTCCTCCCATATTTCCAAAACCACACCATAACCGTTAAGACTGACTACCAAATCCAAAAAATATTACAAAAACCAGATCTAGCCGGACGCATGTCATCATGGGCCGTGGAACTGTCAGAATTCAGCATCCGCTATGAACCCCACGACCCCATCAAAGCCCAGTGTCTTTTAGACTTCGTCAACGACCTACAGCAAACACCTATAGAGGGGTGTCGGCGTCGGCATCGTCTTAGAAGGCCCCAACGACATCCTCATCGAAAAATCCCTTGATTTTGCTTTCAAAACGTCAAATAACCAAGCCGAATACAAAGTGATGAAGGATTGACCCTAACCAAGGATGGAGGCACATGCTTAAGAAGACTAAGCATGTTTAGAAAGGAAGTTCACTAATCCTTCATCCCTTTCATTTATGTTTGTTATTTTTGATTCCCTAAGTTGACTTAGTTGAATCAACTT